>Ga0181593_10001675_pt1 | contig 20238 bp, 13 predicted proteins | sample 071ome_19_FD_133756 | JGI IMG/M metagenome (GOLD analysis project Ga0181593, IMG submission 133756) | Coastal salt marsh microbial communities from the Groves Creek Marsh, Skidaway Island, Georgia - 071413AT metaG (megahit assembly) | ecosystem: Environmental > Aquatic > Marine > Intertidal...
AGTCCTGTTTCACACAGCCCATGACATGATCCTCATGGCGCGCCGGAACATGGTCCAGGATGCCTGGGATTATGTATGCGGCGCGGCCGAAAGCGAGACGAGCCTGCGGCGCAATCGTATGGCCATCGACAGTCTCGCGCTGCGCCCGCGCGTCTGCCGCGACGTAAGCGAGATCGATACGTCCTGCGACCTTCTGGGCGTAGAGATGCGGATACCCGTGTTTCTCGCGCCGATGGGTTCGATCCAGAATTTTTCGTCGAACGGCGCACTCGATGTCGATACGGCGGCGGAAGAATTCGGCGTTCAGAACTTCATCTCGACCGTGACCCAGCCGGAGCTTGAGGTCATTGGCGACAACACGCCGCATCCCAAGAATTTCCAGATTTACGTCCGGGGCGACGACAACTGGATCAAGGATCTGATCAAGCGGGTCAAGGCATCGAACTACAACCAGGTAACACTGACGGTCGATTCCGCGTTCTATGGAAACCGCGAGCGCCTGAGTCCGACCCAGCTGGCCCTGCGCCGGGTGGCATCGCGCGACTGGCAGAAGAAGATTACCTGGGACACGGTAAAGATGGTCAAGGACGAAATCGACGGCCGTCCCTTCTTCCTGAAGGGCATACAGACCGGAGAGGACGCCGCTATCGCCGTCGAACACGGCGTCGACGCGATCTACATATCGAATCATGGCGGGCGCCAGCTCGATCATGTGCTCGGCAACATGGATATGCTTCCCGAGATCGTGGAGGCTGTGGACGGGAAGGCCAGCATCGTAATCGACGGCGGGTTTACCCGCGGGACCGACATCATCAAGGCGCTGGCGCTGGGCGCCGACGCGGTCGGCATCGGTCGCCTGCAGGCCTGGGCGCTTGGCGCGGCAGGGGCGCCGGGCCTGGTTCATTGCCTGACCCTTCTGGAACGGGAAATCACCACCTGCATGGGGCTGATTGGGGTGACCAGCCTCGACCAGCTGGATCCAAGCTACGTAACCAAGGCGCCCTGGGTCCGCTTGCCGCATGAACACAGCGCCTTCCCGCATCTTGACGGACCGATCCCCTGATCGGAAGACACGCCGATATCAAAAAGGGCGGGACCGCTTCCCGCCCTTTTTATTATCGATCGTTGCCAACCGTCGCGCGCCTGAGAAATTCCAGAACCGGCGGTATCAGGCCTGTAGAGAGCGGCAGCATTGGTTTGAAATAGGTGGCGTAATTCTCTTCCCTGTCGGATGGCGCGGTTTTGAGAACATGATTCATGCCGTCGATTTTTACCAGCCGGATACCGTCCCGTGCCGCCTTCAGCCTCTCCGCATCTTTCGTCGAGGTCTGGAGATCGGTTGTGCCCTGAATGACGAGTGTCGGAACGGAAACGTTGCCAAGAGCCGTCGCCGGATCGTGAGCGAACCATGAAATAAGATAGGGCTGGATCGTCGGTCGGTATGCCCCAAGAAGCTCCGGCGAGACGGTATCGACTATCCTTCCCTCCTCCATCGCGCGCAACAGACCGTGCGTTTCCGACAGAAAAGGTTCCGGCAAATCAACGCCGGGCTCCGCGATCTGCCGCCTTAAAACGTCTGCGGCCGGAAATCCCGCTCCTGAGATCAGGACCAGCCCCCCGGGCCGAAACCGTTTTGCCGCGAGCGTAACGTCCAGCGCGCCTTCGCTGTGCCCCAGAAGAGAAACATATCTGACCCGGGGGAGCTCTTTCAGGAACTTTGCCCAGCGAACCGCATCATCGACGAATGTTTCGAAGCGAAGAGCTTCCTCCCGCCCCATGGCCGGTCGGCTTTCGCCAATGCCCCGCTTGTCTGTGCGGATCGAGGCGAATCCGCTTTCCGCAAGCGCATGCGCCAGCATCTTCAGCGAATTGTTGTTTAAACCGCCCGGAGAGTTTCCGTCACGGTCGGTCGGACCGGATCCGGACCAGATCAGGATCGCGTCGAAACGGCCTTCGGCTTCGGGAAGGGCAAGCGTCCCAAACAGACGCCCGCTTCCCTCCCCAATCGAAACCGGGCGTTCGGTGACGGCCATCCAGCCTTACGCAGCCGCCTTCTTCGCGTTCTGAATCGCGGTCCACACCCGCGCTGGCGTTGCCGGCATGTCGAGATGGTTGATCCCGTATACAGACAGCGCATCGACCACGGCGTTCATCACCGCCGGCACAGCGCCAACCGTTCCGGCCTCGCCCGCCCCCTTCACGCCAAGCGGGTTGGTCGCCGTCGGGCACGGGTTCGACTGGACCTCGATATAGGAGAGATTGTCGGCGCGCGGCATGGCGTAATCCATGAAAGAGCCGGACATCAGCTGCCCGCTGTCGGGATCGAAAACGATTTCCTCCAGCAGCGCCTGTCCAACGCCGTGCACAACGCCGCCCTGAATCTGTCCCTTGAGCGTCAGCGGATTCAGCACCGTGCCGACATCGTCAACCACGTTATAGCTGACGATCTCGATCACGCCGGTTTCCTCGTCGATCTCGACCTCGCAAACATGGCAGCCGTTGGGGAAGTTTTCCGCCGACGTCTCGAACACCATCGTGGCGCTGAGCCCGGGTTCGATATCGTCCGGCATCGCGCCCGGCTTGTATGAGCCCTTGGTGACGTCGGTAAGGCTGACAGTACGATCCGTACCCGCCACCCGGAATTCACCGTCCGAAAATTCGATGTCGGCATCGGCGGCTTCCAGCATATGCGCAGCGATCCGGGTCGCTTTCTCAATGATCTTCTCAGAACATCTGAACACGGCGCCGCCGCCGAGCGTCGCCGAACGAGACCCGCCCGTGCCGCCGCCGAACGCGAGAATGGCGGTATCTCCTTCCGCGAAGCTGATGCGGTCGGGGTCTACGCCAAGCGTTTCGCACATGATCTGCTTGTAGATCGTTTCATGCCCCTGCCCCTGCTGGCTGGTGCCGACATTGAGCTGGATCGAACCGGAAGCATCGAAGCTGATCGAGGCCTGTTCCAGGCTGGGCGCTCCGGCGCGTTCGATGGAATTGGAAATACCGATCCCGCGCAGCTTGCCGTTCTTCGCGGATTCGTCGCGCCGCGCAGCGAATCCCTCGTAATCGCCCATTACCAGCGCTTTTTCGAGATTGTCCCCGAAATTCCCGCTGTCATAGGTAAAGACCAGCCCGGTCTTGTACGGAATCTTCTCCGGCGCGATCTGGTTACGGCGTCGCAACTCGGCGGGATCGACGTCGAGTTCATCCGCCGCAAGATCTATCAGCCGCTCAATCACATAAGACGCCTCGGGCCGGCCGTTGCCGCGGAACGGGCAGATCGGGTTGGTGTTTGTGTAGACGCCCGACACATCGACATGCATCGCCGGAATGTCATAAGTACCCGCCATGGTGCCGATATTGGCCACCGGGGGCAGTGTACCCTTGGACGCCAGATAGGCGCCGACATTGGTCCAGCTCTGCGCCCGGACGCCAAGAAACTTGTAGTTTTCGTCGAGCGCGATCTCGCCTTCCCAGTGAACGTCACGACCATGATGATCGCTCATGAAGCCTTCGGTACGCTCGCAGACCCATTTGACGGGACGGCCTGTGCGCTTCGACGCCCACAACACCAGCACGACTTCCTGATAGGTCCCGCCGCGCAGGCCGAAACTGCCGCCCATATCGCCGCAGACGACGCGCATTTTCGATTCGGGAACATTGAAAATCTCATTGCAGAGTTCCTCCCGGACCTGCCACGGGTAATGCACCGCTGTGTAAAGCGTCCAGAAATCGCGTGCCGAATCGTAATGACCGATCGCGCCACGCGGCTCCATGGTCGCATGGGCGCTGCGGTTGACCGGCAAACGACCTTTTACGACATGGGCCGCCCTTTCGAAGGCCGAGTCGGTCGCTTCCTTGTCTCCGCACAGATGAACGAAACAGATATTGTCTTCGGATTCGTCCCACACCTTGGGGGCGCCGGGCTGCGCCGCTTCGTAGGGCGTGGAAACGGTAGGCAGCGGATCGTAATCGACCTCGATGAGTTCGGCGGCGTCTTTCGCCTGCTCCAGCGTTTCGGCGATCACCAGAGCGACGTAATCCCCGACCATCTTGACCTCGTCGAGCACAAGAACGCGGCGCGCGGGTTCGTACATCGGCGTGCCGTCGCGGCGCTTGCGCTTGGGCGTGCATTGAAGGATGCCGTACCCGTCATCGACATAATCCTGTCCGGTCAGCACCTCGATCACGCCCGGCGCAGCTTTCGCCGCCGAAACGTCCATCGACCTGATTTTCGCATGGGCGAAGGGCGAACGCAGGATGAAGGCGCGCGTCTCGCGCGGCAGCGTGTTGTCATCCATATAACGACCGCCCCCGGTGAGCAGACGGGGATCCTCTGTCCTCGGTACGGGCTGGCCGATGCCGAACTTCTCTACCATGCTTGATGCTCCTGAATATCCGCAATCTACGGCTTGCGCCGAGTGCGCGGATCATAGGCGGCGACGTCCAATTAGAAAAGGGCGAGCGGGTAGCCCGCCTCCCCGCTCGCTGCTATTTTACCGGCAACGAAACATCCTCGCAGGAAAGGCATACCTCCATGGCCGACGAGACCTCCGGCATCCGCAAATCCAACACCCGCTACCAGTCCGACGTCATCGTCGACATGATCAAGCTGTACGATTTCCCGGCGATCCCGCTGAACCCCGGAGCGAGCTATCGCGGGCTGCACGACAGCCTCGTGAATTACGGCGAAAACGATCCGCCGATGATCCTGTGCAATCACGAAAAAATCGCCATTCAGATCGCCCACGGCTACACAAAGGCGACAGGCAAGCCGATGGCTGCCGCCGTCCACAACGTCGTCGGGCTGCTGCATGCGCCGCTCGCCATCTACTACGCCTATATCGACCGCTGCCCGGTCTTCGTGATCGGCGCGACCGGACCGATGGACGAGAAGCTGCGTCGTCCCTTCATCGACTGGATTCACACCGCCTTCGCGCAGGGCTCGGCCGTCCGCGATTACACCAAATGGGATTATCAGCCGGGCAGTGTCCACGGCATTCCCGACAGTTTCGCCCGCGCCTATTCGATCATGATGACCGAACCCCAGGGTCCCGTTTACATGGTCTATGACGCCGGCATCCAGGAGGCGGAGCTGACCGAGGAAGTGCCAATCCCGCCGACGAGCGCCATCAAGGTTCCGCCGCGACTCGCCGCCGACCCCGAGCTGATCGCGCAGGCCGCCGACATGCTGCTCGACGCCGACTACCCGGTGCTGCTGACCGAATACGCCGCTCGCGCCCCGATCGGCTACGACGACACGGTGACGCTGGCAGAGACCGTCGGCTCGCCCGTGTTCGACATCAACAAGCGTCTGGGTTTCCCCAACAAGCATCCGCTCAACGTCTCGATGCATGGCGACGCCTTCAAGGGCGCAGACCTCGTCATGGCTCTCGACGTGGTCGACTGGACCCGCGGCTCACACAAGCCCAACTGGGAAACCCGCCAGGTCGAGGCGATCACCACGCCGGACTGCAAGTGGATCGATGTCGGGTTCGCCGATATCGAGATCAGCAAGTGGGCGACCGATTACAACAAGCACCATAACTGGGACATGCGCATTCTCGCCGACACGGCGAACGCCATCCCCGCCCTGACCAAAGCCTGCGCCGAGAGAATCGACGGCAATGCGTCGCTCAAAAAGAAGATCGACGATCGCACCCAGGCGGTCGGCGAAAAGCACGCCGCGCAATGGGCCAAATGGCAGGAACAGGTCAAGGACGAGTGGGACGAGATGCCGATGCGCGAATCCCGCATGGCCGCCGAGGTCTGGGAAGCCATCAAGGGCGAGGACTGGGTGCTCACCGCCGGCACCCTCAAGGACTGGGTCCGCAAGGTATGGGATTTCAACCAGCCCTATCGTCATCCCGGCCGCGACCTCGGCACCGCGACGCAGTTCGGCATCTCGATGGGCGTCGCCTACGCCTATAAGGGAACCGACAAGCTGGTGGTGGACCTGCAGCCGGACGGCGATCTGATGTTCGATCTCGGCGCGATGTGGGTCGCCGCCAAGTACGAAATTCCGTTCCTCGTCATCATGTACAACAACCGCGCCTACTATAACGACTGGGCGCACCAGATCTCGGTCGCCAAGAAGCGCGGCACCGATGTCGACCGCGCCTATATCGGCATGGACCTCGAAGGCCCGGAACCGGACTTCGCCCATATCGCCAAGGGGCTGGACTGGTACGCCGAAGGTCCGATCTTCGACCCGACCGAAATCCAGGCGGCTGTGAAGCGCGGCATCGAGCAGGTCAAAAAGGGCAAGCCCGCCCTGATCGACATCGTCACCTGGCGACGCGGCGAAGCGTCCTGAGCAACAATTAGATAAATGGAGCCAGTCGAAAGATGAGCGGCATCAAGAAGTCCAACACCAAGTACCAGTCCGACGTCATCGTCGACATGATCAAGTCCTACGGGTTCGAGCATATCGCGCTCAACCCCGGCGCCAGCTATCGCGGCCTGCATGACAGCCTCGTCAATTACGGCGAGAACGACCCGCCGATGATGCTGTGCACGCACGAAAAAATCGCAGTGCAGATGGCGCACGGCTACGCGCGGCACACCGGCAAGCCGATGATCGCCATCGTGCACAATCTGGTCGGGCTGCTGCATGCGCCGATGGGCGTCTATTACGCCTATCTCGATCGTGCGCCGGTGTTCATCATCGGGGCAACCGGGCCCGTGGCCGAGAACAAGCGGCGTCCCTTTATCGACTGGATCCATTCGGCCCATGTGCAGGGCCAGGTGATCCGCGACTACGTGAAGTGGGACGCCCAGCCCGCAACGATCGATTACGTCCCGGATTCCTTCGCCCGCGCCTATTCCGTGATGATGACCGGACGTCAGGGCCCGATCTATATGTGCTATGACGCCGGACTGCAGGAAGCGCCGCTCGAGACCGAAATTAAAATGCCGCCGCCGGACACGATGAAAGTCCCGGCGCAGGCAGCCCCCGACCCCACCGCCCTGACCCAGGCCGCCGACATGCTGGCCGCAGCGGAGCGTCCGGCCATCGTCGCCGATTTTGCGGCGCGGCCGCCGCATGGCTGGGACCATGTTGTGAACCTGGCCGAAACGCTGGGCGCGAGTGTTTGGGATGTGAATTCGCGGCTGAATTTCCCGGGAACGCACAAGCTCAACCTCTCGATGGACCATCAGGCCTGTTACGAGGATGTCGATTGCGTTCTGTTGCTCGACGTCGCCGATTTCGAGAAGCACACCCATGTGCGCGATATCTCGACCCGGACGGTCAAGCCTTCGGTCAAGGAAGACGCCAAATGGATCGATATCGGCTGGACCGATACCGAGATTTCCAAATGGTCGATGGACTATTCCCGGACGCTGCATGCCGATATTCGCATGACCGCTGACGTGGTGACCGCTGCGCCGATGCTGAGCGACCTGCTGAAGGAACGCATCGCGAAGACCGACGGGCTCGCCCAGAAGATTGCTGACCGGACCGACCTGATCGGCAAGAAACACGATGCGCTGCGCGCAAAATGGCGCGAGGAAGCGGAAGAAGACTGGGATGCCCAGCCGATGACGGTCGGTCGCCTCGCCCTCGAAATCTGGGAGGTCATCAAGGACGAGGACTGGGTCCTGACCGCCGGCACGATGCATGATGCGGCCCGCCGGCTGTGGGATTTCGACCGCCCCTACTGCCACGGCGGGCGCGAACTCGGCACCGGAACGCAGATCGGCACGTCCCTCGGCGTCGCGCTCGCCAACAAGGGCACCGGTCGGCTTTGCATCGACTTGCAGCCCGACGGCGACCTGATGTTCGATGCCGGCGCGCTCTGGATGGCGGCCAAGTACGAAATCCCGATGCTCATCGTGATGTACAACAACCGCGCCTACTACAATGACTGGAACCACCAGATCGTCATCGCCAACAACCGCGGCACCGATCCGTCCCGCGCCTATATCGGCATGGATCTGCTGGACCCCGATCCAGACTTCGCCGGGCTCGCCCGCTCGCAGGGCTGGTGGGCCGAGGGCCCGATCGAGAATGGCGACGACGTGCAGGCGGCGCTCCGGCGCGCAATCGAGCAGGTCAAGAAGGGCAAGCCCGCCCTGGTCGACACGATCTGCCGACGCGGCAAAGGTAAGGCGTCGCTGACGTAAGAAGGCGACAAGCACGTCCTTCGCGCCAGAATTATCGTCATCCCCGCACTCATTGCGGGGAACTCCAGGCGCGGAAGCCATGTCGGTGGCGCGTGCTCCCCGGGAACCGCCGAACCGTCGCTGGAACTGTGGGTGGATTTCGTCGGCAAACAGCGGCCATGAAAAAGGCGGGCACTGCCCGCCTTTTCCATTCTGAACGGCTAAACGATTACGCCTCGCGGGCGGGCGGCGGGACCGCGTAGCCTTTCTCAACGTGAACATTCAGCACGAACGGCTTGCCGGAATCTACGACCTTCAGCGCGTTCTCGATTGCCGGAACGAGGTCGCCGACGGTGGTCACCGGACCGGCAGAGTCGACACCGAGAGACGCCGCATAGCGGTGAATTTCGACTTCCGGGTCGTCAATCCGCTGACCGATCCACCGGTTCTCCGGCGGGCGGTTACGCATTTTTGCCACGGTCTCCTGATGGATTTCGTCGTTAAAGTTCGACCGGTTGTTGGAGATGATAATCAGCACCGGAATGCTGTAATGCGCAGCCGTCCAGAGCGCGGAAGCGCCCTGCATTGTGTCGCCGTCGCCCAGGATTGCGACCACCGTGCGGTCCGTATCCTTGAGCCCCAGCCCTGCGCCGATAGCGGTGCCAGGCCCGGATGCCAGACCGCCTCCCGCATCGTTGCCGAGGTAATCGAGCGGATGGGTCCAGTGATACCCGTCAGCCGCCCAGCCGATCGGAACGTTGGCCAGCGTTATGTTACGACCCTTCCGAGCCTCGTTCATACCGAGAGTCAGAGCCTCGACCGAGATCGGATCGCCGGCGGCGAACTGGTCGAACGTCTTGTCGACATCCGCCGTACGGCCCTTGTTCTGACCGTCCCATTTGGACTTGCCGCCCAGACGGGCCTCGCAGGCCGCAAGCAGCTGATCCACAACGGGTTCCGGCTCGGCGAACATGGATACGTCGCCCAGCGGCATACCCATATGATCCATCGAGTAGCCGTTATGCAGGGCCGAATCCATGGAGACATGGATGACCTTGGCCGTGACTTCGTCCCTGCCAAACACCAGCTTGAAGGTGCCGGCAAGATCGAGCGCGTTAAGGTCGAGGAACACGTCCGCTTCCTTCATAGCGGCAACCGCTTCGTCGCGCGGCCGGTTTCCCGGAGGCGCAAGGCTCAGAGGATGATCGGTCGGGAACGCCGAGGCGACCTTGATATCCTGCACCACGCCCATGCCGAGCAGTTCCGCCAGCTTGACCCGCGCGGCGTAGCTTTCCTCGCTGCGTTTCAGGCGACCGCATAGCATGACAGGATTCTTGGCGTTGCACAGCAGGTCCGCCGCCTTGTCGATCGCCGATTGCGGCGCGCAAACCGGGTCGCAGGGCTGGTAACGCGAAACATCCGGCAGTTTCATCTCCGGATCGATCTCGCTTTCCTGCAGACCTGCGTCGAGACAGACATAGGCCGGCGCGGTCGGCGCCTCCCGGATCGTCTTGTTGACCCGCGCCATGGTCTCGGCAAGAGCCTGCGCCGAGCGGGGTTCATCGTCATACTTCACGAAATTGCGGATCAGCGCCCCCTGGTCCTTTTCGGTATGGATCCAGTCGATCCACGGGCGGCGCTTGGGCGCGTCGACCGGGCCGGTCGCGCCCATGATCACCATCGGCACCCGGTTACACCAGGCATTGAATATCCCCATCATGCCGTGCATGAGCCCGACATTGGAATGCAGGATGCAGCCCATCGGTTCGTCGGTTGCCTTGCCATACCCCTGCGCGATGTGAACCGCATGATCCTCATGAAGGCACAGGATCATCTGCGGCTCGTCGTTGCCCAGATAATTCACGATGGAGTCGTGGAACCCGCGATAGCTCGCGCCCGGGTTCATCGACAGGTACTTGATACCCATCCGCCGCAGCATTTCGGCGGCGACGTCCGATGCCCAGCCCATCTTCGGATTGCCGACATTGACCGGACGGTCGAATTTTTTCAGATCGGTAGCCATTGTTTCGTTTCCTTATGAAATCCGTTGTCCAGCCTTATTCACCCTTGCTGCCGCCGCGCATCAGCGGGGGCACGGCGTAGCCGGTCGACACATGTACGTCGATCAGGTGGCACTTGCCGTCCTCGACGGCCTTGAGCCCCTCCTCGATCCTGTCCATCAGCTCGCCCATCTTCGTAACCGGCGGACCGGCCTCGAAACCGAGCGACTGAGCGAGTTCGGTAAAGCTGATTTCCGGTTCGGATATCCGCATACCGATCCAGCGGTTCTCGACCGGACGGTCGCGATCCCTGGCCACGGTTTCCTGATGCAGCTCGTCGTTAAAGTTCGAGCGGTTGTTGGAGATCACCACCAGCATCGGGATGCGGTAGCGAGCGGCGGTCCAGAGCGCCGAATTCCCCTGCATGAAATCCCCGTCACCGAGCACCGACACGGCAAGCCGCCCGGTTCCCTTGACGGCAAGCGCCGCGCCTACGGATGTGCCGGGGCCGGACGCCAGCCCGCCGCCGCCGTCATGTCCGAGATAGGACAGAGGATCGGTGAACTGGTAAGCCGGCCCGACGCCGCCCGAGGCGACGCGGTTCATCGAGATCTTGCGGTCGCCCTGGGCCTCCGCGATCGCCGTAACGATGTCCGCCGGTTCGATGGTCGAATTCGCATCGCGGCCCGCAATCGGTTCCCAGGATGACGGTTCCGGACCGACCCGCTTGCCGTCCCATTTCGAACCGCCGCCGCGCTTCTCGATTTCGGCAAGCAGCTGCGCGACAAACGCGTCCTGATCGGCGTTGATGTTGATATCGGTCTCCGGCAACTCAAACAGCTCCATCCCGAATCCGTTATGGAGATACTGTTCAAGCGAGCAGTGGATGAGCTTGCCCTTGATCGGACCGTCGCGCTTGAGAAGACGCTGGGTGCCGCCGAAGTCCAGCCAGTTGAGGCTGAGAACCACATCGGCGTTGTGAACCGTTTCGCGAACCAGCGGGCTGACACCGCCGGCCGGACGACCGACATGCAGCAGATGATCGCTCGGGAATACAGCCGCGTTGCGGAGGTTCGTCAGCACCCCGGCGCCGACCGATTCCGCCAGCTTGACCCGGTTGTCCCAGGCATCCTGCGTCCGCGCGCTGCGACCGATCATGATGACCGGATTTTTCGCGCCCAGAAGAAGGTCGGCGACCTCCGCCACGGCATCTTCCGAGGCCCTCGGCGGATCCGACGGGAGGAACCGGCTTGCGTCCGGAATATCGATTTCGCCGTCAAGCGCTTCTTCCTGAAGGCCGGCATCCAGACAGACATAAACGGGCCCGGGCGGTTCGCTGCGAGCGATCTGGTTTGCCCGGTACATCGTTTCCACGATGGCCTGCGCGGAGCGGGGTTCGTCATCCCACTTCACGTAGTTCCGAAGCATCGCGCCCTGATCCTTCATTGTATGGATCCAGTCGATCCACGGACGCCGCAACGGCGCATCGACCGGGCCGGTCGCGCCCATCATGATGATCGGGGCCCGATAGCACCAGGCGTTGAAGGTCGCCATCAGACCGTGCATCAGCCCCACATTGGAGTGAAGCGCGCAGGCCATCGGCTCTCCCGTCGCCTTGGCGTAGCCCTGCGCGACATGGACCGCATGGTCCTCATGCAGGCAAATCAGCATCTGCGGCGAATCATTGCCGAGATAGTTCACGATCGAGTCGTGCAGCCCGCGATAGCTCGCGCCGGGATTCAGCGAGATGTATTTCACGCCGATCCTGCGCAGCATCTCGGCTGCGACATCGCTCGCCCAGCCCATCTGCGGATTGCCGATGTTCTCCGGACGGTCGAGGCCCTTCAGATCCTTCGAGATCTCATTCATCTTTCATACTCCAGTGGTGAAAGGTCTATATGGGTGTACTGGCTTAGGACAAGAGGATCAGTAACCGGCTCCGCCTCTTCGACGAACTCCGGTCCGATCTCTCCGAAATTGTGAAGGCCCGTCAGGGCCATGGACGTCATTATCTCGCCCTCGAGCAGTTCCAGCATGCGGACGATCGCCGCGCGACCGCCGGCGGCGAGCGCCAGCCCCTGCAGCTTGCCGATGCAGACCGCCGTCGCGCCGAGCGCCAGCGCCTTGATGACATCGGTGCCGCGCATGATCCCGCCATCGAGGACAATCTCCGCCTTGCCGCCGACCGCGTCGACGATTTCCGGCAGGACTTCCGCCGTGCCGCGCCCGTGATCGAGCTGACGTCCGCCGTGGTTCGAGACGTATACGACGTCGACGCCATGTTCGACGGCCGTCGCCGCGTCCTCGGCGGTGGCGATTCCCTTGACGATCAGGGGAATATCGTGACGGTCCTTGAAAGTCTTTATGTTGTCCCAGTTCAGCGCAGCCTGCCATTCACGACTCTCATTAAGCCGCCCACGCCGCGATGACGGCGCCCAGCGCTTGATGATGTCGCGTTCTCGCCGGCTGTAGATGGCGGTATCGACGGTCAGGCAGAACATCGTGAAACCAGAGTCCTGTGCAGCCTTTACCTGGTCCCCGATCCAGTCGTCGTCGCCCCTGACATAAAGCTGGAATACCTTGGGCGCATCGGTCGCCGGCCCGACGACTTCCATGGTCGGTTCGGTAACGGACGACAGGAAAGAAATCGTGCCGAATTCTCCGGCAGCCTCCGCCGAGGCGAGTCCGCCCCCTTCGCCGATCAGCTGCATCGAGCCGATCGGCGCCAGCATCACGGGGATGCGGATCCTGTTGCCAAGGAACTCTGTCGAGGGGTCGACCTCGGCAACGTCCCGCAGGATACGCGGCGCTATGCCTAACGCATCGAACGCCAAGCGATTCCGCCGCAACGTTGTTTCCGACTCGGAGCCGCCCATCAGATAATCCCAGACGCCATCGCCGATATTCCGGCGCGCGCGGACAGCTATCTGCTGAAGCGTAGCGAATTCATCCAATGAAACGTCCCTGCCTTCTCGACGACAGCCGTTCTCGTCTGACGCCTGATGCTCAATCGCATTCTGTTATGGATCGGAACGGGCCGCCTTCTGATGGGAGCCCTCTTCCCGTTTCGACAATCATATATCCTGCCGACAGTTCCGAAAAGCGCGGTCGGACCTGAATTCGGCAAATTTCCGATCAGACCGGATCGGACGCCATGACGTTAATGACCGCCTGCCGCTTGTCGACCATGACCGCCTTGAGCGCACGTTCCAGGGCCGGCTGCATTTCCGCAGGATCGGTAACCTGTTCGCCGTAACCGCCCGAAACCTCGGCCATCTTCTCGTAATGCTGCTCGACGTTAAAATGCGCCAGCGGCACCTGGTTGGCCCTGGCCGCATATCCGTCGGGATGGAGGCCTAACGCGGATCCGCGCACGGCCTGCCAGCGCTGGTTGTTGAACACCACGGTCAGGATCGGGAGATCGTACTCCGCCGCCACGTAATGCGCCGAGATAGGAACATTGAACATATAGGAACCGTCGCCGTGCGTTCCGACCACGAGCCTGTCCCTGTCCGCCAGCTTGGCGCCAAGGGCGACGCCCATGCCGTGACCGAGCCCCGAGGAGGCCCCGGCATTGAGAATCTTCGTCGGCTTGGAGGTATCGAGATACTGCACCTGAAGCTGGGATTCCTTGGCGAAGATCGTATCCGCATCGGTGATATTGCCGATGCAATGGGAGATCCACGCAGGATGGATCGGGGTCTTGTCCTTCACCTCCTCAAGCTTGGCGGCCCAGCTGTCTTCCAGCTTCTGATGGCGTTCGGAAATCGCCCTGCGTCGCTTGTCGATCGTTGCCGTGGCGGACTTCGCCGGCTCCTCCATCGCCGCGCAAAGCGCCCGTAGCCCGATATCGGAAGCGCAGGTCAGGGCAATATCGGCGCCGAAACCCCGCACCGGCAGCATTGTATAATGCGGATCGACCGCGAGCTGGATCACCTGGCAATCCTCGGACGGATTCACCTGGGAAGGCAGCCACGGAACCGCCGTATCCATGACAAGAATGGCATCCGCGGCTTCGACGAACGGGTTCGGGTTGCCGCCCGCGAACATCTGATGATGCCGCGGCATGGCGACGAACCGGTTGCGGTACTCGACGACGGGAATCGCGTACTTATCGGCCAGATCGACCAGCGCCGGCATGACCCCGGGATTCCGGCCGCCCCAGTTGGTGATGATTACCGGATTCTCGGCCTTTGCCAGAATGTCAGCCGCCTGCTGCAGGGCTTCAGGATCGGGCGCTGCGGGGGCAGCGGCCTTAATACGACCCGGCGATGTGTAGCTGAACTCATCGACCTCCCATGCCAGCACTTCGCGCGGCAGCGACAGGTAGGCCGGGCCCTTCGGATCGCTCATCATGACGCTCAGCGCCCGGTCGACAATGGTTTCGAGCTGCTCGATATTGCGCAGTTCGTAATCCCATTTCACGGCCTCGCGGGTCATACCGCTCTGGTCGTACATTTCCTGAGTCCAGTGGATGTCCAGCGACCGGTGTCCCTTGAGGCTGTGTTCGTTGGTCGGCGTGCGGCCCGCGGTGAAAAGCATGGGCACGTTCCCGCGCGACGCGTTCAGCAGCCCGTTCATGCCGTTCGCGGTGCCGACATTCACATGCATCATGGTGAGCTGCGGACGTCCCGTTGCGAGATAGTAGCCGATCGCCATGTGCTGGGCCGTGTTTTCGTGCGGGCACGCGATCGGCGTGGGATGCGCCGTGCCGTTTGCCTGCGCCTTGGCAAGCGCCTCGATCAGCGGCGCGAAATCGGTCCCGGCATTGGCGAACAGATAGTCGACGCCGCGATCCGCGAGGATTGCCAGATAGGCATCGGCGACGGTGCAGTTCTTGATGGTTTTCTTCGGCATTGGACGAGGCCTCCCTGCCCCGCGCGGCATTGATGCGCCGCACACTGAATTCTGGGTCGATAGCCATCAGGGAAAGAAACAGGAGAGGTCCGGTTTCCAGTTTTCCGATCCGGTATGCTGAGAGGATAGGTCCCGGCTCTCAAAAGCGTCAACCACGCCCGACATAAAATCCGAATTCAAAACAGGCGACGGGCGCTTGACGACATCCAGCCCCGCTGAATTAATCGAACGACCTCCATCTTTTGAAAGGCTCGGAAATGCCAACGACCATAACACTCGCGAAAGCGGAACAGATTATCGACGCCATCTTCGAAAAGGCGGAAGCCGACGGCAACAAGCCAATGGCCGTCGCCGTGGTCGACCAGGGCTCCCACGTCATTGCCTTCAAGAAACAGGACGATTCCTCGATGCTGCGCTTCGAGATGGCGCACGGAAAATGCTACGCCTCGCTGGCTCTGGGTCGCTCCAGCTCCCTTGTTCGGTACCGGGCTGAAGAACGCCCGATGTTCATGGACTATCTTTACCGGAGCTCCGACGGAAAAATCTTTGCCGAGGACGGCGGTATGCTGGTACGAGACTCAAACGGCGATCTGCTGGGCGCAGTCGGGGTCACAGGCGAACGGCCGGAACGCGACGAGGAACTCGCAATCCATGGCATCCACGCCGCCGGCTACCTGACCGACGAAGACGCGGTCGGCACCGGGCATAAGATCAGAATGGAAAACTAAAAAAACGGCCGGAACGAAGTCCGGCCGTTTTGCTGTCTTATTGCTGCGTTATTCTGCCGCAGAGACCGCCGGCTTGGGCGGCAGGTCGGGCTTCTCGGCCTCGTAGAACTGGTCCATATCGTGCTCCAGACCGTGCTCTGCCAGGGCACTGGTAAAGCGGGAACGGATCGCCGCGCTCTCGTCCGCGTAGTCGATCTGATCGCCGCCGATCCGGTGGGATATCCACGATTTCGGTACGCCCTGGGAATTCCGCACGGCGACGCCCTCGTATTTGAAGGCCAGATAGCGCGACGGGGTCGGGCCAGTGTTGAAATGCTGATGCCACCACATGTTCGGCGGCACGATCATGGAACCGACTTCCCACTTGAAGTGCCGCGGTTCCTCGCCTTCCGGCCACATCAGCGAATACCCTTCGCCCGACAGGATAATGACGTGCGCGCCAGGCCCGTGGCGGTGGCATTTCTTGTAGGTGCCGATGGGGAACTGCGAGATATGCGCATTCATCGAGCTCTTGGCGAAGTTGAAGCGGATATGGCCGCCGCCCGCGCCGCGCTCTTTCGCCGTAATCAGCGGAAGGTTGACCGCGTCGGGAACGAAGTTGGTGATCAGCTTGAACCCGTCAGTCTCTGACTTGGCAGCAAAATAGTCGGGCTCGCCGTTAAAGCGTTCCTTGAAGTCATGCGTCGTGTTGAACACGAATTCAGGATCCTCGTACACGTTCATGATCGGCGGCGCGTTGGTCACCGCAATGAACCGCGCCGGTTCACGGCCCGACGCATTGAAGTGCTGATGCCAGCAGTTCAGCGGGATCGCAAACAGCGCGCCCGGTCCCCATTCGAAGGTGATGCGATCCCCCTTGTCGTTCCAGACGCTGGTCGAGCCCCGGCCCGACAGGATCATGATCATTTCCTCGAACAGCATGCGCTGCGGCGCGAGCTTCTTGCCCGGGTCGATTTCGCAGACATAGCAGTCGTTGGACGTCCGGCTGGCGTCATGGTTCATGAAGACGCCCTTGCCCTCACGCCTCGCCCACGGCTTTAACTCAACGGTATAAAGATTTGGAATATAAAGCGAATTAAGGAGGTCTAGCCCTTCGTTACGGACCCACGTTGTATAGGGTGTTTCCTTCTCGGTCGCGAATTTCTTCGCCATCTCGTCGGAAACGATCGCGGTCGGCTTGTTACTGTCATCAGCCATGGGATGGTTCTCCTTGTCTCACAAATAGTCCAAAATTTCCGTCTGAACGGCGTCTTCGCGGACGCCTGTCATGGTCCCGTTTTATACGAGTTCTCGCGGCGTTGCCAAGATACGCAACGGGGGAAGCCCGTCAGCCCTTGTCCGACGGCTCATGCGAATGCCCCGCTGAATGTTCGTGCGAATGGCTATGGGAGTGCCCGTGATCGTGCCCGTGATCGTGGGAATGCCCATGGGAATGACCGTGGGAATGGCCGTGGCTGTGACCATGGTGATGATGCCCGTGATCGTGGGAATGCGAATGGCCATGCTCGTGGTCGAGTCGCTGTCCTGACCTCGGGTCGTCAGAGAATACCAGCGACTTAATCGTCACCGGAACGGTCCGCGATGGCAGGCGGATCTTGCCGAGATCGATATAGTCAAAATCCCACAGCACGACGCCGTCGATAACCAGAACGCCGACCGGTACTTCCAACTCGTCTTTCAGGATATGTCCCAGCGACTGGGCGATATCCCCATCGAGCACGATAAACAGGGGTTTACCGGCAGCAATCATGTCATCGAGTCCCATGACGAGCCCTTGGGCAAAGGCATGCATGCGCTCATATGCCGGCATTCCCTGCCAATGAAACGACAAAGCGATCTCGCGTTCATCGTTATCGACCTCGAAGGTTCGCCGATGCGTCCTGACCGCTTCGGCGACGTCTTCAGCGATGATCTCCTCGGGGCACGCATAGGGCGGCTGGATAACCTGGAGATTCCGTCGGGGCAGCAGATCACCGTAATCGGAAATATAGGTCGTGTTGCCCGAGAGCTGCACCGAATATTCCGACGCGCCGAGCGCGGTTGCACGGATACACTCGCCGGCAGGCATGACCGGCCAGGGCAACGCGCCCTCGTCAAGCCTGCGTGCGATCGCGTGACCGAGCCGGCGCCCCATGTCGCCGAAATCGCGCTCTTCCCGGCCATAGACATATTCAGCGACGCCGCCGGAGAACATGACGCCATCGATATGGCCCCACTCCTCGATGACGTCTGTCAGATAGAGGTTCTGGAGATCCTCGGGCAGCGGGCGAACCAGCAGCGTGTCGATCAGAGTCTTCGCCATGACATCGGCGACCTCGTCCAACTCCTCGGACGTTGCCTTGTCGCCGATCGACCAGTCGAAACCGGCGCGTGCAGCATGGGTCTTGCCCGCAGGGTCGAGGCGTTCGATCTCGCCCTTCTCGTTTACGACCTGCAGGCGACCGCCTACATGAACCGCTGCGGTTACCTTCACCTGACCTTCTTCGAGGATGGCCAGCTTCGCGGTTCCGCCGCCGATATCGACGTTCAGGATGCGCTTGTCTTCTTCCTTGGATGTCTTTGCAGCGCCTGAGCCGAACGCCGCCAGCATGCTTTCCATGTGATGGCCCGCCGTGGCGCAGACGAAGTCACCACCCCGGTCCGATATCGTCGCCGCGATGGCCTCCGAATTTTCGCGTCTCAGCGCCTCGCCGGTCAGGATGACCGCCCCCGCATCGATATCGTCGGGCGACAGTCCCGCCGCCTCGTAGGCATCGTCGAGGATTTTTCCCAGCCCTTCGCCTGAAATCCGCGTTTCGCTTTCATACGGGGTCAGAGCAACGGGCGACTGGAAGAGGGTCTCCCGGTTTACAACGTAGTAGCGGCTCGTCATATCCTCGGCCAGCCGGCGCAGATGGAGACGGGAAAAAATCACCTGGCTGCCTGACGAACCGACATCGATACCGACGCTCGTCAGGCGAACGTTATCCGCGATCCAGAGCGGGTTTTCGTCCAGCGGTACGTCGAGAAAATCATCGTCGTGATCGTGATCCGCATCGGGGCCATGTTCGTGGAAAAACACGTCACCCATCGTGTGATCGTCGAGGGTATGCCCTGCCGGGGGACCTTTTGGCGTCTCTTCCTCTTCGGTAATGCCCGCGTCTTTTCCGTCGCCCTCGACCATAACTCTTCCGCCTTTCGATGATTTGAGATACGGCGCGTTTGCCTTTCGGGCCATGCGCTGCAGCGGCGGGGGAATAGCATATTCGGGGCGCACAGCCAACCGACCCGCCAGAATAACCGCCGTTAACGAAACGTTAAGGTAAGTAAATCTTAATAGCTTGCGAGCGATAAATCGGTACCCGGGTATAGACCCCGGTGGAATGGAGGCGAGATGTCTCGAACCACCTTAGTTGCCTTCGCCGCAGCCGTCATTGGCGTGGTGTCCCCAGCAATAGCCGAGCAGCAGCTTTGCACCGAACGCAAGGCCGTTGTGACACAGCTTTCCAAACAGTATTCAGAAGCGCCGGTGGCTATGGGCCTCGCCAATAACGGCGGGCTGCTCGAAATCCTCTCGTCCGACAATGGACAGAGCTGGACCATCATCCTGACGATGCCGAACGGGATTTCCTGCATGATTGCCGCCGGCGAAAGCTGGGAAGCCTTACCCGACATTGTACGCAAAGGCCCGCCCGCCTGACTCACGAGCCTGTGTCGGAAGCCCGGATCAAGGGATCTGGGGCCCGTCATCCACCGCCGAGAAAAGCACTCTTCACGCGGTCTCCGACCTTGAGGCCAAGCCGCCGGACCGTGCCGGCGTTGACTTCGAGCACGGCAACCGAAGGCTTTTGCGATGAAATCGTCTCGAGTGACTGCGGGATCGTTCTTTCGGCAATCGAACTTACCCGCAGATCGGCCCCAATAAAGATCATGTCAAGCGGGATGTAGGTATTCTTCATCCACATCGTGATGATCTACGGCGTGTCGTACACGAACAGCATGCCCGCATCCCGGTCCATCCGCCGCCTGAACATAAGGCCCTGCGCCTGCTGGCGGGCAGTTTTCGCAAGTTCGATCCGGAATTCATGCATTCTTCCGGAAGATTCAATGCCAAGGTTACCGGTCTGATAGCGTTGAAATGCGGCTGTCTGTGCAACTACCGGAGCGCAAACGGGGGAGACGGCGTCTGCAAGGACAATCGCCAATACATACAAACCGGTCCTGAGAATTCGCAATCGAGGCATCCCGTCAGATCTCAGTGTTCGTTAAAGCGTCGAATATGTGAAATGCGGGCATGTTTTAGGGAAAATAACGGAGCCGTACGAACGCGGTTACTCCCCGTTCTCGACGGCCCCTGCCGCCGGCGTCCCCCGAAGCTGAACTTCTGCTGCCTGACGCCCCTTCGGGCCATCGACAATACGGACATTGACCGCCTGGCCCGTAATCAGGCTTGTCACACCGATTTGCCGTAAGGTGACCATATGAACGAATACGTCGTTCTGGTCGCCTTCATCCGGGCAGATGAAACCGTAGCCCTTGTGTGGGTTGAACCATTTAACAATGCCCGGCAC
>Ga0181593_10001678_pt1 | contig 20191 bp, 16 predicted proteins | sample 071ome_19_FD_133756 | JGI IMG/M metagenome (GOLD analysis project Ga0181593, IMG submission 133756) | Coastal salt marsh microbial communities from the Groves Creek Marsh, Skidaway Island, Georgia - 071413AT metaG (megahit assembly) | ecosystem: Environmental > Aquatic > Marine > Intertidal...
AGTCCCGGAAAGAGATAGCTTGGTATAATCTCCATTCGTGCCATTGGTGGTGGCACCACCACCGTTTGCATCTGTGCAGGTTTCCACAGCAGTCACCGTTCCTGAACCAATAAACAAATCACTCGATGATAATGCATTACTGCCTCCGCTTCCAGATTTTGCTCCCGCAACCATTAAAGAAGTAACACTGTCATTTATCCCGGATTTGTAAAAGTATGACTTCCATAAATCAGAAACAATAAAAGTAACGGAATCTCCCGATGAATCACCAGCTGCAGAACTGGGTCTAAATTTGGTGGATGCGGATCCGATACTAGTGGAAGGAATCAATTCGGCAAGCAACAGATCAAGACCGTAGGGATTATTACAGGCTAATTGGTTGCCTGCCTCAGGTAAATAAATTTGCTGATTTTCGGAAGCAAAATCGCCCTCAATTTCCAAAGTAAAGTCGTTCGTAGTACGATTTGCTACAATTACGGATTCGTCAGGATAAATAATTTCTCCATTTTTGCGATTGTATATAACTCTGTGATCATTAGGGTACCAACCCTTTAGGGTTAGGGAAGAAACATTAGCATAAAAATAGGGAACATATCCTCGAACATTTAGGTTCCAAAGATAAATCCAATCTGCAGTACTACCTTCAAAATCTCCACTTGAATACGCAGTGAAGCCAGATGGGAGATCTCCAGGAGCTGCACCAAAATAGGAACCGAGAGTAGATGCAGGAAAAACTTCCACAACATCACCCACATCGAAGAATGTATCTGCATTAGGATTGGTCTCTGCTACCCGATCAAAGTTCAGGGTAAGTGCAGTGGTTGTACAATCGGAGATTAAGAAAGTTCGACCAAAATAATTACTGTTTTCACTAATATTTCTTACAAAATGAGCGCCTCCGACAAAAGTAACCGTTGGAGTAGATGAATATCCAGACCCTTCATTGGTAATGGTTATGTCCGTAACTTCACCTGAACTTACTGTCGCATACCCCTCAGCACTGGATGATCCACTACTGCTTCCCTCAGGAGCTGAAAAAATCAAACGAATCGTTGTAGTTGAACCACCAAATTTTGATCCTGATGAATTGAAACCGCCTCCGTAGGTAATGTAGCTAGATGGGGTGCCATATGAAGAGTCCAAAATTGAACCGCTTGAAGGTGATGGAGAAGTGATGACAGGAACCTGTGCATCCTTATCGAATGCACCAGTTTCAAAGGGGGTAACGGTTACATTCTCATCGTCAGTTATTGAGTCAAATGTGATGTTGTTTCCAGATATTGCACTAACTGCACCTGTAAAGACTGGGGATTTATCCGAAACCGCGGTGATAATTCTGTAAGTTGGAGCGTTAGCAGTCCCTGCAGAAACAGTCACACTGGTCGAGCCACTTATTCCACCAACTTCACCGGAGGAAATAGTAGGAAGGGAAAATGACAAAATTAATCCAAACGATAAAACAAGATAGGAGAAATGCAAATGATTCATAATATGAACTTGGCTGATAGTATCTTAAGTGAAGGGCTCATTATTATATTAGCGATACTTTAAGAAATGTTACAAGAAAGTTTTATTCATTAATCATCCATCAAAATAAAAATGACGAATTATTACATAAATCATTAAAAGTCATCTTTTTACAACTCCATAGAAAAAAGTAAGGATTGCGGGTACCCACCATCCAAATTCTTTATTTCCCAGAAGATTGGATGAACCATACCCAATCAGGTAAAAACAAAGGCATACACAAACGCCTAAAAACAAGTTACCTGATTTATCTTTTTTCCCGCTTGAAGTGCCCAAGGGAACCAACAAAAAAGAAAGGAAAAAGGGAGAACATCCAAGAACAATATTTTTGTTGAGATGTGCCCATTCTGACTCCGAAAGTTCCAGACTTGAATTTCTGAAAAATTCCCATTCGTAAACCGGTATTTTTTTTGGGCTTTTTACGATCCTGGTTTCAGAATTCAGGGAAAGTTCAAGTGGTTGTTTCCATTTTTCAAACGAGATAAAACGGTCGCCAGCAAAATGGACGAATTCCTTGGATCCAAGCATCTGTACATCAATTCCAGACAATTCAAGCTGAGCAACCGTAAGATCATGCCCCGTTGTTACCCCTGCGGATTTGGCATGAATGATAGCGATAAAGTTTTCCTGATGGTCCACTAACTGGATTCGTAAGTTGTACCACTCTGCCCCATCAGCCGATCCGACACTTAATTTTACTTTTTTTACTTCCTTGCCCATTAAGCCTGTTAGACCATCAATGCCCTTATTTTTTAAATTCCCCTGTAATGGGACTTCAAATTCGTAACCTCGGTTTGCCAATGCACTTAAATTATCCCAAGCCAACTCTCTTTTTCGCTCATCAAATTGAGCACGGGCAAGGGGCGCCCATATCAGGGAAGCACAGCAACAAACTAGGCAAATAAAAAGGGACAATACATAGATTGGAAATTTCCACCCTAAAGGGTTAATTCCAAGGGAATCGAAAGCGGTTAATTCATGATCGGATGCCAAGCGCCCCACACAAAAAAGGACCGCCAGGCTAAAGCCGAATGGCAAACCCATAGATAATGCGTATGGCAACAATAGAGAAATCAATTCGATAAAGGCAGTGGGTGATGAGGAAAGTGCCTGAAGGAGAGCTTCGTCATGCTTGGTTAGGTTTGCATATAACAAAAGTGCACAAAGTGCTAAGGTACTAAGAGTGGTCACCAGAAGGATCTCTTTTAGCACATATCGACGAACAGTTCTGGAAATTTGCCAATTCATGCAATTTTGACTTAAGCAAAATCTAATTTTCTTAAATCTGAGGGTACATCGACACCTACGGTATCAAACTTTACAACCTCTACTGATATCCGGAAGCCCATTTCTAAGGCTCGTAGTTGCTCAAGCTTTTCAATCATTTCAAGTTTTCCCTGCCTACTCGTCGAAAATTTTTCTAAGAAAGAATTTTTATACCCATACATACCAAGATGTTTGAATGCACCAGCAACTGAAGATTCTTTTCCTTCACGGTCAAAGGGAATTGGAGCCCTTGAAAAATATAGTGCAAATCCATTACTATCGAGTACTACTTTTACCTGATTGGGATCATAAAAGTGATCGAGTTTATTAAAAGGAACAGCCAAGGTTGCCAAGTCCGCATCCTCTTTTTCCAACCCTTTAACCAAGGCAAGTAAATGTTCACGACGGACCATGGGCTCATCTGCCTGTACATTGATCACGGCATTACACTGGAGGGATTGATTTGCCTGGGCAATCCGGTCGGTTCCCGATGGTAATTCAGCCTGAGTATGCACACATGAGAAACCATTCTCACTTAATACCTCAAACAACTCGTCTCCATCTACAGCAAAGAAAAGTTCAAACTCTGGTGCTTGTTGTTTGAGACGTTCAGCAGTACGCAAAATTAATGGCTTTCCACCTGCATCAGCCAAGAGCTTGTTTGGGAATCTTGTGGATGCCAACCGGGCAGGTACAATTATGGTAGGTAATTCAGAAGATATCATAAATAGAGGCTACTTTGTTTATTTCCGTTACTTCTTGGGTTGTCGCAAGCAAATCCGTACTTATTCTGTATGGTGTGACTTCATTAGAATTAACCGATTCGCCTTCCCTCTCATACCCTCATGACCGCTTTGCACTGCCCGATGCTTTGGGAAGATTTGGACCCTACGGTGGGAGTTATGTTCCCGAAACCCTCTGCCACCCATTAAGTGAACTTAATGATGCATACCTTGAAGCTAAAAACGATCCATCCTTTAAGGCTGAATTATCCAGACTGCTCAAGGAATTTGCTGGTCGGCCCACAGAACTATACTTTGCCGAACGATTAACCTCAGAATTAGGGGGGGCAAAAATCTACTTAAAAAGAGAAGATCTTCTCCATACCGGTGCCCACAAAATTAACAATGCGCTGGGCCAGGCACTCCTTGCCAAGCGAATGGGCAAAAAAAGAATTATCGCCGAGACAGGAGCCGGACAGCATGGGATCGCAACGGCTTCAGTTTGTGCGAAGTTTGGAATGGAATGTAAAATTTACATGGGAGCAGAGGACATGAGACGCCAGGCTCTTAATGTTTTTAGAATGCGATTGAGTGGTGCAGAAGTTCATGGCGTTGAAGCGGGAAGTAAAACTTTAAAAGAAGCCATCAATGAAGCAATGCGTGACTGGGTGACGAATGTGCGAACAACGCACTATATACTTGGCTCCGCTCTTGGGGCACACCCCTACCCCGGCATGGTCAGGGACTTTCATCGGGTGATTAGTGAAGAGACAAAAAAACAGTTCTTGGAAATTGAAGGTAGGTTGCCAGACGAAATGATTGCCTGCGTAGGTGGAGGAAGTAATGCAATTGGCTTCTTTTTCGATTTTCTTGATGATCATGATGTTCGGCTGATTGGAGTCGAGGCAGGTGGAAGATCCCTGAAAGAGGGCGAACATGCCGCCCGCTTTGAAGGTGGCAAACTCGGGGTGTTGCAGGGTTGCAAAACTTGGATTCTGCAAAATTCTGATGGCCAGATCAATCCGACCCACTCAGTTTCCGCCGGACTTGACTATGCAGCAATTGGCCCCGAACATGCCTATTACAAGGATAGGGGTCGAATTGAATTCGCCAATGCTGGTGATGATGCCGCCCTTAGAGCGTTTCAAAGGCTTTCCTGCATCGAGGGCATCTTACCAGCTTTGGAAACTTCCCACGGATTGGCTCACGCAATTGAAAGAGCCTCAAAGATGAATCCCGATCAAATAATTTGTGTGAATTTGAGTGGACGCGGAGACAAGGATGCCATGGAGGCAGCTCGGGTTATGGGGGTTACCGGATTACCCAAAATGAAAATTGAATGAAAAGCATGACTGGTTATGGGCAGGCACCCATTCGAGTTTCCGGATTTTGTGGATCGGTTGAAATTTCTTCGATCAATAAACGTGGGTTTGAAATGGTTTTTAATCTTCCTAGAGAATGGCAAATACTGGAAAGAAAAATCACTGAGTTGGTAGGTGAAAAAATAAATCGTGGCAGAATTCGTATGGTTGCAAACCTTGATCATTTTTCAGGTTCACCCGCCAACCTCTGGCAAAACGAGTCCTTGGTTACCCAGGAACTTGAAAAATTAAAGAACTACTGTGCCGCTCAAAACATACCCTTTAATGCCTCTACTGAGATCGTTTACCGCATTGCTTCATCAGTGAGCGAACAATCATTGATTCCGCCCGCAGAATCAATTGAAGAATCATTATTACATGCCACAAATCATGCATTGGATGAAATGATAAAAATGCGCACCTCAGAGGGAGTTGCCCTCCGGACCGACTTACACTCTAAAATTAATCAGCTAAGCGACTATACCAAGCAGTTGGTGATAAGCACGCAGGGAATGAGCCTGGAGTGGAAAAATAAATTACTCCACCGGTTGCGGGAATGGGGTCTTGAATTTTCAGACAATGATGAAAGAATAGGACGAGAGGTTGCAATTTTCGCCGACAAATCTGATGTTACAGAAGAATTAACCAGAATAAAGAGTCATATGGCACAATTTATCGAGTGCCTTAATATATCATCTCCCATTGGCAGAAAGCTTGAATTCATCACTCAGGAACTGTTACGTGAGTTCAATACCCTGGCCTCAAAATCAGCACGGGCAGAATGTTCGCAGCTTGCAATTAATGCAAAAGTAGAGCTGGAAAAAATACGCGAACAAATTTCAAATATTGAGTGATTATTCTTTGTTATTGCAATTGGATTGACTGCCTTTGAATTCTTTTCTGTCTTTATCTTTAGTATTTTTTCGGGAATCAAAAAAACCAACAATACCACAGGCAATCGCACCAATGCATAGTGCTGAATCAGCAATATTAAAAACCGGATAGTCATAATCAAAGTAAGGTAGATAAACATCGATAAAATCAACTACTTCTGCCGGTGTTCGGAAAAGACGGTCAGCGAGGTTTCCCGTAATTCCTCCACAAATCCCACCAAATATCCATTGGGCTTGGACAGTATGCAGTTCCAACTGCTTCCGAAACAAGTAAATGGCCAAGAGGGCAATCGCAGCAAGTGCGGTTAATGCATTTGGGTAATCGGAAAACATGCTCCACGCCGCACCAGGATTGGTTACATAGGTAATTTCGAGCAACACATTGGGCCCTTCCACAAAATCCAAAATCGTGATCGGATTTCTTCTTAATTCAACTGCCCGCTCCACCACCCAATGCTTGGTCGCCTGATCCAGGCTGAAGACCACAATTGCAAGGGTCCAAAAACGAGAAAAATTACCCAAAACGGCTGTTTGAAGTTTGGTAAATCAAGAGAATGAAATTCTAGTCGTCCTGACCCATTGTAGAGTCAGAAATTGTAGCAAAACTACCAGCACCCTGATCCCGTTCTTTACGATTGTTATTCTCAAATAAATTTTGACCTTCCAAAGAAAAACGGGTGAAGGGAACGGCACGTAGGCGACTTTTATTAATTGGTTTTTTTGTTTGCTGGCATATGCCGTATGATCCATCAAAGATGCGATCTATGGCATCCTCAATTTCCTCGAGGGCTTCATGATCGTTGGCAACCATAGATAGGGCAAGATCCCGGTCAAAGGTTTCAGTGCCCGCATCGCTTGAATTAAGCGACAATTCACCCGATTCACGTGCAGAGGCACCGATTGTTTCATTGGATCGTTCCCCAAGCGAACCCTTAAGTGCATTTCTCATGGATATGAGGGCCTGGTAATACGACAACCATTGCTTAGGAACCTTGGATTCATCACGTCTAACTTGCTTTTCATTTATTGTTGGAACTCCAAAACCTAAAATATCATCAATCGAAGCACTAGTAATCTTTTTAACTTTAGAAACCTTAGATTTTGCCTTGGGTACCTTTTTCTTTTCTAAAACTTTTTCAACCGCTTCTTGCTTAACCTTCTTACTGGCAGATTTTGTCCTCGAAGAGAGCAGTAAACGCACTTCTTCAATGGAAAAACCGATATTCTCAGCTTTCTCCTCTTTCGACTCCTGAATGCTAACCGTTTTGGCAGCAATTTCACGCAATTTTGCAACTGCAGATGCTTTACTGGCAACTATCTTTGCTTTTCCTTTTAGAGTGGCACTTTTGACTGCTGCAGTTTTTTTCGCAGGAGCAGGCTTTTTCGAAGTTACTGCTTTGGAAGCCGCTTTTTTTGCGGTTGGTTTCTTGGCAGCGGGCTTAGCCTTTTCTTGTTTAACTGCAGGCTTTTTCGCAGGGACAGGTTTTTTCGCAGTTACTGCTTTGGAAGCCGCTTTTTTTGCCGTTGGTTTCTTGGCAGCGGGCTTAGCCTTTGCTTGCTTAACTGCAGGTTTTTTCGCAGGTGCAGGTTTTTTCGCAGTTACTGCTTTGGAAGCCGTTTTTTTTGTCGCTGGTTTCTTGGCAGCGGAGTTGGCCTTGGTTGATTTCCCACGGGATGTGGCAGAGGCATTCTTTTTTGCAGTCATAAGAAATAGATTTTCGGGAGAATAGTGCTTCAACCAAAGTTGGCAAGCACTTCAGCACAACGCGGGGAAACCTCTCCCCATGGTTCCACATTAACAAGCCGTGGAACCCATCGCCAACTTCGGGGACAACGCACCCCAGGAGCATGATGTGCCAGCACACGATCAGATTCGGAATCCGCCAAGTTTGAAATAACAACAGATGAAACTATGAATATTTCAGCTAATTCATCGGTGGTCATATGGTTTAGAATCTCAACCATATTACTGGTTTTACTAAGCTGTAATTCGACTTCAGCGTCCAGAGACTGCCCAATTTCTTTTTTGATACGGAGAGATTCAAGGGCCTCATTCACATGTGTATCTTTGAAATCAAGCACCGTTTGTACTTCATTCACCATTGAACATTTTGATCCTAGTTCCAAAGCAACAGGCCAGTCCTGAAGGCAAAGAAAATCTTCACCATATTCTTTTCCAGTCTGACCAAATGCCCATGCTTCGTCCGCGATGTAGGGGGTAAAAGGTCCAATCAATTTTAGCAAGGATTCAAATACTAATAAAATTGCCGATTGTGTGGACCTCCGCAAGGGATCGTCTGTGCCAAGAGTATACAACCTGTCCTTAATCACATCGTGATAGGTGGATGAAAGAACCCCTGAACAAAAACGGTTCAATGCCTGGATCCCACGGTGAAATTCATAATTCTCGCAGGCTTCAGTAACTTCGCAGATTAGATCATTTGTTTTGGAAAGAACCCATAAATCTATGGGAGACATCTGATCAACCTCAACCAGATTTTGGTCACGGGAAAAATCATGTAGTGCACCGAGTTGAAAACGAATAGTATTTCGTAAGGTGCGATAAGCCCTGACAGCTTGATCTAAGATTTCATCGGAAAGGGGAATATCTCTTCGAAAATCCTCAGAACATACCCAAAGCCGAAGAACATCGGCACCATATTTTGTAACATATGAATCTGCGGTCTGAGGCTTCCCATCACTTTTAGATATTTTCTTTCCTTCCCCATTTACCACAAATCCATGAGTTAGAATTCTACGATAAGGAGGTGCCTTGGTAGAAACTATACTGGTCCACAAGGAACTTTGAAACCAGCCACGATGCTGGTCACTTCCTTCCAAATACAAATCTGCAGGCCACCCAATATGATCACTCTTATGCAGTACCGCCCGATGACTACATCCTGAATCTATCCACACATCAAGGGTGTCATTGCCCTTGTTCAATTTTCGGCCTTTCCATTGATCTGGTAGTTCAAATCCATCCAGCAATTCTTCTGCACTCTTGGAAAACCACAGGTTACAGCCCTCCTGAGATATCTTGTCTGCCAGAAAATGGATAAGTTTTGAATTCAGTAACGCATTTCCATCCTCATCAAAGAATACAGGAATTGGAACCCCCCATGATCGCTGCCTAGAAATGCACCAATCAGGACGAGCTTCGAGAAACCCATTAATTCGGTTCCTTCCCCACTCGGGAGTAAAAGAAACATCCTTCAATCCATCCAGGCAACGCTGGCGCAAATTCTCTTTATCTAAGGCAACAAACCACTGATCCATCGCCCTGAAAATAACGGGGGACTTACTTCTCCAGCAGTGTGGATATTGGTGATGGTGCTCTTTTTGTGCAAGCAATGAACCACTTGCACATAGGATCTCGAGAACCGCATGATTCGCCTTGGAACCATCCTGCTTTTCCAAAACAGAAATGCCAACCAGTTCGGGTGGAATTTGTCCATCATCCAGATACTTCCCGCCATCATCAAGAGGGCAATAAATTTCCAATCCGTGCTCCAATCCAGTTAGGTAATCATCGAGGCCATGACCCGGTGCGATGTGTACGCAACCAGTGCCTGTATCCATGGTCACATACTCAGCGGAAACTACTTTACTTTCTCGCTCGATAAAAGGGTGACGGGTAATCTTTCCCGATAAATCCGTGCCCGTGCAAGATCGCCCGATCGAATACTCAGAAAAGCTGCATTCCTTAGTGAATGCTTCCACCCGTGACTGAGCAATCCAATACACATCACCACCGGTCTTTACCTCACAATAAGTCTCTCTGGGATGTACCGCTACAGCGAGGTTAGCTGGCAATGTCCAAGGGGTGGTAGTCCAAATTACAAGGTATGCGTTGTCGGCTTCACCGTTAATTTGAAAACGTACATAGATAGATGGACTGACATGATCCTGATATTCAATTTCCGCCTCCGCAAGTGCTGTCTGGCAAGGAATTGACCAATAAACTGGTTTTTTACTTCGGTATACAAGTCCTTGATCCACAAAGTCCGCAAACGTACGGATAATCTCAGCTTCATAAGCGGGATTCATGGTGCGGTACTCATTTTCCCAGTCTGCCAACACGCCCAACCGCTTGAATTGACCTCGCTGAGTTTCGATATAACCATTGGAGAATTCCTCGCATTTTTGGCGTAACTCCACGGAATTAAACTCCTTTTTTAATGCTCGAAGTTTTTTCGTTACCTTATGCTCTATGGGTAATCCATGACAATCCCACCCCGGCAGGTAAGGAGTACAAAACCCCCTCGCGTTTTTGAAGCGCAAAATTGAATCCTTGAGGATTTTATTTAATGCCGTGCCAACATGAACATCTCCGTTGGTAAAGGGTGGTCCATCATGAAGTACAAAAGATTTTCCTTCATGATTTTTCTTCTGCATTTTCCCATAAAGACCAGCTTCTTCCCAGTGCTTCATGCGGGCAGGTTCCCTTTCCACTGCATTAGCACGCATGGGAAAGTCAGTTTTGGGAAGGTTTAAGGTATCTTTTAATTTTTCAGTGGAGTTCATTTTCTCTTGTTCGCGCGCAAGGGGAAAAAAGATGTAGGAATAAAACATCAAGTCAAGGGCGGAAGGAGATGTACATTCGAATCTACTTGCCTTTCACATTCCAACATCCACCCTAAATCACCTTTTCATTGATGTACGAGTTACTAGATAATTGGATTTCTCCATGGTTTAATGATTCACCAGGGCTCTATTTTTTATCTCTTAGCCTTTGCATACTAATTGGATTCTATCTTCTTATCAAAGGAGGGGACTGGTTAAGTGACCACTGTTCAAATTTGGCTGCTTTGATTGGAATACCTCCTGTGATAATTGGACTGACCATTGTTTCAATTGCCACATCCACTCCGGAACTCTTCACTTCTGTCTCCGCTTTGCGAAGTGATTCACCTGGACTGATTCTCGGGAATATAATCGGTTCAAATATTGCAAATATTGGGCTGATCCTTGGAATCGCCCTTTTACTTGGAACTGTTTCCACCCAAGATGCTGTATCTTTTTCCCAACGCGTTTGCCTAGTTACAATTACATTGGTTTTTTGTGCTTTTCTTTATCTCTCTCCCAACAAAGAAATAGGACTTCTCGCAGGTTTACTTTTACTTGGCTTTATCCTCTCATACCTCGTCGTTATTACCCTTCACGCCTTACGCAAAAAACAAAGCTCGGTGGAGAGGAAAATGTCAGAAACCCCTATTAGCACAAATATTCCTCTTGTTCTTTCAATAATCATGCTAATCATTTCTACCGCTTCCTTATGGGCGGGAGCTGACTCTCTGGTGTATGGATCCAAAAACCTTGCTCAACTCGCAGGTGTACCCGAGGAATTGATTGGATTTACTCTGCTTGCAATTGGAACAAGCCTCCCTGAATTAGCCGCCTCTATCAGCCTACTCCGAAAAGGAGAAACATCTATGATGTTAGGAAATATTGTAGGATCCAATCTTTTTAATATTTCCCTGATTGGTGGACTAGCGGGAATAATGGGACCAGTGTGCATTGGATCTCCAAATCCATGGGTTGATTACCTCTTTTTATTAATCACCACTTTTCTGTTCACTTTTTGGTTAAAAGGAAAAACCCTGAACAAAAAAGAGGGAGTCCTACTCCTACTTATTTACTGCTGTGCATGCGGCAGCACATGGCTGCTGAATTCCTAAAAGAATCCGAACCGGTTGAGTAATCAGTTCGGGAAGAGTGAATTCAAAAATTAGGATTTTTCTCCAACTTGAAAGCGTAGAAATTTCTCAACTTTCAAGGAAGAACCCACTTCTTTGCCCACGCCCTCAACATATTGTTGTATAGATTGATCCGGATTTTTAACAAAAGGCTGTTCGAGCAAGCAGGCACTGGCATAGTATTTATCAAGCTTTCCAGTCACTATTTTCTCGATTGCCTGTGGTGGTTTTCCTTCGGCTTGTGCCTGAGCAATTTCCTTCTCTTTGTGCACAAGATCAGCAGGAACTTCGTCCCGAGATACACAAACAGGTGAAGTTGCCGCAATGTGCATACAAATATCTTTGGCTAAGGTGGCAACCTGGTCACTCGAAGAAACTTCAGCAGAGTCAGAACCAATTGAAACCAAGACCGCAACCTTGCCACCAGTGTGAACATAAGACTCAACAAGTCCGTTGGCTACGGGGGAAAGGGATTGAGACCTAGAAATTTGAATATTCTCACCGATTTTAGCGACTTGTTCGGTTCTTTTCTCCTCCAAGTCAGCATCAGGGTTTTCGAGTAAATCTCCAGCAACCGAACGGGCAAAGACAACAAAATCGTCATTTTTTGCCACAAAGTCGGTCTCACAGTTTACCTCCACGAGAATTCCCCGTGAACGATCAGATGAAATAGATTGGGCAATGATCCCCTCGCTCGCACTACGACCAGACTTTTTTGCAGCAGTGGCTACGCCTTTCTTGCGAAGAATGGACACTGCTTCGTCCATATTGCCATTACTCTCAGTTAGGGCACGCTTGCAATCAATTAGTCCAGCACCGGTTTTGTCGCGCAGGGACATCACATCATCTTTGGATATGCTCATTGTAATCTCAGTAATAAAAATTTTGTATTCAGGTGGTAAATAATTTCTTTTCAGCCAGGAGTTCAGGCTTCGTTAGTTTCCTCTTCGCTTGAATTAACTCCTGAGGAATCATCAACTACAGATTCAGTTGATTCTGCACTATCTGCTTCAGGCTGCTCATTGATCTCGGAAGCAGAAACCTCAACTTTATCCTCACTCCCTCCTTCTGCCAAATCGGTCTTTCTTTTTTCATCAAAGTCCATTTCTTCGTAGCCCTCTGGCAGGGTAACTTCGGGTTCATCTTCGTGGTCTAAAAAGTCAGGTTCCTGAGCAACTGGCGTGATATCCTTCCGCTTGGCAGGTGTCTGCACGCGTTTGGACACACCAGACTGAATTGCATCAAGGATTACATCAACGATAATACGGATGGACTTGGTGGAATCATCATTCCCTGGAATGGGGTGAGAAAGCACGGAGGGATCAGAATTACTGTCAACCAGTGCAATAACAGGGAGTTTCAAACGATTAGCCTCAGCCACTGCGATAGATTCATTGAAGGAATCAATAACAAAAATTGCACCAGGCAACCCCTGTAAATTGAGCAATCCTTCAAAATCACGGTTCATCCGTGCCATTTGACGCTTAATTGCCGCACTTTCCTTACCATGCATCTTATCCAAGGTGCCATCTTCCTCCATCCGCAAATACTTTTTATACTTTGCAATACTCGCAGAGACAGTCTCGTAGTTGGTAAGTGTTCCTCCCATCCAACGGTTAACGCAAAAAGGCATTCCGGTGGATGCAGCAAGCTCGCGGATAGGCTCAATCGCTTGCCTCTTAGTGCCAACTAGCAGAACTTGCTTTCCAGAAGCCACTACTTCTTCAATGGCTTGAGCAGCTTGTTCAAGCAAATCATAGGTTTTTTCCAAATTGATAATGGAAATTCCATGCCTGTTATCGTAGACGAAAGGCTTGGATTTTGGATTCCAGCGTCGAACTTGATGGCCGAAATGTACACCGGCATCGAGGAGATCTTTTACAGAAACGTTCATAATGATGTAGGTTCAAAGCCCGACCCGAACGAGTGGACGGGAGAAATAATTTTCTTTTAGGTTTTGGTTGAGGATTAGTATTTTGGGAGCAGGGGCAGGATTTGAACCTGCGACCTTCAGGTTATGAGCCTGACGAGCTACCAGACTGCTCCACCCTGCTACAAAAGGCTAAAAAGTATAGATTATTTTAAGCAAAGCAACGAAAAACTTTTTCCTCGCCCGGTCAGAAGCTGCACTTAATCTAGGGCTTATGGTCCTATTAAATGAAGTAAGGAACTTTTGCGACCACCGTGTCCGAGTAAATGAAATTTCTGATTTTCCTGGTGCATGCAATGGGTTACAGTTGGAAAACAATGGTGAAGTAAGTAAAATCGGAGCAAGTGTTGATGCCGGACTGGTCCCGTTCCGCCTCGCTATTGAGAAAAATATCGACTTTTTGATCTGCCATCATGGGATCTTTTGGACACCCCCGACCCCGTTAACAGCTGCAAATTTTGAAAAAATTAAACTCTGTATCGATGCAAACCTTGCCATCTATGGATCGCATCTCCCTCTGGATTGTCACCCTGAAATTGGTAATAATGCGATTCTTGCAGATAAACTGGATTTAGAACCTTGCGGCAGTTTTCTCCCCTATGAGGGGGTGGACATTGGCCTTCTTGCCACAATTTCCTATGACCGTAAGGAACTGCGTGAACGATTGACTGATTTATTCCCCCACGGTCACCACGCCATGGAATTTGGCAAGGGTAAACCTGAAACCGTAGCCATTCTTACCGGTTCTGGACAAAGCGCGGTCGATAAAATTTTAGAGTCGTCCGCGGATACACTCATTACTGGTGAGCTAAAACAGCATCATTTTAATATTGCTCAGGAACTGGGGCTCAATCTTTATGCATGTGGTCATTATGCCACAGAAAAATTTGGGGTGGATGCTCTAGCCAAAGAGGTATCTCACAAGTTCGACATTCCATACGAATTTATTGAAACGAACTGCCCCCTTTAACCCTGCATACAATATTGCACATTTTACCGATTTCGGATTTGATCTTACAGGATGAAGAAGATTGGACTTTTAAACGGACCAAACCTTGATCGTTTGGGAAAACGGGAGCCAGAAATTTATGGATCCCAATCTCTTGAGGACATTGAGATATCAATCATCTCAATGGGAAAAGATGCAGGGTGTGAAGTTAATGCATTTCAGTCCAACCACGAAGGTGCACTCATCGATAAAATTCATGAATGGGCTGATCTTGGCTTCGATGGATTGATTTTGAATCCGGGAGGATTTACCCATACCAGTGTGGCATTGCGGGATGCATTGGTTGCCTCAGGTTTAAAGACGGTGGAGGTTCATCTGTCCAATATTCATGCCCGGGAAGACTTCCGTCACAAATCTTTAATTTCTGGAATTGCCTGCGGTGTGATTGCCGGGTTGGGTCCAGATGGTTATTCCTTTGCTTTGCAAAAGCTCCTAAACTAGAAGGTCTAGGCTGCTCCGCCCCCTAGAAAAAAGTCATTCCCCTTATCATCGGTAATGATGAATGCGGGAAAATTCTCCACTTCGATCTTACGGATTGCCTCCATGCCCAGGTCCTCATATTCGAGCAATTCAACCTTCTTTATACAATTTTGGGCAAGGCGGGCAGCCGACCCTCCTATACTGCCAAGATAAAAACCACCATGCTTTTTGCATGCCTGCACTACCATCTTAGATCGGTTCCCTTTTGCCAGCATTACCATGGATCCACCAGCTTCCTGAAATTTGTTCACAAATGCGTCCATGCGTCCGGCAGTAGTAGGTCCAAAAGAACCGGATGCATAACCCTGTGGAGTTTTCGCCGGGCCGGCATAATATACTGGATATTCTTTGAAATAATCTGGTAATCCATCCCCGGCATTTAATCGTTCGCGTAACCTGCTATGAGCCAGATCACGTGCCACAATCAAAGGACCATTGAGGGAGAGGCGGGTACGAACTGGATATTTTGATAATTCCTCAAGCACTTTGGTCATGCCAAGATTCAAATCAATTCGGACCACCTCTTTATCCGATTCATTATCCTCTTCATAAGCAGGCAGAAAACGGGAGGGGTTGGTTTCAAGTTGTTCGAGAAATACCCCGTCCTTGGTTATTTTGCCTAAAGCTTGGCGGTCAGCTGAGCAACTCACCCCAATACCAATGGGCAAACTAGCTCCATGCCTTGGCAAACGAATCACCCTTACATCCAGGCAAAAATATTTTCCCCCAAATTGGGCACCAATTCCACGCTTCTGAGTAAGATCGAGAATTTTTTTCTCCATTTCAGTACACCTGATTGCATGTCCCCGGGGATCACCAGAAGTTGGTAAATCATCAAGGTATCGTGCACTTGCCAGTTTGACGGTTTTTAAATTGGCTTCTGCAGAAGTCCCACCGATTACAACCGCTAAATGATATGGTGGACAAGCTGCCGTGCCCAAAGCGGCAATTCGTTCGTCCAGATACTCCAGTAGTAATTCCTCTTTCAATAGGGATGGAGTACCCTGATGCAAAAAAGTCTTATTCGCGGAGCCACCGCCTTTTGCCATAAACAGGAAATGATATTCCTCCCCATCCGTATGCAAAATATCAATTTGAGCGGGCAGATTAGAACGGGTGTTTTTTTCCTCAAACATTGTCAGGGGTGCAAGTTGGGAAAATCGCAGGTTATCCGTGGCATAGGTCTTTTCAATGCCCCGGGATAATGCATCTTCATCAGCCCCGGAAGTCCAAACCCCTCTTCCTTTCTTAGCCAATATAATTGCGGTTCCAGTATCCTGGCACATTGGTAAAATTCCCTCGGCTGCTATCTGAGAATTACGTAAAAGATCAAGCGCTACAAAGCGGTCATTGGAAGAAGCATCAGGGTCGTCCAAAATTCTTCTCAACTGCTCCAGATGTCCCGACCGCAGGAAATGGGAGATATCGTGAAATGCTTCCTCAGCCAAACACTCCATAGCCTCATGCTTTACCTTTAAAATAGTTTCACCAGAAAAACTGGCCTGCTCTAAGCAATGATCTAATCCTTCTATTTTTCGCCAATTAACATTGAGGAATGGATTACAAGGAAACATGGGCTTTGTATCGGATGATGCCATTTCCCATGATTATAGTTTCACCACCGTGAAGTCGAGAAAACGCGACCTAGAAAAATTCGGCTCCTAGGAAAAATAACGGATGAAATTTTAAGGTGATGAATCCCTGTCGGAGGTTGTGGAATCCGTACCGGGCAGTGCACCATCTACTTCTGCAATTTGTGATTCTTCCTGATCGATAATCACCGAGCGCATTTCAACTTTGATTGGCACGCTTACTCTTTTATTATCCCTTTTCACCATAAATGTAATTACGGTTCCAGGCTTGGCAAAAAAGGCCGCATGTGCAAGGTCACCCCGGTCACGCACATTTACTGAACCAATTTTTTCTATAAGATCACCTTTCTTGAGAGAAGACTTAGACGCTGGGGAACCAGCAACTGTGCCTTCGACAATAATATCAAATGAATTTTCACGGTTAAGCTTGCGGGTTACTGTCACACCAAACCATCCATATTCAACTTTTCCAGAAAGCATTAAACCATCCCTGATTCTCAGACAGGCATCGGCTGGAAGAATAAAAGAAGAACCTAAATCAGTAAGGGCAGCATGGGCAATTCCAACAAATCGTCCATCAAGGTCAAAAATGGGGGCTCCAATTTCTCCCGGTCCCAATGGAACACTGGTACGATACATTTTTGTAGGAAATAAGTTTGTTCCGAATGAAATTTCCTCGCTTTGGAATAATCCGTAAGTTGGACCCACCTTAAATTCAAGTGCACAAGTTAATCCAACCAAAATTGATCCGGGAGATAAATCATCAGCTCGATCTGAAACAGTAAGAAAGGGAAAATCCTTTTTTGGCTCAATAATCTTGAGCATAGAAATATTACACAATTGATCATGGCCAACCAACTGTGCGAGATAGAAGGACTCTTGGTGCTCGATCCAAATTTGATCTGCATTTCTAAGTAAACCTGTAGTCAAAACATGACCTTCTTTACTCACAAAAAAGCCACTCCCCATCTTCAACACACGGCTGGCTTTTTCCTTGGTAGTATCCTTACGGGTAGCTTTTACCCTGACCACCGTTTCATTTGAACTGGAAAAAATATCCCTTATTCTCTCCTGTACAGAGAAGGAAGGATGTACGCTGGTAGATTCGGCCTTTAGACTTATCCCGGTGAGGAGCAAGCAAAAGCTTGTAAGAACAAGCCTGGCCATTCTATCTAAAAGGTGTACTGAGCAGAGACACCGCTGCCTTGAGTAAGACTCAATGAATGATGGTTAAAACTCGAGGCACCACCTGAAAGCCTTACTTGGGCATTGGTAAAAGAATCAAAAGAATCAAGGCGTGCGAGTTGGACGGCACTTTCTCGGTTCAAGGTATCTTCCTGCAACATCACAGACTCCAAATGGTAAAGCGAATCGCTAGTGACCACAGACTCTGCATTGCTCACTGCAACTGCTTGATCAGATGAAACTGAAACCTCAGAATTTAGCAAATTCCACCCGATCAGGGAAAGTACAAGAACGGGCAATATACTGTATGTTCCTGCCTTGCGTAAGCGTGCAGTGCGGGTGCGCTGACTGAGCGAGGCAATTGCCTGTCCTTTAACGCGATCGTGAAATCCATTCCAAAAGTCTTCGTCTGGGAGATCAAGTTTCTTTGAACTGAAAAGATCTTCGAGGGTAGGTTTGTCTTTCATAGTAAAATCAGTTGATTAGTTTAAATATTCAGCCAGATAAGATTGAAGTTGTTGTTTAGCATAGAACAGGCGGGAACGAACCGTACCTTCAGTACAGTTCATAACCTTGGCGATTTCCTTATGCCCAAGTCCATCTATTTCAAACAAAACCACAATCGTTCTATGTTTATCTGACAACTTCGAGAGTGCTTCGTTCAATTTTTCATGTAATTCGTTGTTCAACGCCTTCTTCACAGATGTGGAAGATGTCGATGAAACTGCATCCAAATCCTTGGCGATACCTCCGTCATTACTGGCATTATCAAAACTAAAAAACTGTCGAATTTTTCGCTTCTTCAAATGGGTGAGGCAAAGGTTAACTCCAATACGATATAGCCAAGTATAAAAGGAAGATTTTTCCTTGAATTTTGCAAGGGAACGAAATGCCTTGACGAACGACTCCTGCGTAAGATCAGCCGCATCTTCGGCGTTCATCGTCATATTGTAAATCACTGCATACAGCCTATGACGGTAGCGAACCATAAGAGAATCGAATGCCGACAAATCGCCTGACTTAGCACGCTTAACGAGGGTAAGGACATCATCAATAGATGAATCTGTATCGTCTGCACGAGACCGTACAGCGACCGAAGACTCCATCGAATTATCCATCCTCTTAAAATGTTAAAATCTTACCTATTCGGCAAGAAAATTACTCGTTTTCAGGTTTGAAATCCGTGAAAATTTCCCGGTGAAACTTTGCAAAAAATTAGTTAAATCAATTTTCAGGGAATCGCAGGGAAACTCTTCAATCATTGATTGCGTGGATTGAAAGCTTTTCTGTAGGTAGTTAACCGACTCCTGCAAGGTGTTGTATTTTTCAAATAATTCGCATATTTTTGACCTTTGATCAGTCAATGAAAGGACAGATTCGCCGCAAAACACCTGATCAATCAAAACCCTCTCCTCTTGAGAAGATGCATTGCGCAATAGGATTAAAGGCAATGTCATTTTTCCTGTCCCCCAATCGGAACCCAATGATTTATCGCTATTTCCTTGTGATTCAAAGGAATCAATCAAGTCATCAAATACCTGATAATTAATACCTAGGGAAAGGCCAAACCTGCCGGCAACATGGATCGTCTGTTCGTCCGCACCGGAAAGATAGGCACCTAATTCACAGGATGCTTTGAACAACTCACCGGTTTTGTCGTTAATGAATCCAGTGTATTCATCCAGAGAAAGGTCATATTTACCTCGGGAAAAAGTCTGTCTGATTTCGCCGGAGCATGTACGACGGGTCGCTTCAGCCACAACCGCACAAACACGGGTGGTAGGAAACTGCGATGCCAACTCGAGTGCGTATCCAAACAAAGCATCACCCAATAAAACAGACGCATGGGAGCCAATCTTTTTATGCATTGATGCCTGATTGCGCCGAATATCTGCATCATCCAGTATATCATCATGTATTAAGGTAGCCAGGTGGACAAGTTCGAGAATTACCGAAGATTTGATGATGGCATTTTGCAATTCAACTTTATGTCCTGCAAAATGAAAAACCAATAATGGGCGTATTCTCTTCCCGCCCGCAAGGGCTGACTCGATAGCATGAGGACGAACCTCCACATCTAATTCGTTTAAAGAATCCGCCAGATAAGCTTCAAAAAACTCAATAAACCTAGCAGTACGAACCTCATAAGGTAAATCGTTCGAAATACTAAGCGACTTCAAATCAACACTCATCTACAATCAACCTAGATAAAAATAAGCCGCAGACAAGGGAGAGAGTGAAAAAACACTCAAAAAGAGTTTACCAATCTCTCTTTTTGTGACGATTGGCTCTCGTACGCTTACGACGCTTGTGCTTATTCATCTTCAAGCGGCGCTTCTTTTTTAGGTTACCCATAGATGGTTTATTCGAATTAGTTTGTTGAAATGAAAATTTAAAAAATAAAAAAAAGACCCGCGTCTTCGGTTAAGAAGACGCGGGTCGCAAGACTGGCAACAACTTACTCTCACACAGCAGCGTGGCTGCACTACCATCAGCGATTGAGGGCTTAACGAGCGTGTTCGGGATG
>Ga0181593_10001679_pt1 | contig 20190 bp, 20 predicted proteins | sample 071ome_19_FD_133756 | JGI IMG/M metagenome (GOLD analysis project Ga0181593, IMG submission 133756) | Coastal salt marsh microbial communities from the Groves Creek Marsh, Skidaway Island, Georgia - 071413AT metaG (megahit assembly) | ecosystem: Environmental > Aquatic > Marine > Intertidal...
AAAAAAGATTTATATTTTATTACAATAAGTTATAGTTTCTAACTAGTTATTTTCGTCGTTCGTGTTTTGTTCTTTTTTAAGTTGTTGATTTTATTGAGAAAATAGACTTGTTGGGGGAAAGTTTTTCTAAACTTGACTTTTGTGCCGAAGGTGATACTTACTAAAAACTTACTAACATGAGGGGATGTGAGTTTTACTTACGGTAAGGCATTGATATAAAAAATAAAAACGATACGATGGGAAATGTTAATATAGAGTGGGAGTAGTGCTCTAGGCCGCTCCCAAGAAACCCAAAACCGCCGCGTTGAACAACCCCGGCGCTTCCCAATAAGGCGCGTGGCCGATGGCCCGGAGTGTCATGAGGTCGCGGTTCCGCAGGTGGCCGGCGACCAATTCCTGCATCGGCGGCGGTGAGTAGAGGTCGGCCTCTCCGGTGATCAGCAGCACCGGGGTGGTCAAGGCCTCGAGCGTGGCCCAATTCACCGTGGCTCCGGTCGGTTGAGTGTAGCCGCCCTTATGGGCGAGCGCCTGTTCCGAGAGCGCCGCGAAGCGCGCGACGCCGTCCGGGTTGGCGGCGCGGTAGGCCGGGCCGAGTTCCAGAAACGACGTCGATGCCGCGCCCTTGATGCTGGCGACATCAAGGCGGCCATGCATGGCGCGCCAATCGTCTTCGTCGGGAGCGAAGATGGTTCCCGCAAGCACCAGGCTCAAAACCCGCGTGGGAAAGCGGCACGCGAAGCCCAGTGCCGTGATGCCCCCCGCCGCGGCGCCCAGGATATGCGCCTGGTCGACCCCCAGCACATCCATCAGGCCGGCGAGGTCGTCGACCGTCGTGCCGGGAGCATCGGTCGGCTCCGTGCCGGAGGGATGATGGCCACGCCGGGAATAGCCGATAACCCGATACCCGGCCCGCGCGAAGGTCTCGCGCTGGTTCTCCCAGACCAGACAGCCTTGCGAGGCGGGGTGGCACAGGATCAGCGCCGCGCTCGGCCCTCCGGTATCCCAGTACCAAAGCCGCGCGCCGCCGACATCGGCATATCCCTCGGTCATCGCCGACAGCGGGGCTAGCCGTTCATCAGCACGATGTCGAACTCAACGCGCTTGGCGTCCGCTTCCATGCCGTCGACCGGGTTGAGCAGCGGCATGACGATGGTGTCCTGGTTGCGCGAGGATTGCAGCCAGGTGTCCTCGTCGTGATGCGGATCGCCCTGGAAATACATCTGCGTCACGAACCGCTCGCTATGGCCGTATACCTCGAAATGGATATGCGCGGGGCGAATGCGGTTGGGGCCCGTGGGGTAGGCGCCGGGTTTCACGGTTTTCAATTTGTAGCGACCGTCACTGTCGGTACGCACAACCGCGAACCCGTCGAAGTTCGGGTCCAAAGGGGCCGGATTGTCATCGTTCGGGTGGGTGTATCGACCATGGGCGTTGGCTTGCCAAATCTCGACCTTTGCGTTGGCAACCGGTTTACCCGCCCGGTTCATGATCCGGCCTCCGAGATAGAGGATCTGACCTTCGGCGGAGCCGTTGCCGCTCTCGGTCACCGTAAGGTCGCCACTCTCGGTCGGCGCGCCGACGGGATAAAACGGGCCGAGGATCTGGTGCGAGGTCGGTGTCAGGTTTTGTGCCATGGTTTCGCTCTCGAGATGTGGGGGCGGTGTTCGCGTGTTCGTGTTTTTTTGACGCCGTTAGGAGTCATCGGAAACCGGACAGGCCAGAACCGCGGGCAAGGCATTGAAGCGCTCGTGCCATGCCGCGAGCTTCGGATGGCCGTCCCGCCAGGCGTCGTCCTGGAAGCGGAAGTCAAGATAGCCGAGCGCCGTGCCGACCGCGATATGACCGATATCGAAGGGTCTTGCCGCCAATTCGTCCACCTCGCTCTCCAGACGCTTCACCGCCTCGGATTCCTTGCGTTCATTGGAGGCAATGATGTCGGCGTTGCGCTGTTCCTCCGGTTTCAACCGCTCGGCAAGGCGGATCAAGCAAATGTCTAGCATGCCGTCGCCGAGCGCTTGATGGCGCAAGGTCTTGAAGCGCTCGGCCTGGTCACTCGGATACAGCTTGGCGCCGTCATGCAGCGTGTCGAGATACTCACAAATCACCCGACTGTCGAACAAGGCTGAACCATCATCCAGCACCAAGGTCGGCAGCTTGTTGAGCGGATTGTCGGCGAATAGCTCCTCGGCCGGCTTGAATGTCGAGACCACGGTCCGGACACAGTCCAGTTGGTCCGCGATACCGACATGGTTGGCGGCGATCATGACCTTGCGGACATAGGGCGAGCGGGGTGACCAATGCAGTTTCATGAAATCTGGTATCCAAATCGGGACTGTCGCTTCAGCGGCGTGTCTCGGTTTCGTGAAAGGTCGGTGACGGGGTTCCATCCTACATCGGAATTGTGGTCGCGGTAACCGTCATGCTTGAATACCGTGGCTTGGGGGGATGATGGCGATATCGGAACAGGCTCGGGCGGAACTTTCGCGATTTGATTGCGCTTGGAAGCAGGACTGGCCCGAGTTCCAGTCGAAGGTGGCGCAAGATCTTGTCGGGCATTGGCGCGCGCTGTTCAACGCGTCTGGCGGCCAGATTCCGCTAAAACGGGACATCGACGCGGTCGATATAAGAACAACGCTCTCGCGCGTATATCTCTACGAGAGAGACGGCGAAGATTTTGTCTGCCGGCTCGCGGGAGAGGAGATCAGTTGGAATTACGATTGTCGACTGAAGGACCGTCGGTTAAGCGAAATCCTGGACGCGCCGATCCACGGGATGGTCAGTCTCTTCATGCGGGTCTGTCTCGACGAGCCCGCGATCTATCGCAATCACGGCCTGCTCTATAGCGACGAGCGAAAGCGGAGGGTCGCCGGCGAGCGGGTCTACCTGCCGTTGCGGGGAGAGGCCGGCGAGATGACTCACGTCTTGGGGCTCACCGATGTGACCGGTCTGGAGAACGCGCCGAACCAGGCGACGCGGTCATTCCACCCATGCGCAACGCTGTCGGGCTCAAGCACGCGTTCGACGGCGGGCCTGGCCAGTTAACCGCGGCTAGCGCCCCTGTCCGTCGGTCCGGTTACTCCAGATCGATGTCCAGGATCGTCATGTGGAGATCGTAGGATGTCTCGCCGTCGTCCTCGTCCTTGAACACCACGCCAATGAACTCGCCGTCCAGCATGACCTCGGCTGAATCGTCCTTGTTCTTTCGCCCTTCGATGGCTATCCCGGTATTGCGAAACTTTCTGCGCAGGTAGCGCTCGATCTTCGCTATTTCCATGTCGTTCACGAGGCACTCCTTGGCGATTTGGAACGGGTCCGGGCGTTGGACCAATTGGCCGGAGAATAAGCAGGCATCGGCCAAGTGCAAGGAAAGAAACGTGTAAGAGGAAACAAAGGTCCGGGAGACGCTTCGATATGCCTCAACCCCAACCGATCATTATCGATTGCGACCCCGGTATCGACGACGCGATCGCCCTGATGTTGGCTTTCGCCAGTCCCGAGGAATTGGAGGTGCTGGCGGTAACCACGGTCGCCGGCAATGTCGGATTGCACCACACGGAACCGAACGCGCGGCGGATCCGCGATCTCTGCGGCGCGACGAGAGTTCCAGTCCTCGCGGGCTGTCCGCGCCCGCTCCTGCGCGCGATGGTGGACGCGGGTGAGATCCACGGCGAAACCGGGCTCGAGGGATGCGAGCTGCCCAAGGCGCGAGGTATCGCCGACCCGCGTCACGCGGTCGCCTATTTGCGCGCAACCATTGCCGCGCGCCCTGGAGAGATCACTATCGTCGCGGTCGGACCGCTCACCAATCTCGCGGTGGCGCTTGTCGAACGCCCGGAACTGGCGCGAGGGGTTCGACGGATCGTGATCATGGGCGGCGCGGCCGGTTCCGGCAATGTGACCCCGCACGCGGAGTTCAACTTCTTCGCCGATCCTCATGCCGCGCGTATCGTCTTCGAGAGCGGCGCGCCGATATCGATGTATGGCTTGGATATCACCCGCCAGGTGCGCGCGGAGGCCGATTGGCTCGCGCGGATCGAACGGTTGGGAAGCCCGGTTGCCGATACGGCGGTTCGGATGCTCCGGCACTATGGATCGGTTGGGGGTGCCTTGCACGACGTCCTCGCCGTCGGCCATCTGCTGCGCGGGGATTGTTTCACCTTGGAGCCGTGCTCGGTCCAAATCGAAACCGACGATCCGGCGATGATCGGCAAAAGCCATGTGGAACGCGATGTAGGATCGGGGAAAGCGAACGCGGATGTTGGGTTTCGAGCGGATGCTCCGACCTTTTTATCGTTCCTCGAGGAACGCCTGGGGCGATATAGTCAACACTGAGGTGGATCGCGTCGTCGTGGCGCGCCGCTGATCGGGGATGGTCCGCATGACCCATACCGCGAAATCCGGTGCTTTCGCCGCGCTGAAGTTCAGGAGCCGGAAGAGCGTCGAGTTTCTGGATTATTGGGACACCTTGCCCAAGCTGGACGGTATTCCATCTCGCCGGGATTTTGATCCATGCGAGCAAGGCCCGGTGCTGTCGAGCTATGTGATCCATGAACTGATCTCGCCGGAGTTCATCCGGGTGCGGCTTGCCGGGACGAATATCCGTGAGCAGTACGGTTTCGAGACCACGGGCCACAACTATCTCGACTTCGTTGATGAGTGGCGGCGTGAAACAGCGTCCAGGTCGCTGTTTCTGATCTGCGAGCACCCCTGCGGCCTGCTGGCCTCGCTACGGTCCGAGACCCGGTCGGGCCGGATCATGGCGAATGAATCGATCGGCTTGCCGATGCGAGACAATTCGGGCGCGGCCAAGTTGATCTACTATCAGTCGAACTTGATTGATGTGGAGGAATTCCGCGAACCCAGCGAGGACGAAATCCTCAAGATCGACGTGGTGGATGAAACCTACTTCGATATCGGGGCGGGCATTCCCAGCTTCAATCAGATTGAATATCTGGAACGAACCGGCATGAGGCCGAAATCGAGGTAGAATCCAATCTTGTTTCGCGAAAAAAATGGCGGGGTCCGCATGGGACACCCGCCATTGAAGGTGTGACTCGCATGGGAGGGTAAGCGAGCCGAGGGATGTGTTTTCCGCCGTCAGCCGACCAGGCCGCCATCATCGCGTTGCACGGCGACGACAACCGATCGCGGCAGGGAGGTTCCACCGCCCGGGAAATGGCTGTTGCCCCGTTCGCCGGGATGCTGAATGCCGATGAAGACGGTCTTGCGATCGGGGCTCCAGGTGATGCCGGTTATCTCGCACTCGTTCGGGCCGACCATGAAGCGATGAATCTCCCCGCTTTCCGGATCACCCACCAGCATCTGGTTGTTGCCCTGACCCGCGAAGTCGCCCTTGTTGGAGTAATTGCCGTCGGTCTGAATCCACAGCATTCCCGTGCTATCGAAGGCCAGACCGTCGGGGGAGTTGAAGGTGTTTTCCGGGGTGACGTTCTTGGATCCGGCGTAAGCGTCGGAGTGGATGGTCGGATTGCCGGCGGTCACGAAGAGATCCCACGCGAACCCTGCGGCGGTGTGGTCACCATTGTCCGGCACCCAGCGGACAATCTGGCCGTAGTTGTTCGCCGCGCGCGGGTTCGGGCCGCCGACCGGCGTGGCGTCGCCGCCCTTGTTGGGCTTCTTGCCCCTGTGTTTGTTGTTGGTAAGGCAGCAATAGGCCTCGACCTTGTTCGGGTTGGCGGCGACCCATTCCGGGCGGTCCATGGTTGTCGCGCCGACCGCCGAGGCGGCTTGGCGGGTATGGATGCGAATTTCCGCGTCGCTCTTCATGCCCGTGGACGCCGGGGTGAGCTCAACCCACTCGCCGCGCATATCGTCGGCGAACTTGGCGACATAGAGGGCGCCGTCCTCCAGCAGGTCGGCATTGTCGCCGCCGACGGCATAGGTGCCCTTGGAAACGAACTTATAGAGAAACTCGCCGCGCTCGTCGTCGCCGAGATAGACCACGACATGGCCGTTATTGGCGATAACCACTTCGGCGTTCTCATGCTTGAAGCGGCCGAGGGCGGTACGTTTCCTTGGCGTCGAGGTCGGGTCCAGCGGATCGATCTCGACAATGTAGCCGGCCCGGTTCGGCTCGTTCGGGTGCTTGGAGATGTCGAAGCGGTCGTCCGCCGTCGCCCAGGCATAGCCCCAGTCCTTCAACCCGACGCCATAGCGTGACAGCGCGTCCAAGGGTTTGTACTCGGGGTCGCTGGACGAGAAATAGCCGTTGAAGTTCTCCTCGCACGCAAGATAGGTGCCCCAGGGCGTCCGGCCATTGCCGCAGTTGTTCCAGGTGCCAAGCGCGGTGGTACCCGAGGTATCGGCGTCGGTTTTCAGCAGATCGTGCCCGGCGGCGGGCCCAGTGATCAGCATCGGCGTGTCGGTGGTGATCCGGCGGTTGTACGGCGAGTCCTTGACGATGCCCCATTGGCCATTCGTCTCGGAGACTTCGACGATCGAAACAACATGCGCGGCCTCGCCCTTGCGCACGTCGTCGGCGTTCTCCGGCAGTTTGCTGTCCCGCGCGTGATACATGATCGAGCGGTTGGTGTACTCATTGTTCACCGCGAGGATCGTGCGGTCGCCGTGGGCGAACAGCGACATGCCGTCGTTGTTGTCGCCGAACTGGCGTTCCTGGGTGGCGCCGGTGCCGGTGGTGGCTTCATCGAACTCGGCGGCGTTGGACCACAACGGATCGCCCCACTTCGCGACGATATGCCAGGAATAGCCGTCAGGCACGGTGATCGTATCCAGCGTGTTGGCGGCGACCGGATTGAAGCCGAAGCGTCCGGCGGCGCGCGCGGCCATCGGCGTCAAGGCGGTCGTTCCCATCACGAAGGCGGCGGCGCCGAGACCGAGGCCTCGACCCAGAAGATCGCGCCGCGACATGGCGCGGTCCACGCCCCGCTCAAACTCCGTTACCTCGGGGCGGGGATAGTTGATCTCGTCGAATTCGTCGAAGGAGTGTTCCGTCGGAATGGTGTCGGGCATCGATCGCTCTCGCTTTTAAAAAGGGCAGCGATGGGTGGCCCCCAATAGGGATGCGCCATCGCAATGGATGGGAGTTAAGGGATCGACGGTTTCGCCAATGTTTCGGCGATATGAAGAATTCGTGACACCGGATCGCGATGCCGAAAAACCTTAGCTTTCAGCCATCACCGCCCGCGCCGCCGCCGCGATCTTGTGCCGATCCGGGAACACCGCGTCCTCCAGCGTCGGACTGTAGGGGATCGGTACCTGTAGGGCGCAGACCCGCCGAACCGCCGCCTTGAGGCATTTGAAGGTCGCCGGATCTTCGGTGATCAGGGCCGAAATCTCCGCCGCCGCGCCGCAGGTCGGCCCGGCCTCGTCGGCGACCACCACGCGCCCGGTCTTGCGGGCCGAGGCGCGGATCGTCTCGGCGTCCATCGGCACTAGGGTGCGCGGGTCGACGACTTCCGCCGAGATACCTTCCTTGTCCAGGGTCTCCGCCGCCGCCAGCGCCTCGTGAACCAGCCAGGCGAGCGCGATGATGGTCACATCCGCGCCCTCGCGCTTCACGTCCGCGACACCGAGTGGGATCGTGTATTCCTCTTCCGGCACTTCCCCGGTCATGGTCAGCAATCGCGTCGACTCAAACGAGATCACCGGGTTGTCGTCCCGAATCGCGGTCTTCAGCAGACCCTTAACGTCATACGGCGTCGAGGGCAGGATCATCTTCAAGCCCGCCAGATTCATGAACATCGAATAGGGGCTTTGCGAATGCTGAGCCGCCATCCGCACACCGCCGCCGACCGTTGCCCGATAGAGGATCGGGAACTTGGTCTGACCACCGAACATGTAGTGGATCTTCGAGGCCTGGTTCACCACCTGGTCCATGGCGACAAAGGAGAAGGTGACCATGCGCCAATCGATGATCGGACGGAACCCCGACCCGGCGGCGCCGATCCCCATGCCGGTCAGCGCACCCTCGGCGATCGGCGTGCCTCGGACCCGCGAGGTGCCGAAATGCTCTACCAGCGGCGGCGGCGCGTCCGTCGAGAGGTGAAAAATCTTCTCGTCGCGATGCATTTCCTCGATCAAGGCTTCCATGCCGGCTTCGGCGCAGGAGATTTCCCGTGTCATCTCGTTTCTCCCCCCTCTAGGCCGCGAAGACATCGTCGGTGGCGCGTTCCGGCGCCGGGAAGGGGCTGGCCTTGGCGAAATCGACCGCGGCCTCGACCTTGGCCAGGATCTCGTCGTCCATCGCCTTCCATTCCTCGTCGCTAAGCTGACCTTGCTGGCCTTGCAGATGCGCCACCAGCCGATCGATCGGGTCCTTCTTCAACCAGGCATCAATCTCGGCCTGGGGGCGGATATCGGGTTGGGTCGGCCGTTCGGTATGGCGGCGATGGCGATAGGTCTTGCATTCGATCAGGGTCGGCCCGTCACCGGCCCGGGCGTGCGCCACCGCTTCCGCCGCCGCCTCGTGCACGGCGAAGATGTCGTTGCCATCGACGATCACGCCGGGAATGCCGTATCCCGCCGCCCGCGCGGCCACGTCCTGGACCGCCAGCGCCTTTTCGGCCGAGGTGTTCACCGCCCAGAGATTGTTCTCGCAGACATAGATCATCGGCAGTTTCCACGCCGCCGCGATGTTCAGCGACTCATGAAACGGCCCGGCGCAGGAGGCCCCGTCGCCGAAGAACGACACCGCGACCCGGCCCTTACCCTCAAGCTGGGCGGCGAGGCCGGCGCCGGTGATGATCGAGATCCCGCCGGCCACGATGCCGTTGGCGCCGAGCATGCCGATATTGAAATCGGCGATATGCATCGAGCCTCCCTTGCCCTTGCAATAGCCGGTCTCGCGGCCATAGAGCTCGGCCATCATCCGGTCGAGATCGGCGCCCTTGGCGATGCAATGGCCGTGGCCGCGATGGGTGCTGATGATCTGGTCGTCCCGGTTCAGCGCCGCGCAGACCCCGACAGCGACCGCCTCCTCGCCGATATAGCAATGCACGGTGCCGTAGATATCGCCGGCCACGTAGTCCACCGAAGCGCGCTCCTCGAAGCGCCGGATGGTCTGCATCAACCGCAGCATCTCCCGCTGCTTCTCCGGTGAAATGTCCATGACAAACCCTCCCGATCATCGCGGTGTGATAGGGGAGTGTAGCGCGGATTTCCCCGAAGGCGAGGGGGTTGGTGACGGGATTAAGGGTGTGATGGGGGCGCGAGATAATCCAACCCGTCGCCCTGGCGAAAGGCGGAGCCAGTCTCCGAAGGGGCGGCGTGACGGATTGACGTCGAAGGGAGCGCGGGGTCGGCGTCGGCGATGGGCCCTGCCGTTCGCCAGGGCGACGGTGAAGTTTATGGGATAAAAACCGGTGCCGTGTTTGGCCCTCTCTGTTCGTATCCCCGCCGAAGGTCGGGGCCGACGCCCGAGGCTGGTCATCGTGATGGATGGCTGTGACGCTCGGTTGACATCGCTCCAAAGCCAATCGTCGCCCTGGCGAAAGGCGGGGCCTGTCTCCGAAGGGGCGGCGTGACGGATTTAAGCCGAATGGAGCGCGGGGTCGGCGTCGGTGATGGGGCCTGCCATTCGCCAGGGCGACGGCAAACAGCAATGCAACAGACCCGTTTCCGCGCGCGCCGCTTCCCTAGTTCAGCAACCCTTCCAGCCCGCTATCGACGCTGATGGCCTGGCCGGTGATGGTGGCGCCGAGATCCGAGCAGAGATAGAGGATCATGCCGGAGATATGGGTCGGCGGCACGAAGGAGCGGAGCGAGGTGATCGAGACCATCTCGTCCCGGGTCTGGTTTTCCGAGACCCCCTCGGCCTTGGCCTTGGCCTGAATCACCCGGGTGATGCGGTCGCCCTCGACCGGGCCCGGCTGGATGCAGTTGCAGCGGATGCCGAAGGGGCCGGCCTCCAGCGCGGTGGTCCGGGTCAGGCCGACGATCGCCCATTTCGAGGCGACATAGGGGCTGCGCAGGGCAAAGCCGAACTTCCCCGCCGCCGAGGAGAGATTGACGATGCCGCCGCCGCCGGCCTCCTTGATGCGCGGGATCGCGCGCTGGGTGCACAGGAAGGCGCTGGTGAGGTTCACGGTGACGCAAGCGTTCCAGTCCTCCAGGCTGATCTCCTCGATCGGCGAGGTCGGCCCGGCGGTCCCGGCGTTGTTGATCATGAAATCAAGGCCGCCGAGATACCCGTCGGCGCGCTCGAACAGGGTGTCGATGGCATCGGGATCCGAGACATCCGCGACCATGCCGTCGACATTGTCGTGTTCCGCGATGGTGGCCTCGAGCCCCGCCTCGTCGATGTCGCAGATAAAAACCTTGGCGCCGGCCTCGGTGAACAGCTTCACCGTCTGCCGCCCGATGCCGCCGCCCGCCGCCGTGATGATCGCCCGCTTGCCGCTAAGATCTAGTGCCATGTCCGTCTCGCCCTCTTTGATGGTTCGCCCGAGACTATAGCCGGGACCGCGAGGCGGCTCGATCGCGAATTTGATGGATGGCCGCCGCCGGGCTGAATTGGCGCCGACGGCAAGGGGGTCCACCATCCGTCACTGAAACGCCGGGATCACCTCCTTGGCGAACATTTCCATGGAGCGCAGGACCTTGGGTTCCTCCAGATCGCCGAACCAGAAATTGGCGTTGAAGTGGTCGATCCCCATGGCCTCCTCAAGCTCCTTCAGGCGCTGAATACAGGTATCGGGCGTGCCCATGACGAAATAGCGATCCAGAAGTTCCTGGTCGCTCGGCTCGTTCTCAAAGGGGATCGCCTGGGCATGGCCCTTCTCGACCCGCTCCAATCCCTGGCGCAGGCTAAGGGTTACCCGCATGTTCCAGCGTGCTTGCTCGACCATGGCCGGCAATTCGGACTCATCATTGGTGACATAGACCGGACGCTGGGTGCTGACCCGGATCTGGGACTTCATCACCGGATCGGTGATCATCTCGTCGAAGCCCTGGCGAAACTCGCGCAGCCGGTCGAGCGAGACACCGAAACCGCCGGAGACAAGGTTAAAGCCGCGCTTGGCGATGGCGACGATGGATTCCTGGCTCTGTCCCACCACCCAGATCGGCGGCCTCGGCTTCTGCACGGGGATCGGAAAGACCGTGGTTTCCTCGAAGTCATAGTGCTTGCCGTGATAGCTGAACGACTCGCCCTTGAAGGCCTCGAGCAGCACGTCGACGGCCTCGTCGAAACGCTCGCGGCTTTCGCCGAGGGTGAAGCCAAGGCGCTCGAATTCATAGGTCTGATAGCCGCGCCCGAGCCCGACATCGAGGCGCCCGCCGCTCAACAGATCGGCGGTGGCGATCTCCTCGGCGACGATCAGCGGATGGTGCAGTGGCAGTACGACCACCGCCGAGCCGACGCGAATGCGCTCGGTCTTACTGGCCAGATGACTGGCGAACATCAACGGGCGCGAGAGATAGCCATAGGTGGAGAAGTGATGCTCGGCGCACCAGACGCTCTCGAAACCGAGCTTGTCCGCGTGCTGGGCCAATGTGACCCCACGCCCGAATATCTCCTCGTGACTTCGCGCCGACGGCGACTGAAGCAGAAGAAAAGTGCCGAAATCCATCGGGAACCTCCAAAATTCACGCGAGGGTCTCGATCACCCCTCGCCTCGTCGGCCCAGAGGGTGGGACAGCCCCGCCCGCCGCGGCAACGCGAAAATGTCCGGCTCGGCGATCCATCGGAAATGAGGTGGGATGGCCCTTCGAATCCCCGATATCAGGACCCTTCGAGACGCGCTCCGCGCTCCTCAGGGTAAGTGTGTAAATGAGTTTTCCATCTGGCACGCACCCTGAGGAGCCGCCCCAAGGCGGCGTCTCGAAGGGTCTGTAGCCACTACGACAAATCCCCCAGAAACCCGCGCAGTTCCGCGTTGACCCGGTCGGCGGCGAGGACCGGCATCATGTGTTGCTGGCGCTCGAGAACGCGAAGGCGCGCGTTTGGGATCGCCGCCGCCATCGCATCGGACATGTGCGGGGGTGAGCCCTTGTCCCCGTCCCCTGTCATTACCAAGGTCGGGCAGGTGATCTCGCCAAGCCGCCCGGCGGTCTTGTGATCCTCCGACGTGAAAACCCGATAGGCCTTGGTTTTGGCGGCGATATCCCCCTCCGCCATCCAGGAGAGTATTTCCTCGATCTCCGCGCCTTGCTCGGCGATCTCGTCGGGCCGGAACCAGCGCGCGCGGGCCGCCTCGATCACCGAGGCGATGCCGTCGCGCTCCAGGGTATCGAGCCGGGCAGCCACGGATCTCAGCTCTTCCGCCGTGCGGTTGTAGACCGCGTTCATCAGCACCAGCCCCCGCAACCCCGTCGAATGCCGGATCGCGTGGGCCTGGGCGATCAGGCCGCCCATGGAAAACCCGATCAGAACCGGCGGCGTGCCGGCACATGTCGCCTCGATCACCTCATGGGCCTGGTCGACGAAATCCTCCAGCCGGCGCGCGCCCGGGCGGTCGGGACAGGCGCCGTGGCCCCACATGTCGAGCCGGACGATCCGGTATTCCCCGGCCAAGGCCTCGACCTGTCGGGCCCAGCTTCGGTGATCCATCAGCACACCGTGCAGGAACACCAGGGTCGGCCGCTGTTCATCGACCCGGTCCTCGACGTAATAGGGCGTTCCGCTCGCCGTCAGATACATGACCGTCAATCCCTCAGGACGCGAGCGCCGCGACGATATCCTCCCATTCCGCCTCCAGCGCATCATCGCGGGCGTCCTTGCCGGCCCGGCGATACCAATAGCTGGCATTGGCCAGATCACCCTCCTCGCGGTGCAGTAGCGCGTGAACCCAGGCCGCCTCGGCCCCGTCATCCGACTGCGCCGCTTCATGCGCCCTATGCCAGTCCCCCTTGCGCTGCCACCACAGCGCCGCCAGGGCCGCGGAGAGGCCTTCGGGTGGCCCGTCGGCTGTGAGACTGGCCTTGAAATCATCCTTGTTCATGACAGGTCCTTCCCCGGAAGCACGGCAAAATCCATCGATGCTCCATGATGCGCGGCGCCGCCGAGCTTGTCCATTCGGGGGCCATTCGGGGGGCGGTGACGCGGGGTTGTTTTGTCGCTAGAACGGTTCTCGAAACAAGGATGAAAGGCGGAGCTACACAATGATCCAAGTCAACGGCATGGCGCATGTGATCCTGACGGTCAGCCAGTGGGAAAAAGCCCGGGCCTTTTACGCGGAACTGCTGCCTTTCCTGGGTTTGACCAAGGTCTATGACGGCAACAATTTTCTCTATCACGTGGGCGGCCGCACGGCGATCGGCATTCAGCGCTGCGCCGAGGGCCGCGAGGATGAACGCTTCGAGATGAACCGGGTGGGCCTGCATCACCTCTGCCTGCGCGCCCGCTCGCGCGAGGATGTCGACGCGGCGGCGGAAAAGCTGCGGGCGATGGGCGCGCATATCGACCGGGGGCCGCTGGAGGGTGATTTCGCCCCCGGCTACTACTACATCGTCTTCGAGGACCCGGACGGCATCCGCCTGGAGATTAACTTCGTGCCGGGCAAGGGCCTGCTGGTCGGCGACAAGCCGCTCTCGCCCAGCGATGACCCGGACTGGGATCAGAACCCGAGCTTTTAGGCCGTCATGTTCTTGATTTTGCGGTCGTCATCCCGCCCCCCGTTTGCACGAGGGCAGGCGAAGGTCGGGACCCATTCCGCGATCCCATCAACCTGACAGGTGTATCAATCCTCGCATCATCCCCAACCTCGAGATGCGGCACCGCCGGAGGAATGGCCCCCGCGCTTCCGCGGGGTGACGGGAATGGGAACGCGAGGGAATGGGAGCCCGAGGGAATTCGATCGCCCGCCTCATTCTCATACCGTCGCCCGGCGAAGGCGAGGGCTTATGCCGCCGACCGGTCCGGTGACGAACTGGTGATCGTTTCGCTCGTCTCAACCGTCGCGGCAAGAGCCCTGACCGTCGTCAGGGCGACGGTCGTGGAAGCGCGATCGATGGCGATGCGCAAGGCGATAGCGCAAGTGGGCTCGAACCGTCGCGGCTTCTCCGTCGCCGGAAGCGAGTTCGCCTGGGCTAGACCGCTTCAGTAATAACCAGAAACGGTCTAGCGCTGGGGCATGCCCTCGTTCTTCGGAAGGTCCGGGTGCATTAGGTCCCAGGGTTGGGCACTGGCCGTGTAGATATCGCGGCTCGGTGTGTACCAGCTCGGATCATCAAGGCTCCCGGCATAGAGTACCCGGACCTTGGGATTGGCCTCGTTGATCAGGAACACCGGCGAGCCGCAATCGCCGCAGAACGCCCGATGCATCGGGTGCCCGGCATCGGCGGGGCTTTCGAACATCCGGGGCTCGCCCTTGGTGACGGCGAAATCCAAGAGCCGTACCATGACCGCCGGCAGATACGGCCCGCCGGTCGCCTTCTGACAGTCCGTGCAATGGCAATTGCCCATGTATCTCGGCGCGCCCTTGCTCTCGTATCGAACCGCCCCGCAAGCGCAGCCGCCGGTGAAATTCTCGGACATCGATGCTCTCCTCTTCAGCGGTGGCTAAAACCTTGAATCAAAACCCGTTCCCTAGCTCTTCTCAACCGCCGCCAGGAAGTCGTCGACCAGGGTGTCGGAGGCCTTGATCACGTGCTCCTTCGCCGGGAACCCACCGCTTCGGACATCCTCGATAAAGTCCTTGAAGCCACCGACTCGCTCGGCCTGCATCTCCTGCTTCATCTTATGGATGTTCCGATATTGCTTGGAGTGACGCGGATAGGGCGGCGGATTGTTGCCGAGAATGTCATCGGCGAACAGGAACTGGATGTCACCGCCGGCGCCGCCGCCGATCGACGAGGTCAACAGGCTGGTCCGCTTGGTGATCTCGACCAGCAGCGCCTCTGGGATCACCTCGACCTCGACCGCGTAGGCCCCGGCGTTTTCCAGCGCCTTGATCTCGTTGTAGACCCAGACCGCTTCGTCCAGGGTCTTGCCGACCGCGCGCAACCCGCCGGTCCAAGTGCTGCGCCGAGGTACCAGGCCGGCATGGCCTTGCACGGGGATTCCCGCCTCGCGCGCCGCCTCTATGAAACGCGGGCTCCACTGACACATGATCGCGTCGGCGCCGATGGCCATGGCGTCATAGCCGAGCCGGACCGCCTCGTCCGCCGTCGCCGCCGCCAGCAAGGGGACGGAAAACGCCATGAAGGTGTTCGGCGCGGCGGCGCGGATCGCCTTGGCGCTGTCGGGGTTCTTGGGATCGAAGCGCACCTTCATGGTGTCGATCCCGGCTTCCTCGGCCGCCGCCGCCTCCTCGACCGAGAAAGGCAGGGTCTCGCACAGCACCCGCTTGCCCTTGGCGTCGCGCAGATCCTTGACCGTGTAGTTGCGTGTCCCATAGGCGCCGCCCAGGGTCATGATCCGGGTCAATCCGCGCTTTCCGGCGTCGCGTGGTGGAATGCCGCCGTCTCCCGTTGCGTGGCTTGCCATGATGTTTTCCTCCGTTGATCAATCCCGTGTGAGCCGTCACTCGCGGATCTTTCCCTCGAAATCTAGAGCAGATCCGGGTTGAGTGGAATCATTTACAATGATTCCACGAACCGGTGAATCTGCTCGATCTGGTTGAAGTTACAGCGGATTCACTCGATCTCGCGTGGACAAAATTGTCCACACTCAATCAAGATCCGCTGTAGCGGCGCTGGATCGAGAAATCCATTGCCGCCGCTTCCCTCAAGGGGTCTTCTTCAAGGGGCCTTGGCCGCGCCGCTTTCCAGCATCGCCTCGATCTCGGCCTCTGAATAGCCCGCCTCGGCCAGAACGCCCCGCGTATCCTCGCCCAACAGTGGAGCGTGGCGAAGATCCTCGCGCATGCCGCCGCTGAAGGAATTGGCCGGTCGGGTGCGGCGGATCTCGCCTTCGCTCGGATGAGTCTCGTGGGAGTAAAATCCGACATCATCGAGATGCGGATCCTCGAGCAAATCCTCGATGGTGTTGTAACGCTGCGCCGGTACATCGGCCTTTTCGAAGATTTCCAGCCATTCCGCGGTTGTCCGCCGGGCCAGGCCACGCATGCGGACCTGGAAATACTCCTCGGCGTGGGCGGTACGCGTCGCGGCGCTGTCGAAGCGGGGGTCGTCCTTCAATTCAGGCTCGCCGATCGCCTCGAAAAAGGCGAAGGCCTGGGCGTCGGTATTGGGTCCGACGGTGATATAGCCGTCCTTGGTCGGCAGGGGCCGGTAATGCGGGCTCAACAGCCGACCGTCGCCGGTGGGGCCGACCGGAGGCTCGAAGGTCGCGGCGCCCATATGCTCCGAGGTGACGAAGGAGGCCATGTTCTCGAACATCGGCACTTCGATAGCCTCGCCGATACCGGTCTTCTCGCGGCGGAACAGCGCGAACCCGATGGCCTGGGCGGCGATCAGCCCGGAGGTGTGATCGGTCATCACCATCGGCACGAAGCGCGGCTCTCCAGTGGCGCGATGCAGGGTCGCGGCGACGCCGGAAACACTCTGGATGATCGGGTCATAGGCCGGGCGGTTATAGTATCTGCCGCCCTTGCCGAAACCGACGATCGAACAATAGATCAGCCTGGGATTGGTCTTGCGCAAACTCTCGAAATCCAGCCCGGCGCGCTCCAGGCCTTGCGGGCGAACATTGGAGACGAAAACATCGGCGTTTTCGATCAACCGCTTCATCGCCGCCAGACCCTCGGGATTTTTCAGGTCGAGGCAGATCGAGCGTTTGTTGCGGTTGAAGTTGAGGAACTTGCCGGACATCCCGGGATTGCGACTGCCATGCGCCATGGTCCGTAGCAAGTCACCGCCGGGCGCCTCGACCTTGATCACGTCGGCGCCGTGATCCGCCAGGGTGCGCGAGCAGATCGGGCCGACAACGATGGTTGTCTGATCGACGACCTTGACGCCGTCGAGCGGTCCGCCCGCCATTACGCGAACCTCATATCCATGATCCCGCACTGCGCGCCGTCGGCATTGGCGATCCAGCAGTTCATCACGCCGTCCACCGGATCGGCGCCGCAGAACTTGACCGTCTCGCCGACATGGATCGGCTTGGTCAGGCGCACGGTGAAACCCTTGAGGGCGCCCGGCGCGCGTTTCAGGGCGGCGCTGGAGAGCAGGGTCATCGACAGCCCGCCATTCTGGACCGTGGCCGGATAGCCCTCGACATCACGGGAGTAGTCGGCGTCGAAGTGAATCCGGTGGGCGTTCCAGGTGATCGCCGAATAGCGGAAAACCAGGGCTTCGGTGAGATGGATCTCGTCGGCCCAGGCGGCGTTGTCTGGCGCCGGGACCGAGGGGGTCACCTTGCTTTTCTCGCCCGGCGGCGGCATCTCGCGATAGACCGCGTCATATTCGTCGACGGCGATGGTCGCGCCCTCGCATTCGATGACATCGCGCAGGGTCAGGATGACGATGCGCCCGGTGCGGGCGATCTTCGGCGTGATGGCGACGACCTCGGTGGTGCGGCTGGCCGGCACCCCGGCCCGCAATTGCCCCATGACCACGACCCGGCGGCCCGCGCCCATGCGCCGGGGCAGTGGGATCGGCGGCAGCACCACGCCGGGATTGGGATGGCCGTCGGGTCCGATATCGGATTGGCGCGTGATGTTCGGAAAGAACATTAAGAACCAGTTCGACGGCAGGGACGTCCCGTCGCGATATGTGTCCGGGTCCTCGTCGAGCATTCCGGCGATCCGTCGAACCTGGGACAGGCCGATCTCGTCCTCGACCACCCGCTTGGTCCCAACATACGGCGCCAAGGCTTCGACCGAGTCGATAAATTCCTGATCGGTGGGCATGCGTGTCTCCAAATCCTATGATTTCCGCGTCAAGGCGGCGCAATCTATTCTGGTTTAGCCGGATTTACCATCGAAGGCGTGATCGATGTCTCGCGGGTCCTTGGCATTCCGCGTCAAGGCGATAAACCTTCGCCATCGTTGTTCCTGGGGAGCCTTCGTCCATGTCCGCCGATTCCGTGGAAACCTCATCCACCTCCGCCGCGCCACGCGGACCCTTGCAAGGGATCCGGGTCGTCGACCTGACCACCGTGATGCTGGGGCCGTTCTGCACCCAATTGCTGGGCGAGATGGGCGCCGACGTGATCAAGATCGAGGCGCCGGGCGGGGATGTGAACCGCTGGACCGGCTCGGCGCGGTCCCCGGGCATGTCCACCGGTCAGCTGATCAAGGGTCGCAACAAGCGGGCGATCCTGCTCGATCTCAAGCAAACCGAGGCGCGCGAGCCGTTCGAGCGGCTGATCCGATCCGCCGATGTCTTTGTCCACAACATCCGGCCCAAGGCGGCGGCGCGGCTGGGGATCGATTACGCGACCATCGAGGTTCTCAATCCTTCCATCGTCTATGCCGCCGCGACCGGTTTCGGCGAGGACGGCCCGTTTGTCGACAAGCCCGCCTATGACGATCTGATCCAGGGTGCCTCGGGCATCGCCGCCCTGTTCGGCGCGGTGACCGGCGAGCCCCGTTATGCCCCGAGCGTGATGGCGGACAAGACCACCGGGCTTTATCTCTGCAATTACATCATGATGGCGCTGTTCCACCGCGAGCGGACCGGCGAGGGCCAGAAGCTGCACGTGCCGATGTACGAGGCGTTCTCCGCCTTCATGATCAACGAGCATATGCAGGGTCAGACCTTCGTGCCGCCAAGCGGTCCGGCAGGCTACTCCCGGCTTATGACGCCGCACCGCCGGCCCTACGAAACCTCTGACGGCCATGTCTGCGTGGTCCCCTATACCCAGCGGCACTGGACCAGTTTCTTCAAGCTGGCCGGGCAGCCGGGCCTGATCGAGGATCCCAGGTTCTCGACCCAGACCGCGCGGACCGAGAACATCGACGCGCTCTACGCCATTGTCGCCGACGTGGTGAAGACCCGGAGCACGGCGGAATGGCTCAAGGATCTGACCGAGGCCGACGTGCCGGTCGGGCCGATGAATTCGCCGGAGGATCTGTTCGACTGCCCGCATTTGAAGGCCGTCGGCATGTTCCCCGAGGTCGAGCATCCGACCGAGGGGCGGATGCGTCATATCAAGGTGCCGGTCAGCCTCTCGAAAACCCCGGGCGGGCTCTATCGGCATGCCGAGAAGCTTGGCCAGAGCACCGAGCAAGTGCTTGATGAGATTGGCTTTTCCGATGCCGAGATCACGGCGTTGCGCAAGGCCGGCGCCATCGGCACTCTAGACTAGAACCCAGCGGGGACATCTTTCGATGCAAGTCTATCGCAACATCACCGATTGGAGCCTGCGTGATATCCCCAGGGTCGCGCCGGATCTTGAGAGCGCCGGCTATGACGGGTTGTTGACCACCGAGCTCAAACATGACCCGTTCCTGCCGCTCGCGGTGGCCAGCACCAGCACTACCAAGGTCCAGCTTGCGACCGGGATCGCGGTTTCCTTCCTGCGCAGTCCGATGGCCGTGGCCAATCTTGCCTGGGATCTGAACGAGGCTTCGGGTGGCCGTTTCACCCTCGGTCTCGGAACCCAGATCCGGGCCCATAACGAGAAGCGCTTCAGCGCCCCGTGGTCGCCGCCGGGCCCCAGAATGCGCGAGTATATTCAGGCGCTTAAGGCGATCTGGCGATGCTGGAAGGATGGCGAGAAACTCGACTTCAAGGGCGAGCACTACACCTTCACCCTGATGACCCCGGAATTCGTCCCCGAGGCCTCGGATCTGGCGCCGCCGCCGGTGACCTTGGCGGCGGTGGGGCCGGTGATGATCCGGGTCGCCGCCGAGGTGGCCGACGGGGTGCGGCTGCACGGTTTCTGCACCCGGGCCTATATCGACCAGACCATCATGCCGAGGATCGAGCAGGGCCTCGCGGCGTCCGGGCGAAAGCGGGAGAATTTCGAGATTTCCGGCGGCGGCTTCATCGCCACCGGTCCCGATGACGAGAGTGTCGCCAAGGCCGCCGAGGTGATCCGCTATCGGGTCGGGTTCTACGGCTCCACCCCCGCCTATTGGCCGGTCTTCGAGACCCATGGCCACGGCGATTTAGGCCGTAAACTCAATGCCATGACCAAGGCGGGGGAGTGGGACAAGCTGGCCGGCGAGATCTCGGACGAGGTGCTGGAACTGTTCTGCGTGATCGGCCGCCATGACGAGATCGTCAAGGGCATCGAGGCCCGCTTCGGCGGAGTCTCGGATGTGTTCTCTACCGGTCTCAACGAGGATTTCCCACCGGACCTGATTCAGGATATCCAGGCAATCAAGGACCGCTTCACCGGCTTTGACACAAGGACCA
>Ga0181593_10001681_pt1 | contig 20189 bp, 22 predicted proteins | sample 071ome_19_FD_133756 | JGI IMG/M metagenome (GOLD analysis project Ga0181593, IMG submission 133756) | Coastal salt marsh microbial communities from the Groves Creek Marsh, Skidaway Island, Georgia - 071413AT metaG (megahit assembly) | ecosystem: Environmental > Aquatic > Marine > Intertidal...
GCGCATTACACGTGATGAAGTTTATGTTGCTGACGAAGCCTTTTTCACAGGTACTGCGGCAGAAGTTCTTCCTATTCGTGAATTGGATGGTCGTCAGATTGGTTCTGGTGTTCGTGGTCCGATTACTGAACAGCTTCAAACTATGTATTTCGATCAGGTAATGGGTAAACGCGCAGAATACCCTGAGTGGTTAGCACTGGTTAAGTAAGCTCAAACGTTCTTTAAAAGCCACATAAAGATTATTAACGCAGCGATTTTTAGCGGCGCTATAGTTAATAGTCTTTATGTGGTTTTGTTGTTTTTAGTTTCTGTAAAGAAACGCTTCACTGTATAGATAAGCAAAGTATGTCAAAACGATCTGATTTAGATGGCAATCTGACGCCTACTCAAGTGTATTTGCGCTTGATCTCTTACGTAAAAGCTCAGTGGTGGTTATTTGGTCTGAGCTTTTTGGGTTACGCCTTATATTCTGCTACTCAGGCTGGTTGGGCAGAAATCATTGGTTTTATGGTGGAAGATAGTCCCGAAGTGCCTTTTGGTCTTGAGAAGTACGTTGCTTTGCCGTTAGCGATTTTGTTTATGTTTTTCTTTCGGGGCGTGGGCAGCTTTTTAGGTCAATACACCATTTCTGTGGTGGCGCAAAAGCTAGTACATTCTTTACGAATCGAAGTGTTTAAACAGGTGCTTTACCTTCCTTCGTCGTATTTCACCGCGACCTCGTCTGGTCATATTCTATCCAAGATTACCTATAACACTCAGCAAGTGGTGGGTGCTGCTACTGAAGCGATTAAGGTCATTCTGCGTGAAGGGACCACGGTGATTGTGTTACTGGGTTATATGATTTATCTGAGCTGGGAATTGACCTTGATCTTTATGACTTCTATGCCCTTTATTGCTCTGGCCATCGGTTATGCATCTAAACGATTCCGTACATTAAGTCGTCGTATTCAAGGTTCAATGGGTGATATTACTCAGTCAGCCTCAGAGTCGGTACAGGGCTTTCAGGAGATTCGTATTTTTGGTGGTGAAGAAAGTGAATATAACCGCTTCCATACCTCCAGTCGTTATACCGCAAAGCAGGGAATTAAGCTGCAATTAGTAAAGGCGTTGAATACGCCTGTCGTACAGATGCTGGTGGCGATACCGATGGCTTTATTGGTTTATATCGGATTGAGTCCAGACTATTTGCAAGACTTTGATGAAGTCTTATTTGTTCAGTACATCACTGCTGCTGGCTTGGTAGCAAAGCCCATTCGAACACTAACTAATATCAACAGTAAAATGCAGCAAGGTATTGCTGCAGCGGGAACCTTGTTTGAATTGCTGGATACTCAGACCGAGATCGATCAGGGCAGCAAAACACTAGGTGAGATCAAAGGTGAGATTCAATTCCAAAATATCGATTTTGCTTACGAGAAAGGCAAACAGGTACTGAATGAGTTCTCATTGGATATTAAGCCCGGTGAGATGATCGCTATTGTGGGACATTCCGGTAGTGGTAAGAGTACCTTGGCTAGCTTATTGCCGCGATTTAATGATCCGCAATCCGGGCAAATTTTATTGGATGGTTGTCCGATCAATGAGCTGGAACTGAAGTTTTTACGTGAGCAGATTGCATTGGTTAGCCAGAACGTTTTCTTGTTCCAAGGAACTTTGAAAGACAATATTGCCTACGGTGAATTGGCTAATACATCTGATGAACAGGTGCTTAAGGCGGCTAAGTCCGCCCATGTTATGGAGTTTGCCCAAGAACTGGAACATGGTTTAGATACCGAAATCGGTGAGCGCGGTTTGATGCTCTCCGGTGGTCAGCGTCAGCGTATTGCCATTGCTCGCGCCATTTTGAAAGATGCTCCGATTTTGATTTTGGATGAGGCTACCTCGGCACTGGATAATGCTTCTGAGCGTTATATCCAAGCGGCAATGAGCGAAGTGATGAAAGGTCGAACCACTATCGTGATTGCTCACAGGCTATCCACCATTGTAGGTGCAGATCGTATTGTGGTGATGGAATCAGGTAAAATTAAAGAACTGGGTTCCCATGATGAGCTACTGGCAAAAGATGGTTTGTATGCGCAGCTCTATCAAAGCCAGTTTGAAGAGTAGTCTTGATGACCACAAATAAGCCATTGAATATATGTTTTGTGACAGACAATAAACCGGGTCATAAAAATCAGTTGTTGGGGTTGGAACAGTCTTTGAAATTGCGTACAGAGATCACTGGCCAGTGGTTGTCTGTAGCAGATTGTCCTCTCTCATGGTGGGACGTGCTATTTAGGCGAGCGCCTGTAGAGCTTTCTGAAGTACCCGACTTAATTGTCGCAGCAGGCAGTGCTAGCCAAAAGCTGGCTTATGTATTGAAGCGCAAATACGGCGCGTTTTTGGCCTTACTGATGCGCCCGAATATCTTACCCTATGGCTGTTTTGATGCGGTGATCGTGCCCGAACATGATAATCCGCCTCAACGAGATAATGTTTATACAACAATCGGTGTGTTAAATAAGATCCGTCCGTCAAGTTCGAATCATTCTTCTGGTAAAGGTTTGATACTTGTAGGAGGTGAATCAAAACATTACCACTGGAGCAGTGATAGTGTGTTGTCTCAAATAGACACGATTATTCAACAAAATGTGGGTGTTAAGCATTGGCTGATTGGTGATTCACGCAGAACGCCGGCTGATTTCAGAGCCTCATTTAATGATATGTTTGTTGATAGTGATAAAGTAGGTTTCTGTGCGCATGAAGATACAGACGCTAGTTGGTTACCTCAGCAGATGGCCAAAGTCGATACTATTTGGGTAACTCCTGATAGTGTGTCTATGGTGTATGAAGCGTTGACTTCTGGTAAGCCAACAGGTGTATTTAAGTTAGATCCCCAAAAAAATGGAAGAATTGTTCAAGGAATAACAAGGCTAGCTCAGCAACACAAAGTGATGACCGTGGATTGCATGGATAAAACCTTTCTCGATGTGGCAGGTTTTTGCGAAGCGGATCGTGTTGCTGATTGGTTGTTAGAACATTCTAGAGTTAGTCAATAGTTCAAGGGTTATAGGTCAGCTTTGAAAGTTAATATTGCTATTTGTACTTTCATGAGAAGAAGTCTTCTCAAAGAGGCTTTAGAGAGTATTTCTAAAGTTAGGGTGCCTTCAGAATTGGTGGTTGAGGTTACCGTGGTGGATAATGATTCATCAGAGTCAGCTCGATACGCAGTTTCGGAGATTCAGAAATTATATCCTTTTGAGTTGACTTATCTGGTTGAGCCTAACAGAGGAATATCAAAGGCACGAAACAAGGCCGTTGACTACGCAATAAAATCTCAATCTGAAGTGCTTATATTTATAGATGATGATGAATGTGTAGATGAAGCTTGGCTAGAGAGCTTCTTTTGCTGCAGTAAAGAGGTTTCAGATGGGACTGTACTTTATGGCAAGGTGGTTAGTCTGTTTCCGGAGAAAACTTCTGAATATTTTAAACCCTTTTATTCCAAAGATTACGGTGATCATGGCACTAGTTTAAAAAATTGTGCAACTAACAATACTTGGATCCCTCTCGGAATATTCAAAGATTTGAAAATTAGATTTGAAGAGCGTATTGGATTATCTGGAGGTGGAGATACACTCTTTTTTGCTGAAGCCTATAGAAGAGGAGTCCGAATAGCTTATTGTCCAAGTGCTATTGTTAAAGAGTATATTCCTGAAAGTAGATTGTCAGTTAAATGGTTATCTAAAAGAAAGTTCAGAGCAGGAATTACCATGGCAGAAGTGGATTGCTTAAATGGTAAACTTAAGTCAACAGTAGCTGTAAATACTTTGCTTTCTTTATGTAAGTATATCTTAAAGAGTGCATGCTCTTTTTCTAAAGTTGAAAGGTTATCTAATTATCTTAAATTTGTGCGTTCGTGTGGTAAGTTGAGTGGGCTTTTGGGATTCAGAATAGAAAGCTATAGATCGATAGACGGGGCTGATTAAATTGAATTCATTAGAAAGGTTTGAAAATAGGTTTGTTTCTTCGGAATTCCTGATCAGTACCGGCATTTTACTTTTTTTCTTTTTAAGTCTGGTCCAGCCATGGAATGGTGTTTCTAAAGCCTTTATTATGGCTCTTGTCGTTCCTTTTGCCCTGTGGTCTTTGATTTCTAAACGTATAGATCTTAAAGAAAACTTAATGATCTGGGTAATATTTATTCTTTTGTTGGTTTACCTAGCAATTTCTTCTCTGGTATTTAGTGAAGCTGAGCCTAGACAGATTAAGCGCCATGTAAAGTGGTGTTTTGAAGTTTTCTTATTTTGTGTTGCTGTATTTATTGTGAGTCAGTATTGGTTGTCTAAAGCAAATGTGTACTCAAATATTTTTCTGATCTTAGTTCTTATTGTTTCGATTTGGGCTGTTTTAGGGTTTCACTTTATTGGTGTTAAGGCCGTTTCTGCTTATGACCCAGATCTTGTCAAACTTAGATATGGAGCTAGATTGTCATGGTTTGGCTTTTTGTCTCATCCTATTCAGGGGCCTTCAGTGGTTGTATCTCTATATACAATTGGTATAGCACTTTATTTACATAGGTCAGCTGTTAGTTTCCGTTCTTCTTTGTTGGTTATTTTGAGTTTTGTGTCTGTATTTGTTCTGTGCTTCATGAGTGGTAGTAGAGGGCCTATAGGGGCTTTTTTAGTGGTCTCAGTTCTTTTCTTTTTTATTGCTTGTTTTAAATACTCTAGAAACTTTTGGATGCCAGTTCTTGTTTTCATAGGTGTTCTAGTTGCTGTATTGATTTTGAATGAGTTTCGTGAAGTTAGTAGCTATCTTGAAAGTCTTATTAGTAGGGGGGATAGCCACCGGTTGAAGTTGTGGAGTGCTGTGTACGATGCCTCGTGGGCTCATCCTATGATTGGTTTTGGTGTTGCAACTGACTTTGATTTGACGGTTGCAGGTAAAGCTTTGCATGGCATATTTGGGCGCGATATGTCTCACAGTCACAATATATTTTTACATGCTTTTTCAATGACGGGCTTTATAGGTTTGGGCATGTTTTTGCTTTTCCTTTTTCTTTTAGCCTTGAGCTTGTTAATGATTAAGGCTCCAGTGCTTGAGAAGATGGTTTTACTTGTGGTTATTTTCTCTATGTTGCTTCTGACTGCTACAGAGGGTTATCGATTAGTATCATCTCCAGGTGAAGATTGGGGGGTGGTTTGGCAGCCTCTATTCTTTGTTTTTGGCTTACTTGGTTTAAAAAAGATAGATGAGCAGAGTGAGAAGTAATTTGAAAGTTGTTCAGGTTCTGCCTGAGCTGAACTCGGGGGGTGTTGAGCGTGGAACCATTGAGTTTGCCAAAGCCTTGGTTGATCAAGGTCACCAGTCGATAGTTATTTCCAATGGTGGCCGTCAAGTTGAGCGACTTGAATCGGAAGGTTCTCAGCATATTCAGATGCAGGTTCATAAAAAGTCGCCAAGCTCGTTATTGCAAGTCTCTGCCATGCGCAGGCTTCTTGTGGAATTAAAGCCCGATATTATCCATGTTCGATCTAGAGTGCCGGCGTGGATTGTTTGGCTAGCTTGGCGTAAGTTGCCGAAAGACAGTCGCCCTAAGTTGATTTCTACTTTTCATGGTATGTATTCGGTGAATGCCTACAGCGCGGTGATGGCCAAGGCGGAGCAAGTGATTGCCATTTCGGACTGTGTGCATCAATACATACTGGACAATTATCAGGTTGACCCGAACAAAATTACCCGAATCTATCGTGGTTTGGATCGCAACGCATTTGCGGATATCTCTTTGTCTGAAAAATGGCAGCAGCAATTAATCTCTGACTATCCTGAGACACAGCATAAAAAGCTGATTTTGATGCCCGGGCGATTAACACGCTGGAAAGGGCAGGAAGCCTTTATCGAAATGATGGCGCATTTGGTGGCGAAAGATACCTCTTACCACGGTCTCATTGTTGGCGAAGCTGATCCTAATAAAGCACATTATGAACAAGAACTTAAATCTCTGTGTGTGTCGCAGGGATTAGAGGATAAGATCTCGTTTCTTGGGCACAGATCGGATATTCAAAACCTGTATAAGTTAGCAGACGTGACCTGTCACATGTCCAGTAAAGCGGAGCCGTTTGGCCGAACCGTACCTGAAGCATTAGCCACTGGCTGTATGGTAGTGGCCTATAATCGAGGTGGCGCTAGCGAATCATTAAATGCGGCTTTTCCTCAAGGGTTAGTTGAGGCGGATGATATCCAAGCATTTGCTGACAAAATTTACAACTTAACTAATCTGGATAGCCCTCCAGAGATTGTTTTGCCGGATGCATTTTATTTAGAGCATCAAGCCTCCGAGACATTAAAGGTCTACGAAAAAGCATTAGCGAATTAATAAACCATTATTCATGAGAAGTGAGTTTTAATAATGAGAGTTTTACATATTGCTTATCAGCAGTTGCGTCGTTTTGGGAAAACGCGAGTCAGTTGGGCGCAGAAGCTTAGTTATGGGCTGATAAAGAACGATCATTATGTTCTTGATTTTAGTGATCGTGATATTGCTGCGTTTGAAGCGCCTTTGGGTATTCGGGATTTAGGTCATGGAAAAGCCAACAAACGATTGCTTGAGACGGTAGATGCTTTTTTACCCGATCTAATCATTGCTGGCCATTGCGATATCATTACTAATGAAACACTTTTAGAGATTCGACGTCGTCATCCTGATGTAATGATTGCGCACTGTAATCTCGACCCTCTATTTATGCCTGATAATGTAGAGAAAATTAAGCATAGAGCAAAAGTTGTAGATGCCAGTTTTGTGTCTACAGGAAGAAGAGAGCTTTGCCAATTTGAAGGTAGCCGAGCGAGAATTTATCACTTTCCTAATCCGGTGGAGCCAGCGATTGAGACTGGAAATAACTCGATTAAGACTTCGGATGAATTAGAAATTGATTTAATTTTTTGCAGTAACAGCGATGAACGAACCAAGCGATTGCAGTTGGTAAAATACCTTAAAGATAATCTGAGTCCAGACGTCAATTTCAAAAACTTTGGTAGCTTTGGTGAGCCGCCAATTTGGGGAAGAGACTACGACAATGCCCTGCTAAATTCTAAAATGGCATTGAATCTAAACCGTCAGGAAGGTGACTATTGGTACTCTTCAGAGAGAATGGTGCAGCTAGCAGGAAATGGCTTACTCACCTTCACCCACGCGGCCAACAAATTCGATGAGTTATTTCCAGAAGAGTCGCTGGTATATTTCAATGATAAGGAAGAGCTAAAGAATTTAATTGAAGAGTTCAATCAGGACGATGCCAAGCGAATGGCTTGGGCGGCTAAAGCCAGAGAATTTGTACATCAGGAAATGAACACCAAGTTATTCTCGCAATATATTGTGGAAGCAAGTATGCAGATACCTTTCTCTCATGATTATGTTTGGGCGCGAGATATTAATCTTGATGGTTCGATGAAATGACTTTAACCCTATCCTCTTTGGAGCCGTTCGCACAGGGGGGTAATCGTCTGTGCTTCATTCATCCATCAGATAAAAATAAGGTGATCAAAGTTCGCAGGCCTGATTTTTCCCTGGAAGAAAAAAGAAGGCGCAAAGGCGGCCTCAAAAGGTTGCGCCCGTTATCAAGCTTTGACGATAACCTAGATGAATACAAGGTTATGCAGTCCATTGATAAATCACTTGGCGATCAGGCGTATGATTGCATTCCTCGTTGCTATGGTTTTGAGGATACTGACCTAGGTGCTGGTTTGGTGAGTGATTTGGTTCGTGATGAAGACGGCCATGTCTCTCATACCTTAAAGCAATATATTTGGGACAATGGATATACGAAAGCCTGTCAAAAAGCGGTAGAGAAGTTTGCACAAGATTGGGTGATTTTAAGAATCCCCTCTACCGATTTACTTTTGCATAACATAGTCGTTCAGCTAGATTCACAAGCTAAGATAAAGTGTTTGATGGTTATTGATGGGCTGGGAGAGTCTAAGCTAATACCGAACTGGCTTACACCAGAGTCTATCCTTAATAAGAAGTTCAAACGAAGAATCAAGAAACTGGAAGACAGAATATCTCAGCTTCTGGAAGAGCGAGGGGGTGATTTCCCTGGCTACCATGGACGATTATTGAAAGATTCACGAAATGAAAACTAATTTTGAATCATTAAAAGAATTTGTATAGATGTCAAAACAACACATTAAAGTTGCTCAAGTACTGTCTGGTGCCGAAAAAGGTGGCGCTGAGAACTTTTTCGTTCGTCTGGTCAAAGGCTTACAAGGCCAAGCAGGTTACGACCAAAAGGCGTTTATTCGTGATCATCACGCCAGAGTGGAAGATTTGAGAAGTGCGGCTGTAGAGGTTGAAGGCTTTAGCTTTGGCGGAAAGTTGGATGTATTTGGGCGCCGAAAATATCGTAAAGCGTTAAAAGCTTATCAACCAGATATTGTACTGACCTATATGAATCGTGCCAGTGGCTATACCCCAAATGGCGATTACATCTTGGTGAATCGTTTAGGCCATTATTACAACCTTAAATACTATAAGCACTCGGACTACTGGATTGGTATCTCCAAAGGCATCTGCAAGCACTTGATTGATGGCGGTATGCCGAAAGAGCGAGTGTTCCATATTCCTAATTTCGCTGATGAGACAGAAGTATCGCCATTACCGCGAGATAGCTACGACACTCCTGTAGATAAGCCGCTGATTTTGGCAGCTGGTCGCCTACATGTGAACAAAGGCTTCGATACGTTACTTCAATCCTTAGTCAATGTGCCGGATGCAACGCTCTGGCTGGCAGGGGCTGGGCCTGAAGAGCACAACCTTAAACAGTTGGCGAAAGAGCTGAATGTTGCTGATCGAGTTCGTTTTTTGGGCTGGCGCACCGATGTAACCGCTCTGATGCGCACAGCTGATGTGTTTGTTTGCCCATCACGTCACGAAGGTCTAGGTTCTATTGTGATGGAATCCTGGGCTCATAAATGCCCGATCATTGCGACAAAATCTCAAGGTCCTGGCGAAGTCATTGAACATGATTACAGCGGCATCCTCACCGAAATTGATGATGTGGATGAGCTGACAGGAGCCATTAATAAGGTTTTGGCTTCCGAAGAATTGAGGGGACGCTTGGTACAGCAAGCGTATGAGGTGTATCAGAAAGGATACAGTCAGGAATACATCATTTCTGAGTACATTCGATTATTCAATCTATTAAGTGAACAAGGAAAATAATTTGAGCAGTTCTCACAATTGATAATAAAGTGAGATCGCCCAGTTGGATAAAGGCACAGCATGTTATTCAGTAATAGAAAGAAGAGATTAAAAAACGAGCGCTCTTTATTATTAAAACAGAAATCTTTGGCTCTGTCGGTGATGTTTCATCAACTGACTCTTACTTCCAAGGAGAAGGGAGTTACTGAGAACGAAGATGATATTATTGTTTCGCTGACCAGTTTTAGTCATCGTGTGAACGATGTCTATCTGACTATTGAATCCATCTTTCAGCAGACTCAAAAAGCCTCAAAAGTGTATCTTTGGTTAGCCGAGAAGGACTTTCCAAATCGTGAAAAAGATTTACCAAAAAGCCTCATCCAGCAGATGGAGCGAGGTTTAACGGTTAAGTTCTGTGAGCAGGACTTGGGGCCTTATACCAAGTTCTTTTATACCCTAAAAGAAAATCCTGAAAGCCTGATAGTCACCGTGGATGATGACATCCTGTATCCTTTTGACATGATCGATCAGTTGTATAGTGCTTATAAGAAAGAGCCTAATGTGATTCATTGTCAACGCGCGCATAGAATCATGAAAGATGGTCAAGGTGGCTTAATTCCTTATAAAAAATGGACTAAGAACTACAAAGGTACTGAAGCCAGTGCGGATGTATTCCCTACCGGTGTTGGTGGCGTTATGTATTTCCCAGGTTGTTTTGCTGATGAGATTTTGGACAAAGAAGCTTTCTTAAAGCTCGCTCCAAATTCTGATGATGTGTGGTTAAAGGCAATGACCCTTAAAAAAGGTGTTCTGAGCAAGGCAATTCAGGACTTCCGACCATGGGGAGATCGTTATTTGATTATTGAAGGCAGTCAATTGGTTGCCCTGAAGCGTAAAAACAAAACAGCAGGTCAGGGTAATGACCCTAAACTTAAGGCTGTGTTTGAACAATACAATTTATACCAAAAATTAGAAGGCTAACTTTCATTAATATACTCATAGAAAGTATCCGTTAGCGGTTTTACATTGGCACTCAAGGTTTTAGAAATGAAGTTCAAGTTTGAAGGGGCGCCGGTCGTCTCTCGTGGCGGTTCACGTAAGCTCTTTGTCCACCCAGAAAGAGAGGATTGGTTGGTTAAGGTTTATCTTCAAAGGTTCCATGATGTGAACATTGAACGTTATCCACTAACCACCAAATTCCGCAGGCTCAAACTTTATTGGGCTTTAGTGAATGAATTAATAGAGTTTGTTGCTATAAGGGAAAACCCAGAAACGGAAACTAAATATCTTCAAACTATCATTGGTACTGCAGATACTGATTATGGTTTAGGTATGGTGGTAGAAGGTATCTTCTCTGAAGATGGGTCTTTGGCTCCAACTCTCAGGGACTTAGTCCTAGATGGTAGGTATCAAGAGCAACATCAGCAGGAGCTTGAGAAACTATTCAGCTGGATGTCAGAGACAGATATTATTATTCGAGACTTCTCTCTCGATAATCTGGTCTGGGATTATAAGAAACAGTGTTTTGTGATTATTGATGGCATTGGCAGTAAGGCTACCTTGTCGTTAAGAAGTTTTTCTAAAATCTATAATCGTCGAGCGAATAAAAACAGAATTATTAAGTTTAAAGATAGGCTTAAGAAACTAACTAGTCAGGCATTATTAACTGACGCACAAGTTTAAAATATTGCTGCGTAACAGGGATTTAAATAATACCTTGCAGTTAAATATGTAATAGTTATAGGGAACTTTGTGAGCTTTTAAGGTAGTTTTTATGAATGTTTTATTCGTTTTAGGAGCCTTTCAAAAGGACAGACCTCAGAGATGGGCGAACAAACATAAGGTTTTTTTTAATTTGGAAGAGTCTCTATCCAAGTTAGGTGTACACAGTTTATTTTATTGTAATCGTTTATCTTTGAAGAAAAAATTTGTAAGAGACTCTAATCAGTATTTTTTTGATGAAGATAGGGATATCAGAGATGTTATTCTAGAGAATAACATCTCTGTTGTTTTTATTTGGGGTGGAAGGACGGAGGCGGATTTTTATCTAAAAAATAGGATACCTAAACAAGTTAAGGTCGTTTATGGTGAATCAGGCTGGTTTCCTCAATCAGGCTCATGTTATTTTAGCCCCTTCGGTACAAATGCAAGTGCAAATTTTTTACAAGAAGGCTTTTGCGATTTCATTTTGGATCGAAGACGGTTTCTTAAGCTAAGGAAAAAGCTTCTCAAAAGCTGGCTAGGTTATTGGTCTTCTAAGCCGGAATTAGATATAGATAATTCCGTAACCTTTTCAGAAGGAAGTATCTTTGTACCGCTGCAAGATGAACAAGATACTAATATCTTACTATCTTCACCTTTTCAAAAGATGTCTGATTTTATTTCATTTTTAGCGCTAAAGTATCCCAAGAGGCAATTCATAGTAAGACCTCATCCTCGGGCTTCTTACGATACTTTGCCTCGATTTAATAATGTTAAATATCAAAAAACTGAAGATGATCCCTATAAATCTTATAAGGATTACGCAGGAATTATTGGTATTAACTCTACAATGTTGATGCAGTTTTCTTTGATAGGGCTTCCTGTTATTGGAATTGGTGAGGGAGTAGCTAAGGGCTGTAAAGGTTACATAGAACTCAGTAAAGACGAGCTTCCTGATGAACTTGATGAGTTGTCTTTTGATTATAAAGATATGGCAAAGTTTTATGACTTCCTTCTGTCATATAAACAACTTCGAGTTTCAAAACTTAGTTCATTATCATATTTAAAGTCTTCATATATACCAGAACTATTAGGTCTTTGAGATGCGGATTGGTTTTAGATTTAGACGGTTGAGGCTTTTAACTGCGTTATGGAAAAAATCTGTAGTTGATTCAGAAGTTTCAAAAAGCAGTAAGTTATTCAATGGCATAAGAGTCTACATTGGTAAGAAATGCAGATCATTTGTTATTGGTAATAAAGTTCAAGTAAGGCGCTTAGTTGATCTTGAAGTTGGCGGTTCACTTAAAATTGGTGAAGGTTCGGTCATTGGTGTTGGTAGTTTTATTCAAGCTGATGGTGAAGTGGAAATTGGTCGTGGAGTTTTACTTGGCCCAGGAGTGAAAGTTTTTTCAACGTCTCATGATTATGGCCGTAATAAAGAGCTCCATAAGCCTCTACTTAAAGGCAAGATACTTATTTCTGATAATGTATGGATTGGAGCAAATTCTGTTGTCGCAATGAATGTGAGTATTGGCGAAAACTCTGTAGTTGGGGCCAACTCTTTTGTAAATAAAGATGTTCCCGCTAATTGTGTTGTAGCTGGTAACCCTGCTCGAGTTGTAAAAAGATTCTGAAGTGATAAATATGAAATTGTTAATCACCGGCGGAGCCGGTTTTATTGGCTCTGCATTGGTTCGTTACCTGATTGCGAATACGGATCACACTGTCATAAATGTTGATAAATTAACTTATGCGGGAAATCTTGAGTCGTTAACCGAGGTAGAGAATCATGAGCGTTATTCTTTCCATAAGCTAGACATTCTTGATCGCGATGGCATTGATGCGCTGTTAGCTACTGAACAACCGGATGGCATCATGCATCTGGCGGCGGAAAGTCACGTTGATCGTTCCATTGATGGCCCAGCCGACTTCATCGAAACCAATATTGTAGGTACCTACACGCTATTAGAAGCTGCGCGTAAGTACTGGAAAGAAAGTGGTAAGGAGAATTTCCGTTTCCACCACATCTCGACCGATGAAGTATACGGTGATCTGGGACCAGAAGGCTTATTTACTGAAACTACGCCGTATGCACCAAGCTCGCCGTATTCTTCCAGCAAAGCCAGCTCAGACCATTTAGTTCGTGCCTGGCAACGTACTTATGGCTTGCCTGTCGTCATTACTAACTGTTCAAACAATTACGGTCCTTATCAATTTCCAGAAAAATTGATCCCTGTGATTCTTTTAAATGCCTTAGCGGGTAAACCCTTACCTGTTTATGGCGATGGTTCGCAGATTCGTGATTGGCTGTTTGTAGATGATCACGCTCGCGCCTTGATGGAGGTCGTCGTTAAGGGTGAATTGGGCGAAACTTACAATATTGGCGGCCACAACGAGAAGAAAAATATCGATGTGGTCCGTACTATTTGTTGCATTCTTGATGAAGTGCGTCCTGAGAAACCTAATGGCATCAGCAACTACAGCGACTTGATTACCTTTGTTAAGGATCGTCCAGGCCATGATGTGCGTTATGCGATTGATGCGACTAAGATCCAAACTGATTTAGGTTGGGTGCCTGAAGAAACCTTTGAGACGGGGATTCGCAAAACCGTGCTTTGGTATTTAGACAATATGGCGTGGGTTGAGCATATTCTGGATGGGTCGTATCAGGGCGAACGCCTTGGAACCAATGCGTAATCAGACTGTTTGAGGACGAGATATGAAAGGTATTATTTTAGCCGGTGGTTCTGGGACTCGTTTGCATCCAATCACTAAGGGTGTCTCCAAACAGATGTTGCCCATCTATGATAAGCCGATGATTTTCTACCCGCTGTCGGTGTTGATGCTAGCGGGTATCCGGGAAGTGTTGGTGATCTCCACGCCAACCGACTTACCCGGTTTTCAGAGAATGTTAGGCGATGGCTCAGAATACGGGGTTTCATTATCTTATGCTGAACAGCCGTCACCGGATGGCCTGGCACAGGCGTTTATCATAGGTGAAGAGTTCATTGGTGATGATTCGGTGTGTTTGGTACTCGGTGATAACATCTTCTACGGTCAGTCATTTAGTCAGCAGTTGGAAAGAGCCGCTCAACGCCCGGAAGGTGCTACTGTTTTTGGTTATCGTGTACATGATCCTGAGCGTTTTGGTGTGGTTGAATTTGATGATCAAGGCAAGGCGTTGTCGATTGAAGAAAAACCGGCGCAACCAAAATCTAATTATGCTGTGACAGGTCTATATTTCTATGATAACGATGTAGTTGATATCGCCAAGAATGTGAAACCTTCGGCTCGTGGAGAGCTTGAAATCACCGATGTAAATAACGAGTACCTCCGTCGTGACAAACTTAATGTGGAGACCTTAGGGCGAGGATTTGCCTGGCTGGATACTGGCACCCATGACAGCTTGTTGGAAGCGGCGACCTTTGTTCAGACCATTGAGCATCGTCAGGGCTTGAAAGTGGCGTGTCTTGAAGAGATTTCTTACCGTCAGGGCTGGATATCCAAAGAGCAGCTAGTTCGTCAAGGAGAGGCCTTAGCTAAAACAGGATACGGCCAGTATTTGCTGGGCTTAGCTTCGGAATAAACCGTATTTCTATTATAAGAACTGGCCTTATAACCTATTGAGAATTGAATGAACGTTATTAAAACAAAGCTAGAAGATGCTGTGATTATTGAACCAAAAGTGTTTGGTGATCATCGTGGCTTCTTTATGGAAACCTATCAGAAAGAGCGCTATCAAGAGGCGGGTATCCCTCTTGAGTTTGTTCAGGATAATCATTCCCGCTCTTCAAAGGGGGTACTGAGAGGCCTTCACTTTCAAAAGACCAAGCCACAAGGTAAATTGGTGCGTGTGGTGCAAGGTGAGGTGTTTGATGTAGCTGTGGATATTCGTAAAGATTCACCGAGCTATGGTCAATGGGAAGGCGTAATTCTCAGTGAAGAAAATAAACGTCAGTTTTATGTACCACCAGGCTTTGCTCATGGCTTTGTCGTGTTATCTGAGACTGCAGATTTTGAATACAAGTGCACCGACTACTACGATCCAAGTGATGAAGGCGCGATTCTTTGGGAAGACCCTGACTTAGCGATTCTTTGGCCGATTGATGAGCCCAAATTATCGGAAAAAGATAAGAATGCTCCAAGCTTTAAAGCCTTTGATAGAGAATATAAGTAGTGAAAATATTGATTACTGGAGCTCATGGGCAAGTTGGCTCTGAGTTGGTTGTGCAAGGTCAATCATTAGGTTTTGACGTGGTAGCCACTGATCGAGAGCAACTAAATATTACTGATGAGTCGGCAGTAACTGCGTTTGTTAATCAGCAACGGCCCGATCTGATTATCAATGCCGCTGCCTACACTGCGGTGGATCAGGCTGAAACCGATCAGGCACTGGCGTATGCGATTAATGCAGAGGCAGTGAAATACCTAGCTGAGTCCGCCAAGTCATTAGATATTCCTCTCCTGCATATCTCTACCGATTATGTGTTTGATGGCTCAAAGTCCAAACCGTATGTGGAAGATGATTTGATCAACCCAGTGAACTTGTATGGTGCGAGCAAGCGTAAAGGCGAAGAATACCTTGAGCAGTCCGGGGTAAAATTCGTTAACCTTCGCACTAGCTGGGTGTTTGGTCTGGAAGGCAATAACTTTGTTAAAACTATGCTTCGTCTAGCAGAGGAACGTGATGAGTTCGGGGTGATTGACGATCAGTTAGGTGGTCCAACCTTTGCGGCTGATATTGCTGCAGCGCTTTTGAATATTGCTCAGCAAACCCAGAATGCAGACTTCGATCAATGGGGTACCTACCATTACTCTGGCATGCCCTATGTGAGTTGGTGGCAGTTTGCTGATTATGCCATTCAAGCTGCTTATGAACATGGCTTGATTACTCAACTGCCTAAGCTCAACAAATTAACGACCAGTCAATATCCAACCCCTGCTAAGCGGCCTCATAATTCTCGGATGGTCTTGGACAAGGTTCAGAATGCTTTTGCTGTTTCACCTTCGGATTGGAAGGCGGCATGCTTGAAGCTAATACATTCTATGATAGAGAATAATTGATGTTATCCATAGTTATTGTGTCATTTAATAGTTTTGCGACGATTAAAACCTGTTTGAACGAACTATTAAGCAAACCTCCCTGTAAGATCATTGTTGTGGATAATGCCAGTAGTGATGATACCGTTGCTCAGCTCCAGCAAAACTATCCAGAAATTGAATTGATCTCATTGACGCAGAACATTGGTTATGGCCGCGCTGCCAATGTTGGTTTTAAGGCGGTTGATACGTCTTATGGCTTGCTTCTAAACCCCGATATGGAGCTATCCCTAAACGATTTTGATTTGTTATCTCAGTCCATAAAAAGATTAGAGGGTTCATTTGCGATCTTAGGTCCATCCGTTATGGAGAAACAGCATACAAAGAGTGGAGTCCAAGAAGTCGATTGGGTTCATGGCTCTGCAATGGTGTTTGATATGAACAAGATGGCGGATGTGGGATTTTTTGATGATGCGTTTTTCTTGTTTTATGAAGAAACTGAGTTGTGTTTCAGAGCAAGATCGAAGGGCTATAAATTATTATTGGATACAGATCTCTACATTAATCATCTTTCAGGTCAGTCCAGTACTTATAATGAAAAGATTGATCTTTTGAAGAGTTGGCATTTTGGTTGGTCAAGATGTTACTTGTATACCAAACATCCTGATTACCCAAAAGCTACAAAGCCTATCAGAGTATTCTTTAAATACCTACGTAAAGCGTTACTGGCCACAAATCATCAAAAAAGAAAAAGTAACTGCTATAAAGCGTTAGGTAGTCTGGCATTTATACTTGGTTCTAAATCTTTTAACGAGAATGGCGGTGGCAAGCGAACAGATAAATTATAAAATTATCAAGCTCTACGAATGCACTTCAATCTTGATACCTTTATTTTAGGTTAGGGGGCCTAATGCTTATTCCTGTCATCATGGTCGGTGGTTCTAGTACTCGTCTTTGGCCTTTGTCTCGTTCTTTGTATAGCAAGCAGTTGCTGCCGCTCTCAAGTGACAAGACGATGTTACAGGAGACGATCAATCGCCTGGATGGCCTTGAAACTTAAAAACCGATTACCATCTGTAATGAAGAGCATCGTTTCATTGTCGCCGAGTAATTGAGAGCGATTGATCAGTTGGGTTCGATTATCCTTGAACCGGAAGACCGAAACACTGCCCCAACTATTGCCTTGGCAGCGGAAGTGGCTTCCAGTCATCACTTCGATGATTCCTTGTTATTGGTGTTGGCAGCAGATCATGTGATTCAGGATCAAAAAGCCTTTGCAGATGCGATCCAGCAAGCCACTCAGTTAGCTGAGCAGGGCAAATTGGTAACTTTTGGTATCGTGCCTCAAACCGCTCACACTGACTACGGTTAAATCAAGCGCGGGGATACCATCGATTCAGGCTTTGCGGTGGATCAGTTTGTAGAAAAACCTAACGCTGAAATCGCACAGCAATATCTTGATAGTGGTGAATATCACTGGAATAGCGGCATGTTCTTGTTCCAAGCCTTTCGTTATTTGGAAGAGTTGAAGCTTTATAGTTCTGAAATCGCAGCGACTTGTGAGGCTTCGCTTCAAGACATCACCAAAGATCTGGATTTCGTTCGTGTCATTAAGGGAAGAGTTTATCAAGTGTCCAGATGACTCTATTGATTATGCAATGATGAAAAAGACTCAAGACGTCGACCTGTTTATCAGTAGTTAGGCTTTGAAGGAACTGTGATTGCATCGGTTGATGAAACGGATGGCTTTCGGATGGCCTTTAAAGACGGGCACATTGTCCATTTAAGGCCTTCCGGTAATGTGCCTGAACTTCGTTGATATGTGGAAGCAATCAGTCATCTGCTCCGAAAATATCACGGGTATAAATTTTCTCCGCAACGTCCGACAGTTCATCAGCCATTCGGTTTGTAATGATTACATCACAGGTAGATTTAAATTCTTCCAAGTCTTTAATGACTTGAGAATGGAAAAACTCCTCTTCTTCCAATACCGGTTCGTAGACTACAACTTCGATTCCCTTTCCTTTAATACGTTTCATCACGCCTTGCATAGCTGAAGCGCGGAAATTATCAGAGCCTGATTTCATAATTAGGCGATAGATACCTACACGTTTCGGATTACGTTTGAGAATAGATTCGGCAATGAAGTCTTTACGAGTACGGTTGGCTTCTACAATGGCACCGATGATTTCGTTCGGTACATCATCGTAATTAGCACGTAGTTGTTTGGTGTCTTTTGGAAGACAGTAACCACCATAACCAAAAGAGGGGTTGTTGTAATGACTGCCAATACGTGGGTCGAGACCAACGCCTTCGATTATTTGGCGTGAGTCCAGTCCGTGAGTTTCAGCGTAAGTGTCTAATTCATTGAAGTACGAAACGCGCATGGCTAGATAGGTGTTCGAGAACAACTTAACCGCTTCGGCTTCAGTGCTGTCAGTAAATAATACAGGTACATCTTGCTTGATTGCGCCCTGTTGCAGCAGCTGAGCAAAGGTTTTAGCACGCTCGCTTTGTTCACCGATAATGATGCGAGAGGGATATAGGTTGTCGTAGAGCGCTTTACCTTCTCTTAAAAACTCAGGTGAGAAGATCAGGTTGTCGTGTGTTAAGCGCTGAACTAAGTCTTTGGTGAAGCCAACAGGGATGGTGGACTTAATGACCATCACAGCATTAGGGTTCACTTCTAATACATCTTGAATGACGGCTTCTACTGATTTGGTATTGAAGTAGTTGGTGTCCGGGTCGTAATCGGTTGGCGTGGCAATGATGACGAAATCAGCGTTGTTGTAGGCTTCCGTTTTATCTTTGGTTGCTTTTAGATTTAGTGGTTTATTGGCCAGGAAATCTGATATTTCAGCATCAACAATCGGTGATGTTTTGTTGTTGAGCATGTCAACTTTATCTTCCACTAGGTCGATGGCAACCACTTCATTGTGTTGGGCTAACAACACGGCATTCGATAGACCTACATAGCCAATACCAGCAACAGCAATTTTCATTATTTGCTCTCAAAATATGTTTAGTAAATAACAATTGTACAATTGAAAGGAATTATAGAAGAAAGGGGAGTAAAAGCCTCTTACTAGAAGCTTTTAAGATAGTCTGCGAATGAATCTTTCAGTTCATCATGACGTAAAGCATACTCAACATTGGCTTTCATATAGCCGAGTTTGCTGCCGCAGTCGTGACTTTTACCAACAATGCGATAGGCTTCTACGGTCTCAATGTCCATCAACATAGCAATGGCATCGGTCAGTTGGATTTCATCACCAGCCCCTAAAGGCGTTTTGCGAAGTAATGGCCAGATAAACTTGGATAGCACATAACGACCTACCACAGCTTGATTAGATGGTGCTTCTTCTTTGGCAGGTTTTTCAACGATGCTGCTCATGGCTTTGCTGTTGTTAGGTTCTAACGCTTCACCACTTAAATCCACCACTCCGTATTTGTGTACCAGTTCTTCAGGTACTTCTTCTACCATGATTTGGCTAGAACGGGTTTCTTTAAAGCGACGAATCATCGCGGCTAGATTGTCTTTTTTAAGATCTGACTGAGTATTATCAATCAAAACGTCCGGTAGAAGAACAACAACATCATCGTCTCCGATGACTGATTGCGCACACATGATGGCGTGGCCCAGACCTTTAGCTTCGTTTTGACGCACGGAAATAATGGTGACGTGCTCTGGGCAGATGGCGCGTACTTCTTCCAGTAACTGTCGCTTAACACGACGCTCAAGCTGGGTTTCCAGTTCAAAACTGGTGTCGAAATGGTTTTCAATGGAATTCTTACTGGAATGTGTTACTAATACGATTTCAGTAATGCCAGCAGCAATCGCTTCATTAACTACATATTGAATCAAAGGTTTATCAACCACTGGGAGCATTTCTTTAGGAATGGCTTTAGTGGCTGGTAACATTCTAGTGCCAAGGCCAGCAACAGGAATCACTGCTTTCATTTTAGAATCTATCTTATCGAGTTAAATTTCTGGAAATCCTATCAAATTCCCTTCTATCCGGCTAGTTGATCAATAAGAATAAAGATCAATCAAGGCATAACCTTCGGTTAATATTTCTGTATAATTGCCAACTTGATAACAACTATAAGTTCTCAGATAGATTCTCTGGAACAAAGCTCTAAGAAAAGGATAGCCAGTGTCCCCTAAGGCAAAAGCGATTTGGGCGCTTTACAGTTTTTTATGGTATTTGATATTACCTTTCGTGTTGTTGCGCTTGGCGTATCGCTCATGGAAAGCGCCTGCTTA
>Ga0181593_10001685_pt1 | contig 20163 bp, 16 predicted proteins | sample 071ome_19_FD_133756 | JGI IMG/M metagenome (GOLD analysis project Ga0181593, IMG submission 133756) | Coastal salt marsh microbial communities from the Groves Creek Marsh, Skidaway Island, Georgia - 071413AT metaG (megahit assembly) | ecosystem: Environmental > Aquatic > Marine > Intertidal...
AAATGATCGAGGTCAATCCGCAGAAGACCGCGCGCTCGCCCCGCTCAGTGGTGATGTCGGGCAGCGCATCGGCATCCGCGCGTGCAATCACCTGACTCATGACTCCAATGCTCCCTGGACACCAAGCACGGCATGTGAACCATCTGCGTCGGCTGAAGCAGTTTGTTTCGCGGCCTGGAATTTCAGCAGGAATTGGAGTGCATTCACCACATAGCTAGCGTAAGCCGCCAACGCCACCCACATCTGCTCAGTGGGCGTGCCCCAACCGGCAAGCCACATCACCACATAGGCTGTGTGCAGCGCCATGACCAGCATGCTGACCACGTCTTCCCAGAAAAAGGACGGCGCAAACAGGTAACGACCGAAGACCACCTTCTCCCAGATGGCGCCCGTCACCATGATGGCGTAAAGCAGGCCTGTTTTGATGACGACCGAAATCGTCGCCGCCGCAAAACCCACACCATTCAACAGAAAATTCACGACCAGACAGAGACTGATGGCGAACGCCAAAAATTGCAGCGGCGCCAGAACCCCCTGCACCAACGTCCACACCGTGGCATCGCGACGCGCGCGTTCTGCCGGGGTGTATAGCGTCTGCTTCTGCCGGGTTGATGCCGGCTGATCCACGCCCATGCAAACCTCCAGCCGCAGCAGGCGCTACGGCACTTATTATGGGGATCAGAGTAGAGTTACGGCCTGTGACTGTCAAACCTTTTTTACATTTTGAACTTTAAGTTTTTTAGACACTTAGGCGTTGATCCAGCGCCAAGAATTTGCGCGGCTCAGGGGTGTTTTTGACATCTTAGGTGTGCGAGACTCGCCCCAATCTGAATCAAGGTGTCAACTTTATGAGACACCTATGCCATTTGGAGGCCAAAAAGGTGTCAACTTCCGCTACGAAAAGCCTGGAGGCATTGCTGGCCAGCCTGGCTGATCTGCAACTCACTCTGAACGACAACCATGCGGTTCAAGCGGTGCATGCAGAGGGCATCCTGGGGAGACATCTCCCTCGGGAAGAGCTGATCGGACGTCCGTGGCTCGAGCTCGTGCGAGAATCGGACAAAGATCATGCCGAAGAGGCGTTGCGCGCCGCGCAGGCTGATGCCGGCACCGCGCATCGCGTCGACGTCGCGCTGTCGTCTGGCCCCGATGAAGAACCCATACCCGCCACCTGCTGGCTCTGCGCATGTATGGAGACCCAAACGGTAGCAGTCGCCTGCGTGGACCTGAGAGGCGAGACCAGTCTTCGCCAACAACTGGTCAACGCACAGCGCACGCTGGAACAAGATTACTGGAGCAACCGACGACTCGAGGCCCGTTACCGACGCATGCTAGAAATGGTCGCAGAGGGGTTTTTGGTGGTAGACGATCTGTCTGGTCGCGTGCTGGAAGCGAACAGCGTGGCCGCAAATCTGCTATCCCTCGAGGAAGGGGCGCTGGTCGGTCGTGTCTTTCCTGTCGGTCTTGATAACGAGGGAACCCGCGCACTGACTGAGCTTCAGCGGGAGGCGCGCAGCACCACTGCAGTGGTGCAAGGGCAGATCACGACCAGTCAAGGAGACGCCCTTTCCATCGGCGTCACCTGTCTAAGGCAGGGTAATGAAACCCGACTACTGATTCGTCTCGCCTCCGTGTCAGATAGCCAGACTGACCTCGGCATGGGCGACGACAGCTTTGAAACATCGCCAGACGGCATTCTGATTACCGATGCTGACGGCGTCGTGATCGCCGCCAACGCGGCCTATCTCGATATGGCTTGCATACAGGACGCACAGCAGGCGACTGGCCGCCGCGCGGATCGCTGGCTGGGCCGCTCAATTGTTGACCTCGACGTACTGCTGGGCAATATCCAGCCAGACAGGCCCCTGCAGTTGTTCAGCTCTGTGCTCCGTACAGAACTGGGCACGCAATTGGATATCGAACTGTCTGCCGTGCAGACCAACCGATCCGGACGCTCTCTGATTCTGATGTTCATTCGCGACGTTAGTCGACGGATCGACAGCGAGGAAGGCACCGAAGTCCATCTGCCCCGCTCCATCGAGCAAATCACCGGCAGAGTGGGAAGGGTCCCGCTGAAGCAACTGGTGCGGGAATCCACCGACGTGATTGAGGCGCTGTGCATTGAAGCGGCACTCAAACTGACTCAGGACAACCGGGCGGCTGCGGCTGAATTGCTGGGGCTGAGTCGACAAAGCCTCTATACCAAACTACGTCGCTTCGATATTGGTGACTCCGAGGACAACGTCGCTTAAGTCATTCTGATTTTTTATTTGACACTCAAAGTGTAAATACAAATTGACTTCACCCTCCACGGCGGCCAACATGGCGCTATGGATCAGTCTGCCCCGGTCAGCGTAGCAGTTGGCAGGGCGTCACCGGGCGCACTGCTTGAACTCCTCAAACCGATCACGTGGTTTCCGCCCATGTGGGCGTTCCTATGCGGCTGGGTATCTGCGGGACCCGGTTCAGGGATCAGCGGGTGGGCGCTTCTCGCCGGCATCGCGCTCACCGGCCCGCTGGTGTGTGGCGCCAGTCAGATCGTTAACGACTGGTATGACCGCGACGTTGATGCACTCAACGAACCGCATCGTGCCATTCCCTCCGGGCGGGTGCCAGGCAATACGGCGCTCTGGTTTGCCATGCTCTGGACGCTGGTTGCTCAAACCTGGGCATTAATGCTTGGACCCTGGGTGGCGGCCGCGACCTTCACAGGTCTTGTTTTGGCGTGGGCTTACAGCGCACCGCCGCTGAGACTAAAGCTGAATGGGTGGTGGGGTAACAGTGCCGTGGCACTGAGCTATGAAGGGCTGGCCTGGATTACGGGTGCCGCCATTGTGCTTGGCGGCGATCTGCCACCCGCACCGATTCTCATCATTGCCCTGCTCTACAGCACCGGTGCACACGGCATCATGACGCTCAATGACTTCAAGAGCGTCGACGGCGACTTGAAAATGGGCATTCGTTCTCTGCCCGCCCAACTAGGCCGCGAGCGCGCAGCCAAAGTCGCCTGTCTGTTTATGCTCGTTCCGCAGCTCATTGTCATCGCACTGCTCTTGCACTGGCAACTCGCGCCCTATGCCGCCGCGGTCACCGCAGTGGTGATGGCTCAGTGCCTTGCCATGAAGCGCTTGTTATCTGACCCCAAGCAACTGGCGCCCTGGTACAACGCGACCGGCGTATCGCTCTATGTGCTGGGAATGATGAGCGCCGCCGTGGGCCTCGGAGGCTGGTTCGCATGATCCTGGCCTCGAACCAGGCCTCAACAGGACTCAGTTGGTGGCACATTGTTCGACTGGGTCTCATACAGACCTCGCTAGGCGGGATCGTGGTGCTGACCACGTCGACGCTGAATCGCATCATGGTCGTCGAACTGGCCCTGGCTGCGACCATCCCAGGATTTCTGGTCACCATTCATCACGTCGTACAGTTAGCGCGCCCGCGCATCGGCTTCGGCTCCGATGTGGGCGGTCGACGCACGCCCTGGATCATCGGCGGCATGTTTATTCTGGGTCTGGGCGGCGTGCTCGCTGCGCTGGGCACAACGCTCATCCCGAACCAATACTGGCTGGGTCTGTCTGTCTCGGCACTCGGCTTCTTTGCCATTGGCGTCGGGACCGGTGCGACCGGCACGTCCCTGCTGGCTTTACTCGCCAAGCAAGTGACACCAGAGCGCAAGCCAGCTGCTGCAGCACTCGTGTGGTTCATGATGATCATCGGTTTCGCGGTCACCGCAGGCGTGGCAGGGCACTTTCTGGATCCCTACTCCCCAGAGCGCCTGATGATGGTCACCAGCATCGTATCGGCTCTCGCGATCATGGTGACGCTAGTCGTCATCCGCGGCATCGAACCTCAAGCGCAACCCGACGCGGCGGCGATCTCCGATACGCCGCCACCGGAGAAAGGCGCCTTCCGCGCCGCGCTGGCAGAGGTCTGGCAGGATCCTCAAGCGAAGATCTTCACGATCTTTGTCTTTGTGTCGATGCTCGCTTACTCGGCACAGGATCTGATTTTGGAGCCGTTTGCTGGACTGGTTTTCGGGCGAACACCCGGAGAATCAACCCAACTCGCGGGCGTGCAGCACGGCGGCGTGCTACTGGGCATGGCGGCGATGGCGATTTCCACGCTCCTATTCAAATCAAAGGGCGCTGCACTATTGCGGCTCTGGATTCGCGGTGGCTGCCTGCTCTCCGCCGTCGCACTCTTTTTGCTCTGCTGGGGCGGACTGACCAGCCCGACTTGGTCGCTGGAAGCGAACGTCTTTCTGCTGGGCACGGCGAACGGCGGATTCGCTGTTGCGGCCATCGGCGCAATGATGGTGCTCGCCAGCGCTGGACAGCAAAAGCGTGAGGGTATCCGCATGGGACTGTGGGGTGCGGCGCAGGCCATCGCGTTTGCCCTCGGCGGTTTCCTCGGCACGGTGGCAGTCGATGTCACCCGCTACTGGCTCAATGATCCGGCCATTTCCTATGGCCTTGTTTTCGCCTGTGAGGGCGTTCTGTTTCTGGTCGCTGCGTCGCTGGCGCGCCACATTCATATTGCCAACTGGGGAGGCGGACAGCGTGATCAACTGCCATCCTTTGGCGACATCGCTCTGGCTGAGGCCGGAGAGGGAGGCATGAGATGACAACAACAACTGCTGACTACGACACCATTGTCGTCGGAGGTGGCCCCTCGGGTGCCACCGCAGCACACGACCTCGCCCGACAGGGACGCAACGTCTTGCTACTCGAGCGCGGCTTTCGCATCAAACCCTGCGGTGGTGCGATCCCACCCTGCCTGCTGGAGGAATTTGATATTCCCGACCACCTGCTTAAGGCGCGCATCCGTTCCGCCCGCATGGTGTCGCCGCGTGGGGAGTCGGTGGATATGCCCATCGATGGCACTTTCGTCGGCATGGTCGACCGCGATGAGTTTGACCCCTGGCTGCGTGATCGCGCGGGCCAAGCCGGAGCCAATGTGGTGGCAGGCGTATTCAAGTCACTGTGTTACGAAGGTGACCTGGTGAGCCTCACCTATCAAACCAAGGACGACAATCCCCGTACCGAGACCGTTACCGCCCGCAGCGTGATTGGAGCCGACGGCGCGCGATCTGCCGTCGCACGGGCCACTATCCCCGATGCCGAAAAGACACCCTGGGTATTGGCCTATCATGAAATCATCGAGGTACCCGAGGACCAGAGCTGGGATGCCTACGACCCCGATCGCTGTGACGTCTGGTACCAGGGTCGGCTATCACCCGATTTCTATGCGTGGGTCTTTCCCCACGGTCGAAATGCGAGTATCGGGGTTGGCAGCGCACATAAAGATTTCTCCGCCAAAGCCGCCGTGGCGGCGCTTCGCGCAGATGTAGGCCTCACCGAAGCAACCACCAAACGCAAAGAGGGCGCACCGATCCCCATGAAGCCTATGAAGCGATGGGACGACGGCCGTGCAGTGCTGGTATCAGGTGATGCCGCCGGCGTAGTGGCGCCAGCCTCTGGCGAGGGTATCTACTACGCCATGCTCTGCGGACGTCTCGCCGCTGACGCCATGCACGCATTTCTAGAAACCGGCGATGCGGCTGTATTGGGCCTGGCGCGCAAGCGGTTTATGAAACTGCACGGCAAAGTCTTTTGGGCGCTGGGGCTGTTGCAACGCTTCTGGTACGGCACTGACAAACGTCGGGAAAAATTTGTCGCCATGTGTCGCGACCCGGACGTGCAAACGCTGACGTGGCAGTCCTACACCACCAAAAAGCTGGTGCGGCGTCGACCCTTCGCTCACATTCGCGTGTTCTTCAAGGATGTGGCACAGCTACTGGGACTGGCCCGAGCCTGAGTGATGCCCGACTGGGTATCGATCCCCGGCCTGATCAATCTGATCCTGTTCGGGATGATGATCGAAGCCGGGTGGCTCTTCTGGCGGCATCGGCAGCTGGGTAAAAGCGGCATTCCTCCTATGCTGTTACACCTCGTGTCAGGGGCGCTTCTGCTACTGGCAATGAAACTCGCGTTGTCGGGAGCCCCACTGATGATGGTGGCGGGTACGCTTGGCATCGCAGGACTGGCACATCTCGCTGATTTGCGAGTCTCTCTAACACGGGATTAGCGTCAGCTCAGGGCCCGCGGGCATTGCTCGATTTAAAGACGCTGTGCCGTCGAAACACCCGACGTGAATCTCTTGACCTCTGAGTCAATGCTAAATGCTCGTCAGGCCCGCCGGCTCTAGGCTATAGCCCGAGACCGTCGCGCAGTTTGCCTCTGAATCTGTTAGATTCGCGAGCCGTTTCTCATCATCTTCCCAGTCTTATGCGCTCATTACTCTCTGTGACGTCGGGACTTCTGACCCTGACACTGACTCTCACCGCTCATGCCAATAGCCCCATCGTCCAGCCCGGCGCGCCCGGTGAGGCATCTCGTCTGCTAACTGCCGAGCAAGCGATTGAGGTGGCCGATACCAGTTACACCGTAAACGATGTGCGCTTCATGCAAGACATGATTCCGCATCATCAACAGGCCCTGACGATGTCGCAGTTGGCGCCCGCGCGAACCAATTCGACCGACATCCTCGAGATCTCCGGAAGAATCGAAGCGTCACAGGGTGACGAGGTTGAATTTATGGAGCAATGGCTTACCCAACGTGGGGAGGCCACAGCGCGCTCAGGAGCCCATGCGGATCATCACAACATGCGAGGCATGGCCAGCGCCGAGCAATTGGCTGCTCTTTCCGCCTCATCCGGGGTAGATTTTGATCGCCAGTTCCTAACCCTGATGATTGCCCACCACGAGGGCGCCATTGAAATGGTCGAGGCGCTGATGGAGCAACCCGGTTCTGCCTATGATCCAACGTTGTTTGAGTTCACCAACGACGTCACCAATGACCAGAGCAAGGAAATCGAGCGCATGCACGAACTCCTGCTCAGCCTGTCAGACGATCCGCGGGCCCATCTTGCTGCAGGCTTGTATGACGCAGAAGAGGCCATCTGGAATCTACGTAAAGTCGCGGTCTTACCTCGCCCCGCCGGATTTTATGACCCCGCCAATCCGGCCGATCTGCCGCCCGAGCGATTTCTCGTGGGGGCACCCGCTGAATCTGGCGGGCACGACCACGAGATATCGGAAGCAGCTGAAACCGCTACCACGGAGCTCACGTCAAGCGACGCCCATGCTCACGCTGCCCATCATGACCGAGATCCCTCAGCTGAACCGGTCGTAACAGAAGCGGAGGCTGTTGATCAGGATGGTGGGGCCAGCGACATCGACGAAGCTGAAGCTGAAGCAGAGGACAAGCCGGAGCCCCGTGCACCCCTGCTGAGCTTTTCCAACACGGACATTGCGTTTCGCGACGACGTGATGGTAGCAGGCAGCTACCACGGCTTTAACATCTACCGCTTGGGTGACGACGGCGTCCCTGATTTAACCGCGTCAGTGGTCTGCCCCGGTGGGCAGGGTGACGTTTCCATCGCGGATGATTTGCTGATCATGTCGGTCGAGGAAACGCGCGGTCGGGTGGACTGCGGCCTTGACGGCGTTGTCGATGAGGTCAGCGACGAGCGATTCCGCGGTCTGCGCATCTTCGATATTTCAGATCTGACGCAACCCAGACAAGTCGGCGCTGTACAAACGTGTCGCGGCTCTCATACTCATTCGGTCGTTTCAGGGCCCGGCGCAGATGGCAGACTGATCGTTTACAACTCGGGCATTTCTCGCGTTCGTGACGCCGAAGAATTGCCGGGATGTTTTGACGAATCGCCGGGGGATGACCGAACGGCATTGTTCCGCATTGATGTGATCGAGATCCCCGTCGACGACCCTGCCAAAGCGCGCATTATCGATAGCCCCACCGTATTCGCAGACCCTGAAACCGGCGCGCTAGCAGGACTGTGGCGCGGTGGTGACCATGGGGATGACACGCAGGAGACCAGTCGGACTGACGAATGCCACGACATCACGGTATTTCCCAGCTTGAACCTGGCCGCCGGCGCCTGCTCGGGTAACGGGATCCTATTCGATATCACCGACCCCCGGACACCGGAGAGAATTGATGCTGTCAGCGATACCGGCTTTGCCTACTGGCACTCGGCCACGTTCAACAACAATGGCAGTAAAGTGTTGTTCACCGACGAATGGGGTGGTGGCTCACGGCCGAGGTGTCGAGCCTACGACCCCCTGACATGGGGCGCTGACGCCATCTATGACATCGTTGATGGCAAGCTGATTTTTAAGAGCCACTTCAAGATGCCCGCGCCACAGGGCGAGACAGAAAACTGTGTCGCTCACAATGGCTCCATTATCCCGGTGCCGGGCCGAGATATCTTTGTACAAGCGTGGTACCAGGGCGGCATATCGATCATCGACTTCACTGATTCCGCCAATCCCGTTGAAATTGCGTATTTCGACCGCGGGCCCATCGACGCCGACGACTTGGTTACCGGCGGCTACTGGTCCACCTATTGGTATCAAGGCCGCATCTACGGCACAGAAATTACTCGCGGCATCGATGTCTTCGCACTGACGCCGAGCGAGTTTTTGACTGACCATGAAATTGCCGCCGCCGGACTCGCCGATCAGGGCAAGATCTTTAACCCGCAGCAGCAATTTCCAGTCAGTTGGCCTATTGCACCTGTCGTGAGCTTGGCGTACCTGGACCAATGGGTACGACAACACACTGACAGTGCAGAAACTTTGGCGCCGCTTTATGAGACACTGCAACGGGCAGATCAATTATTAGAACAAAACGAGCAGGATGCGGCGATCGCATCGGCGTTGACGGATTGGGCAGACTCCCCCGAACTCTCTTCAGCTATCGCATTGAGAGAGAGCCTCCACGGCCTGAGCAAGAAACTGGCTGTCGGACCACCCACTCGCCTGATCAGCCAAACTGCTCCCTAGGAGTAACCATGAGTGACAGCGCGACCCGGGTCGAGCAGAACGGGTTCTACGCAGGTCAGAATCGCTTGGTTGCGATCTCGGTGAAAGTGATCATCGTGGCACTGGTGTTGTGGGCATCGCTGGCGGCAGATGCCGGTAGCATTTTGATGGATATCCAGTCCGCCACCATTGGCTACTTTGGCGGCTGGTACGTCGTGGCGTCGGCGACTTTCATGATCGCCAGCCTGGCACTCGCCCTGCTACCGCGCACCGCACTAATTCGACTGGGGGCTGACAACAGCACACCAGAATTCAGCCGGTTTGCCTGGTTCTCGATGATGTTTGGCGCCGGGATTGGCGTCGGCATGCTCACCTACTCCACCGCAGAGCCGCTCGCACATTTTACGAACAACCCCGATGTCATCATGGGCGCGACGACGGCATTAGAGCCGGATAATTTGGCTGCGGCCTATAAGTGGACGCTACTGCATTACGGCCTCACCCCCTGGGGTTGCTATGCCATTGTGGGTATGTCTCTCGCTTACTTCGCGTACCGTCGTGACATGCCACTGACCATCCGCTCGCCATTCACCGCGGTACTCTCGCCTGAGCTGGCGCGCCGCGTCGGCGGCGTGGTGGATGCGGCCGCCATACTGGCAACCATCATTGGTATCGGGGTCACCATTGGCTACGGCGTCAATCAACTTACCTTTGGCATGCATCAGATCACGAGCTGGGATTGGCTTGTCAGCTCAGGGAAACCCAGCCTCATCGCGCTGTCGCTCGCGGTGATTTTTCTGACACTGGCGGCCATGCTGTCGGCGCTGTCTGGTATCGGCCGCGGTATTCGTTGGCTCTCCAATCTCAACATGGCGCTGTCCTGGCTATTACTGTTGATCTTTATCATTTTTGGCGCTACTGCGTTTGCAGGCGAGATGTTCATCGCGGGCCTCACAGAGTACCTCGGCGCCATCCCGGCCATGTCTTTCACCGTCTGGGGAGGCGGCGACACCGCTACCCAGCAGTCGCTCAGCGATTGGCAATCGGCGTGGACGATTTTCTATTGGGCATGGTGGATTGCTTTCACACCTTTTGTCGGGCTGTTTCTCGCTCGCGTCTCAAAAGGTCGCACCATCCGGGAATATGTGATCGGCGCCATCCTGCTGCCCTCCCTCATGTGCTTTGCCTGGTTCTGCATTATTGGTGGAACCGCACTGGACCTGGAGCTGAGCGGCGTTGCGGGCGGCGATATTCTCGAGGCGGATTTATCGGCGCAACTGTTTGCGACGGTCGAACAACTTTTTACCGCCGAGTGGGTACTGCCCGTGGCAACGCTTTGCGTTGTTTTGTTGGTCACCTATTTGGTGACCTCGGCGGACTCGGCGGTGTTGGTCATCAACACCATCGTGTCGGGCGGCGCACCTGACGGCGCCCGCCCCCGCCACATTGTGCTTTGGAGCGTGCTACTGGGTCTGGTGATCATTACTCTGTTGTTTGCGGGCGGGATGAACGCGCTGCGCTCGGTCATGATTATCGGCGCACTTCCCTTCTCGGCCGTGATGCTGTTTATGTTATGTGCGCTCGGCTTTGCGCTGTGGAAGGATACGAAAGCGTCGGTGCCCGACAAATCTGGCTAAGTCTGTTGCCAGCGACCTCAGTCCACGCAATGGCGTTCTCGTAAAACACCTACAGGGCGATGCGCTTGGCGCGGGCAAGTTCATGTATGCACCTAACTAGCCCAGTGGCTCAGCGCCAATGCACTTGAACGTCTATGCGCCCTTGCACCCGGTACGTCTGCCACTGCTGTCCCCCACTGCAATCTGCGGGCGATGCACCGGCTGGCGCTATAAAGCGCGGGACGGTAGCTGACCAATCATGCTGTTTGAGAGCTCACTCAGAGCCTTGAAACGCCAATTGTCGCCAGGCCTCATAGATAGCTACCGCTGCCGCGTTCGATAAATTGAGGCTACGACTGCCCGCCACCATCGGCAGCCTCAGTACCCTGTCCTCCGGCAATGAGTCGAGTATCTCGGCAGACAGGCCGGTGGTCTCGGAGCCAAACAGCAATGAATCACCGGATTCAAATTGAAACGCGGCGTAAGAGTGTTGACCGGAGGTCTCAATCGCAACCAGGCGACGCTGCGGGAAGGCTTGCCGGTACGCAGCCAGATCGCCCCAAATTTGCACGCTGGCAAACTCGTGGTAATCGAGGCCGGCGCGGCGCAAGCGGGTATCGTCCAGCTCAAACCCAAGAGGCTCGATCAAATGCAAAGTGCATCCGGTGTTCGCACAGAGTCTGATGATGTTACCGGTATTGGGCGGGATCTCCGGCTGGCACAAAACAAGATGCAAAAGGCTGTCGATCATGGTGCGCTCACCCTGTATTGCGCATCCCCGCAGCAATCCCCGCCATGGTAACCATCAGCGCCTGCTGAGTCTCGGGCCCATCGTCGCTTCTCACTCGTCGCAGTAACTCTGCTTGCAACAGGTTCAGTGGCGCCGTGTAGATATTACGCAGGCCGATAGACTGCTGTGCCCACGGATCGTGAGCCAATAGCTCTTCACTGTCTATGATGGTGAGCAGCGTCTGGATGTCCCGCTGTAACTGCTCGCGTAAACGCTCCCCCACAGAAGCCAAATCAGAGTCAACCAACAGCTGGTCATAGTGTGCTGACAACGTGAAGTCGGATTTAGCAAAAACCATTTCGAGCATCGACAGCCGCGCGCGAAAAAACGGCCAATCGCGCACCATTTCACGCAATGTTTCGAGCTTATCCTCAGCCAAAATGCGCTGTAGCGCCTCTCCCGCTCCGAGCCAGGCGGGCAGCATCAGGCGATTCTGCATCCAGGCAAAAATCCAGGGAATAGCGCGCAAGCTCTCGATACCACCATCTGATTTACGACGCGCTGGCCGGGAGCCTAGGGGTAAAGACGCCAATTCTTGCTCGGGAGTTGCCTGTCTGAAATACGGGACAAACTGTGGATCCTCACGCACCCACTCGCGATAGACGTCGCAGGACTCGCGGGACAACTGCGCCATCAGATCCCGCCAGCTTGAGGTCGGCTCGGGCGGCGGCAGTAAATTGGCCTGCAGAATAGCGCTCGCGTACTGCCCCAACGTATTCACTGCTAACGGCGTCATACCCAACTTGGTACGAATCATCTCTCCCTGCTCGGTGACCCGCAGCCCCTGAGCCAGAGAACCGGGTGGCTGTGATAACAGCGCTTGATGGGCCGGCGCGCCGCCTCGTCCAATGGTGCCGCCGCGCCCATGGAACAGCGTCAGCGCAACATCGTAGCGAGCGCAAGTCGCCAACAACGCTTCCTGTGCCTGATATTGCGCCCAGCCTGCCGCCAACATGCCGGCATCTTTCGCACTGTCTGAATAGCCGATCATCACCATCAGTTTTTTGTCGATCCGTGCCCGGTAAGCGGGATCGTCGAGCAAGGCTTCAATCACCGGTGCGGCATTGTCAAGATCGATCAAGGTCTCAAACAGCGGCACCACCGGCATCCGCTCGGAGCAATCTGTCGATTTGAGTAACAGCTGAACGGCGAGAACATCGGATGGTGTCGATGCCATGGAAATGACATAGGACCCCAGTGCCGACTCAGGTGCTGCAGCAATGGCGCTAAAAGTATCCAGCACTTCTTGATCCTTCGCGTCGAAAGGACTGTCCCAGGGAATCAATGGCCGCGGATTGCTCAGCTCATGCTGCAGCCAACCCACGCGCTGCGCTTCAGACCACTCATTGTAATCACCCATTTCCAGCATCTGTGTGATCGCACACAATACGGATCGGTGGCGGCCGCTCTCCTGCCTGATATCCAACTGAATCAGATAGGGTCCAAAGCAGTGAGCACGCCGCAAGGTATCCAGCAGCGCGCCCCGCGCCATCTCGGTCAGACCGCAAGTCATCAAACTCTGGTAACACGCTCGCAGCGGCTCGAGCAGCGCCGCGGGCGTCATAGGCTCAGGTGCCTCAGCGCCTCGGTTCAGGGTAGCTTCCAGCGCCTGACGCTGCTCGCGCAGATCGATCAGCAGAGGCTTGAGCACAGCTCGATAGGGTTCTCTTGCGCCCGCCGCCAACGCTCTGAACTCATCCGTCGCGGTAGTCGCTGACAGTTCCTCGTGTAAGAAAGCGATATCGCCAACGAACAGCTCACAGGCCTGCCACTGTGCCAACATTAACACCTCGCGAGTGACATCGGCCGTCACATTGGGGTTACCGTCTCGATCCCCACCTATCCAGCTGGAAATACGAATGGGACACCAGTCCACATCGGGCAATGCGAGTGAATACGTATCACAGACAAAATCGACCTGGCGCAAAAACTGTGGCACCGCGTCCCAGAGAGAATTTTCGATCACGGCAAATCCCCAACGCGCCTCATCCACTGGCGTAGGTCGCTGCGTTCTGAAATCCTCGGTGTGCCATATCTGTGAGATCAATTCAGCGATACGTCGCTGGGTCTGTTGACGGGCAATATCCGTTAACGCTGCGCTGTCGAGCGTAGCCAGACAATCACTCAACGCCCGATGCTTATGAATCAATGTTCGTCGCGTAATTTCGGTGGGGTGTGCGGTGAGCACCAAGTCAATGTAAAGATCAGCGATGGCCTTCTGAATGTCGGTGTCTTTCGCTTTGGTCTGCAGCACCCTCAGCGTTCTTTGTAATGTTGCACTGGCCGAAAAATGGTGTTCTGTCTGCACTGACGTCGTATGCTGCTGGTCAGCAATATTGGCGAGATTCAGAAATTGGCTGAAAGCTCGCGCGATAACCAAAAATTCCTGCTCTTCTAAAGAGGCTAGCAACTGGTCGAGGGCTTCCCAGGTATCGCTATCCTGCGCTTCTTTTGAGCTGAGTCGGATGTCTTCAACCCGGTTGAACAATTTCTCCCCGGCATTGTCCCGAATGATCTTGCCTAAAATATCGCCCAGCAAGCGCACGTGCGCACGCAACGGGGCGGTGTCTACCACCTCGACCATGATCTCTCCTCAGATTGTGACAAGATCGCGCGTCAGTCCCCCGGGGGGAATCGCGTCGACTTCAAGCTGTCTTTAATTCGTGCCAGGTGAGGCAAGATGCTCTCACCGCGACGCAGCGTCATACCGGTTGCCAGAACATCCAGAACCGCGAGCTGCACGATACGAGATGTCATGGGCAAGTACTCTTCAGTGTTCTCCGCCACGCTCAGTCCAATGCTCAGATGACTCGCCGCCGCCAATGGCGAACCCTCTGCTGTTAAAGAGACGACCGTGGCTTCAGTGGTGCGCGCCAACTCGGCCGTCTCGACCAAAATCTCCGTTCGACCGGTGTGCGAGATGAAGAAAAAAACATCCCCCACGCCACCCCCTGCGGCCAACATGCGATGCATCAGCGGATCCGTGCAGGTGGTTACCGGCACCTTAAACCGAAAAAATTTGTGCTCCGCGTCCTGAGCAACAGCGGCGGAGGTCCCTAATCCCAGAAAATACAGGTGCCTGGCCTGAGCTAAATAATCGACAGCTCGCTCAATAGCCGAGAGCGGCAGCTGATCGCGGGCCAGCATTAACGCAGTAATCGTGTTGTCAAACAGCTTACGCGGGTAAGTATTGATATCGTCGTCGAGTTCAACCGCTCGACTGATGTATCTGACACCCGACACCAGCGATCGCGCGAGCCGAAGCTTAAAATCCGGAAAGCCGCTCGCGCCAAAACGCTTACAAAAACGATTCACGCTGGGCTCGCTGACATTAGCCGCCGCCGCCAAAACGGCAATGCTGGAGCGTGTAGCCGCCTCGGGGTCCTCCAAAATGGCGTTGGCCACCTTGGCTTCCGATTTATTCAGTTCGGGTAAGGCGGCACTTAATTGCGTCAGCAGATTGTTTTCTTGATTCATGATGCCGGACCGAAGGCCCACTCCTGACAAAACAGCCGGTTGTGAAGAGCCATCAACCCGAGATGACCCCAAGGTGACGCTCCAAAAACACCCTATTTTACTCAGCTTTTATGTAATAAAACATAAATATGATCCCATTTATCGCATTTCTGTGGCGGAACATGTAATAAAACTACATAATCTTCGTGATGACCTGTTAGATGGATCCGATGACGCAGAAGCACTGGCTTAGCAAGGGGGGCTCCACAATGATCAACGTTGCGATTAATGGTTACGGTCGAATTGGGCGAAATATCTTAAGAGCGTTCTATGAACGCCCTGAATTAAAGGACCGCATGCGGCTTGTTGCGATCAACGATCTCGGGTCGGCAGAGATGAACGCTCATCTGACGCAATTCGACACGACTCATGGGCGGTTCGCTGAAACTGTGGTTGTCGAAGGCCAAGACATGCTGATCGGCACGGACAGAATCAGAATCCTCGCTGAAAGAGACCCCAGCCAGCTACCTTGGGGCGATCTGGCAGTCGATATTGTCTTTGAATGCACCGGTCTCTTCACCGAGCGTGAGGCAGCCCGACAACATCTGGTCGCCGGCGCGAAGCAGGTTCTGGTCTCCGCACCGGGAAAAGGGATGGATGCGACAGTGGTCTATGGCATCAATCATGCGTCACTGACAGCGGCCGACGTGATTGTCTCTAACGCTTCGTGCACGACTAACTGCCTGGCGCCACTCGCCAAGCCGCTCCACGAAGCAGTCGGCATTGACCAAGGATTGATGACCACAATCCATGCTTACACCAATGATCAAACTCTTTCCGATGTCTACCACAGCGACCCTTACCGGGCGCGCGCTGCGGCGCATAGCATGATTCCGACCAAAACCGGCGCGGCCGCGGCAATCGGGCTGGTGATGCCAGCGCTGCAAGGCCGTCTTGATGGCTTGGCGGTCAGAGTACCAACGCTCAATGTGTCACTGGTCGATTTGAGTTTTACCGCCTCGCGTAGCACCTCGGTTGAAGAAATCAACGCGATCATGATGCAAGCCGCAGAGGCTGATACGGCTGGCGTTTTGGCTTACAACACCCAGCCGCTCGTCTCAATTGACTTCAATCACAACTGTTACTCGAGCAACTTTGACGCGAGTCATACCCGCGTGCAGGGCCGGCTAGTCAAGGTGCTCGCGTGGTACGACAACGAGTGGGGATTTTCGAATCGCATGCTCGATACCAGTCTGGCAATGGCCGCGACGGTAAAACAGGATTTGGGTGTCGCCGCTTAGGCGAGCCCATCATGGTGAGTACTTTGGGGGCGTCAGCCCCCTTTTTTTACCCGCTGTTTATTGGGTTAGAGCTATGCCGCCCACCAGCAGTCGAAAGTCGGCAAAGCGCTGAACGCGCAGATGGGAAATAGCCGCTCGTCGCCGCTTCGGCAGGCCGCCTCATACACACGCTTTTTTTGTTCGCCCACAATGTGCACGACACCGTGCCGGGTATTTTTCAGCCGGTGCTTTGACAGCGAAATACGCGTGTGTGGCGCGGTTTTGGGGTGCGTCATCAACGCCGCCTCAGTCGTTGTGAGCCCTTCCTTAATCTCAGATGCACAAGGGAACAAAGACGCGGTGTGGGCGTCCTCGCCCATCCCCAGTAGCACAACATCAAAGATGGGCAGGGACGCCAGTAAAGTCGAGAGCCCCGCGACGTTTGCAACGCTGTCATCTGGCGTCGGAATCAATGACAAAAAGTCTGCCTCAGCGGCTGGGCTCTGCAACAACGTGCTGCGGACCATTTGCTCGTTGCGATCTTCGTGATCAGCAGGAACCCAGCGCTCATCTGCCAGCATGATTACGACACGACGCCAGTCGATCGTCTTGCGCGACAGCAGCGAAAAAAGTGCCCTGGGTGTGCTGCCGCCCGATACCACAAGGTAGCCGGATCCGCGTTCAGCGATACCCTGCTCTAACCATAAGGCCACCTGAGTTGCCAGCGCCTCATCAAGGCTGCTGCGATCATCAAAGGCGAGCATCTCAGACATGCCACCCTCTCCCGTCGCGATCGATTAACAACTCTGACTTACTGGGGCCCCAACTGCCCGCTTGATACGCATTCACGGTGACATCACACTGCTGACAGGCGGCGATTAACTGATCGCACCAACGCCAGCTCTCCTCGATCTCTTCCCGGCCGACGAATAGCGACGGGTCTCCATTGATCGCATCGAGGAACAGGCGCTCATAAGCGTCCGGGATGCGATCAATGTCTGCATCTTCGCGAAAGTCAAAATTTAAAGTGTGCGTCTGTAGTGACAGCTTGTCCTTGAGACTTTGGCGCTTTGACACCATGGTCATCTCAATACCTTCGTTGGGCTGCAAGCGAATGATCAGCCGGTTGGGCTCCGGAGCCTCGCCGTCACCAAAGATATGGTGAGGCAATGCCTTGTACTGAATAATGATTTCAGTGACTTTGTCGGGCATGCGCTTGCCGGTTCTCAAATAAAACGGCACGCCCGACCAACGCCAGTTATCAACGTGGGCCTTAATCGCCACAAAGGTTTCAGTATCGCTGTTGGTACTCTCACATCCGTCTTCGTCGAAATATCCGGGCACGGTGTTGCCGTCGATAACACCCTGACTGTACTGCCCTCTGACAACGTGATCCTTAACGCTAGTAGCGTCGATGGGACGCAGTGCCTTGACGATCTTGACCTTCTCGTCACGAATGCTTTCCGCCTCTAGTGAATTCGGCGGCTCCATGGCAACCAGACACAGTAGCTGCATCAAATGGTTTTGAACCATATCCCGGAGCTGACCCACCCCGTCGTAATACGCCCAGCGGCCCTCAATACCAACCTTCTCGGCCACTGTGATCTGCACATGATCAATACAACTTTGATCCCATTGAGAGTTGATAAAGCGATTGGCAAATCGCAACGCCAAGAGGTTTTGGACCGTTTCCTTACCAAGGTAGTGATCAATACGATAAATGTCGCGCTCGTCAAAGAACCGCGCCAACGTCTCGTTGACGTCTCGAGAAGTATCAAGGCTCTCGCCAATGGGTTTCTCCAACACAATACGACACGGCCCGGTGAGGCACCCGTCATGGCTGAGCTGCTCGCAAATCTTGGCGAATAATGACGGCGGCGTAGCCAGGTAAAAAAGACTGACGCGAGCGTCATCAAGCCAAGACTGTAGTGCCCCGAAGGCCTGTGGTTGGGAAAAATCTGCCGAGAGATAGCTGAAGCGCCCTGCGAAGCGCTCCCACACCATCTCGTTGATCTCCTGCCGCATGTACCCTGCCATTTTTGAACGCAGGTCTTGCTGGAAGCTATCGATGGATTGCTCCTGACGCGCGACGGCTGCGATGCGCAGATCAAGGGGCAATAAGTCGGCTGCATCGAGTTGGAAAAGTGCCGGGAACAGCTTGCGCGCCGACAGGTCACCGGTCGCGCCAAAAATGATCAGATCCACTGGGTTCATTGCCCGTCCCCTGTCTTAATCGCCTCAGCCTGCACCACCGTCTCAACCGCCTCGGCGTAAATGTCGGCCCACGCCTGATCTGCAATCATCTGCTTGGTCGTCAGCCATGAACCACCTACCGCGGACACGCTGTTCAGCGCGAGATAAGTTCCCAGGTTGTCACGCGTAATGCCTCCGGTTGGCATGAAACTGACGCCCGGAAACGGGCCCGCCAGCGCACTGATCGCTGGAGCGCCGCCCGACGTTTCAGCAGGGAAAAACTTCAACACGCTGTAGCCATGCTCGATGGCTTTAAGTATTTCTGACGCAGTCACCGCACCGGGTAAAAATGGCAGCGCATGATGGTCTGCCGCACCGAAGAGCGCATCGGTCGCTCCCGGAGAAACAATGAAATCAGCGCCGGCGGCGGCCGCGCGATCGTAATCCTGTTTAGAGCAGACAGTACCGGCGCCAATCATTGACTCGGGAAAGGCTTGCTTCATGGCACTGATCGCATCGAGACCTGCTGGTGTTCGAAGAGTGATTTCAAGCGCCGAAATACCACCACGAAGTAGCGCATCAGCCAGTGGCACCGCGTCGGTCAAGCGATCAATCATAACCACCGGTATCACGGGACAGCGCAGACTCGACAGTAACTCGGCGCCATTCATATCTAATTGGCCTCAGCACAAATGAGCGCCGCACCCAGCAGACCAGGGTCGGGATGGGTAATGACATACGTCGCAATGTCGCCGTTAAAATCGGCGAACCGACCCTTTGCCAGAAAACGCGCACGGAAGTCACTTTTGCGAAGCAGGTCAATGTAACCAGGCGCGATGCCGCCGGCGAGATAGACGCCGCCGCGTGCTTCCAATGTCAGCGCGAGGTTGCCCGCCGCCGAACCCAGCACCGAGAAAAACGTATTCATCGCCTCACCTGCCAATGCGTCATCGCCCTGTTGAGCTGCACTGCCTACCGTCTCAGGAGTAAGATGAACCGCTGGCAAGCCACGAATATCGGCCAGCGCCCGGTATATATTCATGATGCCGGCACCACACAGTAAACGCTCGATGGAGACACGACCAAATTGTGCCCGCAGGCGGCGTAAGATCTTTGCCTCGATATCGGTAATGGGCGCAAAATCGACATGTCCGCCTTCGCCCGGCAAAACGACCGGTCTGTTCTGGCGGTCGAACACTACACTTGCCACACCGGTGCCTGTGCCCGGCCCAATAGCAACCATCGGCTTATACTGCTCGACCTCGCCGCCTCCAATTGCCTCTAGATGCTCGGCAGACAATGCCGGCAACGCGCGGGCGACTGCAGCGAAGTCGTTAATGATGCTGATATGGGGGCACACCATCTGTTCCGCCACACCCTCGGCCGTGAAACGCCAAGGATTATTGGTAAAGCTGATCTCCCGCTGTTCCGGGATGGCCGCGACCGCCAGACAGACACGCGCCAGATAGGTATTAGATAAATTCAGCGCCTGCCAATCCTGGCGGAGTTGATTGAGCACTTCTTCAAATGAAGGAAACTCTTCCACCGCGTAATTAGCAATCGGCTCAGGCGCCGTGTTAACCGGATCCGCAAAGGCAAAGCGGGCATTGGTACCGCCAATATCGGCCAGGAGGTAAAGTGGCCGCACCTGTTTTCCTGTGTCAGCTGGCACAGTGTTCATAGGCAACGGCTCGCGTCGTTTCTTGCACGGGGGTGGGGTCGAGGGTCGGTGGTCCAAACAATGAACACCCACCGCACTCAGCATCGGTCACGGCCTCTCGATTTAACACGAACAGTCCACGACCGACGGTATGTTCCTCTGTCGGTTGGTCAACTGCTGCTCGACTTGCCAGCAGCGCCTCGTCCACACTTAGTGAGAGCTGACCGCTTGCGACATCTAGAGAGATCACGTCGCCGTCTTGAATGCGGCCAATCGCGCCGCCCGTAGCCGCCTCAGGAGTGACGTGGATGGCTGCCGG
>Ga0181593_10001688_pt1 | contig 20151 bp, 17 predicted proteins | sample 071ome_19_FD_133756 | JGI IMG/M metagenome (GOLD analysis project Ga0181593, IMG submission 133756) | Coastal salt marsh microbial communities from the Groves Creek Marsh, Skidaway Island, Georgia - 071413AT metaG (megahit assembly) | ecosystem: Environmental > Aquatic > Marine > Intertidal...
GACGAAGCGTACGTTTCGTTTTCTTCATCCACGGACGCTCGCGGGGCGGGAGCGCGTCCGCGTCCGACGCGTCGTCGATTCGTGGAAGATTCGATGCACCAACCGCGGCTGCGCTGCGCCGAAGCGACGTCATCGATGCGGCATCTTGTCGTCGCGAACCTCCCAGCGGCGCGCGAGGACGACGCCGACGACGGCGCGGCGGCGGCGGCGGCGAGACCCATGTCGCGGTGGGTTTCTCCGAGCCGGAGCGAACGGACCGGACGGGACGGGACGCGCGCGTCGAAGTGTGCGCGCGCGCGCGTGGCTCGCGTGCCCAATGGAAGCCGGGTGACAGGGGAGGGGTGTGTATGGGTAAACAGTGATGTTTTGTAATATGCGAGTGTTTTGTCGTGGAAACTCGCGTCGGGCGCGCGCGTCAGTCGACGTCTCGGTCGCGACGCGCGAGCGCGAGCGCGGGATGGATGACGCCGACGCGGATTCGTCGACGCCGACGCGCGCGAGCGCGATCGCGGACGGCGCGCGCGGCGCCGTCGCGGGGGTGTCGAGCAGATTCGTTACGCATCCGCTGGACACGCTCAAGGCTCGAGCGCAAGTGAGAGGAGCGATGAGTGTCGCGAGCGGTGGCGCGCGGGAGGTCGAGCGGGCGGCGGTGGTCCGGTCCTCGGTGATTCGATCGACGGTCGGGTTGTACGCCGGATTCGGCGCCGTCGCGGCGTTCGCGCCGGTGGCGTCTGGGGCGTATTTCGCGGGGTACGAGAGCGGACGCGCGCGGCTGGGCGAAGGCGCGCTCGCGTCGGCGGCGACTGGGATGTGGGCGCAGGCGCTCGCTGGGATTGTTTACACGCCGATGGATGTTATTAAAGAGCGTTTGCAAACGCAGGATGTTCTCGGGGCGCGTCAGAGGGTGGCGACGTATAGAAATTGGATGGACGCCGCGCGCGTCATCGCTCGCGAGGAGGGCGCGCGCGGATTATTTAGAGGCTACTGGGCGCAAAATTTTGTCTGGTGGCCTTGGTCTGCGACGTATTTCGTCCTTTACGAGCGGTCTCGCGCTGCGTTTGCCGTCTCGGCGGATTCCGACGTCGGTGGCGAAGCGGCGGTGTCACCGACGGTGAGTTCGGCGTGCGCCACTTTTGCCGCATCGGCGGCGACGACGCTGACGCACCCTCTCGATTTAGCCAAGACGAGGCTTCAAACGATGCGTTTCGAGTCGTCTTCCCTCGTTCGAGTCTTATCCGACGTCATTCGACGCGAAGGCATCGCTGGGGTTTTCGCTGGCGTCGGCGCTCGCGTCGCCGCCGTCGCTCCCGGTTCAGCCATTTCGTTTTTTGTTTACGAGTCGCTCAAGAAATCCGGTTGGTGACGCAAGTTTGGCTCTCATGATTAGATTAGCCATAGGTGTAGCTCGTAGGTATCGTAGGTATCGTTGTTGTTGTTGTTGTTGTTATTATTATAATTTATAATTCTTACTCCTCATCTTCCTCCGCTACTTCGCCGCAGTCGAACCGATCGACTTCGTCCCAAAATAACAACCCGCCCGCCATGTGCATGAGGTTCTCCGTACCCCACCCTCTCGCCGCGAGCTCGTAAATCGCCATCAAACTCGGCGTTTGCACCCCATTCTCAAAATCCACCCCTTCCTCGCCGATAACCCCGCCCGCGTCGTCGTACACGATGAGCTTAGACCCCCACTCGACGCTCTCCAGAACTTCATCCAAAAAGTTTTCATTCTCCGTCACGTTTAGATAGGCGCCGCCGACGCGTTCGGGAAAAATCATCGCGCTCAACGCCGCTTTACCCCAATTCTTAGGATCCGTCGCATCCATCCCGACGTAATACTGCGCGTTCACCGCCCCCCAACAGTGTCTCTTACAGTAATCCGGGTACGGTCGCACGTCCAACAGCGTCCACCCTTGCGTTTCCGTCATATCCTTGGCGCTCGTCGGCGTGATTTGCTCCAGCCCAACCTCTACGAGTTCCTTTTGCATGAGCTTCCACACCGTTTTCCCGGTGTACCCCTCCGCCTTGGGCGATCCCTCGGGGCGTAAAAAAGGCCCCGGGATCCAGTATCCGTCTTCGTCCGTCTTGGACATGCGCGTCGGCGTCGAGAGCGCGCGTCGGTTAACCGACTTTGTCGCGCGTCTCATCTTCATCGTCTTCTCGCTGACATTCGGCGTCTTTTCGTAACCACCGCGCGTCGACGCGGCGGTCGAGATTGAAAAAGCCATGTCGTCCGCGCGCGCGACGTCTAGTCGCTCGAGTTTTAGCCGGTTTTAGGCGTGAATGCGGTGACGCTCGCGTCGCGTCGCGTCGCGTTGTGATGTTGATCGCAGTCGTTTCGATGACGGACGGATAACAAAGGAAACCAACCGCACCGTCGCGACACACGCCGACGCGCTCGCGCTCGCGCGCCGACGCAGGTTACACAGACGATGCGAACCGTACGATAAATCCATCGCGTACCGACCCACCGCGCCGGCGACGTCATGTTGACGACGACGACGACGAGACGCGGCGCGAGACGATGCGTCGCGTTCGCGCATTTGCATTTTCGTCGAGCGACGACGTTGACGAACGACGCACGTTCGAGCGACGCACCGCCGCCGACGCCGACGCACTCGTCACGAAGATCATCACGGGAACCGTCTTGGGCGACGGATGCCGAGCTGTCTGCGGTGAACGAGGCGGTGCGGGCGGAGAGATTGATGACGACGCGACGCGCGGCTTCGGGTTTGGGAGCGTCCACTTCGAACCCGTCGTCGTCGACTGGCGTTTATTCGTCGTCGTCCATCGCGCCGTGGATTTGCGAATTGCGGTATGATGTCGATGCGTTCGAGGCGTGGTTCGCCCGTCGGCCCTTGCTCGTGCTCAGACGCGCGCTCGTGGTGGGGTGGGAGCTCGGATTCGTAGGCGCGAGCGTCGCCGCAAAGGCGGGCGAACGCAGAAGAAGGGCAAGATTGTTCACCGAGACGCTCACGAGGTTAGGACCAGCGTACATCAAATTGGGACAGGTGATGTCGACCCGGGCGGACGTGTTTCCAGTGGAGTACGTGGAGGAGTTGGCCAAGCTGCAGGACGCGTTGCCGCCGGCGGATTTGGCGTCGAGCGTGGAGACGTTGGAACGCGAATTGGGAATTTCGGTTGATTTCTTTGAATCTTTCGATCCGAGACCGGTCGCGGCGGCGTCTCTCGCGCAGGTGTACAGAGCGACACTTCCTGGTGGACACGACGTGGCGATCAAGTTGCAAAGGCCTGGGTTAGCGGAGCTCGTGGCGCTGGACGCGGTTATTCTGCGGCGGTTTGTTGGCGTCGTCGGCAAGTGGAGGAATTTTAAGAGCGACGTCGTGGGCATCGTAGACGAGTTGGTGGGTAGGATATTCGAAGAGATGGATTATACGAGAGAGGCGGATAATTGTAGGCGCTTTAGGACGATGTACGCCGCGGATGGAGACGCGGGTGTGGGGTTGGCGGGATACGTGAACGCCCCGCGCGTGGTGGATTCGTTGAGCACGCCGAGCGTGCTCACGATGGAATGGGTCGACGGACTGCGCCTGACAGATCTGTCGCTGATGCAAGCGCGCGGTATCTTCCCGAATGAGGTTTTAGATAGGGGTCTGCGGGCATCTCTGCATCAATTGCTGAGCTCTGGGTTTATGCACACTGACCCTCATCCTGGAAATTTAATCGTTGCCGAAAACGGTGGGTTGACGTACCTGGACTTTGGCATGACCGTGGAAGTACCTGTGGAGACTCGCAGAGCCATGGTACGGGGATTGATTGGTTTCGTCAACCGCGACGCGCGGGGTTTGGTTGACGATTTGCAAACGATGGACTTTTTGCCGCCACACGTCGACAAGGCTGCCGCGGAGGAGGCGCTGCGATCTGTCTTCGCCGGCGAAAGCGCGACAAAAGTAAGAGATAGCATGGACTTTATGGGAGTGGTTTCTCAGCTTTCCACGGCGTTGATGCAACACGGTTTCAGACTGCCCCCGTATTTCTCCCGCATTCTTCGCGCTTTGGCAGCGCTGGAAGGCACAGCGACGACGATTGATCCATCCTTTAGAGTGGTTGAAAGAAGCTATCCCTTTGTGCTCTCTCGCGTTCTCAGCGACAGAAGTCCCGAAATGAGAGAGAGCTTGCGACGGTTGCTTCTCTCCGACGATGGCTCGATCCGTTACAAACGCTTGATTCGTCTCGTTCGGGCTTACGGCGTTGAGACGACACCCTTGGTGTCTGGAGAGGAGGCGAGTTCGAAGAGCTGCCAAGAGTCTGTCGACAAGTTGATGCTCGGCATTTCAGAGCTCTTCACGGGCGCCAAGGATGCGAAAGACGGCGAGTCCGAGGCTCGTCGGGCGACGATAGTTGCGATGGAAGACGCTGTCAATTTTCTACTCAGCGATCGTGGAAAGACGACTCGAACGAAACTCATCGAAGACGTCGTTGACGCGTTGGAATCGCTCCTCGTTGAGAAACGCTCCACCGACGGCGTCTCAGAAGACGACTCCCTCACCCTGGACAGCGCGCTCAGTGCGGTCAGATCCACAACAACTGCACTCGTGGATAACCCAGACCTCTGGATTCCCGTCATCGGTCGAGCTGCGATGAAGAGAGAAACCGCCGCCGCGCTCTGTGATTCTGCCGGTGTCGCCAAATCGCGATTGGACGTTCTCAGATCTAACCGTCGAGCCGTCGGCGCGACGCCTTCCACCGACGTCAAGGAGCTCCTTCGTCGCGTCGTCCACGAGCTTACCGCACCGCCAAAACCATAGAAGATTACGCTACGCTAGAAGATTTGATTTGTTTTTTTAATTTTACGCGCGCCAGCCGCGTCAGTTTGAGTCGAGCACCTTCCAAACGCATCCTCACTCGTCGTCTTCGCATCGCGTCCCAACGGGCGCGAGCGAGACGCTCGACGAACGAACGAAACGCACGACGGCGACGACGACGACGGCGACCAATGTCGCGAAGGAACGCCATTCTCGCGCAAGCGGCGAGAATCGCAGCCGGTGTTTCTGCTTGCGAGGAAGACAACGACAAAGATGCGACGGAACCGAAACCTCTTGGACGACGCAAAGCCTCCGTCCCGCTCGAAGAGCGCGTCGAACGCCGGGACGCACCGTTTCGTCCGCGCGGCGATCGCGCCGCGCCGCCTCGTCCGGTACCGGCGTCGACGCCATCGAGTGCGAGCGGCGGCGTCAACGCAGCGAGGACGTCGTCTTGCGACGCCGTCGCGGAAGACGCGTCCAAAGGCGCGAAAGACGACGCCAAGCTTTTGCTCAAGCTCCCAGAGAGCGAACGGCCGATGATTCAACAGGTGTTCGCGCTGCACGCCCCGGCGAAAGTTCCCAGGGCAGTGAGACAAATGTTTGTCAACGCGCTCGCGGCTAAAAAATTGAGAAGCGCCGCGGGCGTCGGCGCGCGAGAGGACATCGCAGAGGCTTGGATGGATGCGAATCCGCTCGCGAGGAGATCCGCGGTGCGAGACGCGATGGATGAGGAGAGTAAACTCCACGGGAAGGCGACGAGTAAGGTGACGTATCGGAACATGTCGGCGCAATTGATGTTGCGCGGGGGATCGACGCCGAAACCGGAACCGGGCGCGTTGAAGCAAGAGTATCGATGCGCCGCGGCGGAGGATATAGATTTAGCGCAGGCGAGAATCGTGCGCGGGGACGCAGCAGTGGGGTTTTTTGTCGATGCTTGTCGGCATAGATCTGGGAACGCCCACCCTCGTTGGCTGGAAGAGTCGATGGATGTCGACGAAGAGGAATCGGAGGAGGACGAGCGCGAGGAGCAAAGAGCGCCGACGCAATCGGGCGATGAGTTTCTGCGAGAACTCTGTCGTCGCACGATTGAGCCGTTCGTCCAAGCCGGACGGTGTGACGGCACACTCGCGAAGATCGCGGAGGATAAGGTTGTTCGTAAAGTCATCGCTCGTCACGGTCAAGGTTTCTCCGTTGATGCGATTTCTAAACGCGCCGAAAGCATTTGCAAGCTGATTTTGGATCAGACAAAGCACGAAATGTCGCGGCAGAGCAGCACGTAGCAAGAGTGACGGTAGGAGTAAATAGAACATAGCAGATGTAACATTAACAACAGTTTTTAGTTTTTAGCGACGGGTTCTCGTGCTGCGCCCATTGGTGGGCTTGTCCGCGCCGTTCGTCGTGACGTTTCTTTTGGTAACCTGCTTCTTTGCGACCGGGGCAAACGGAGTCGCCGAGACGGTCTCGCGAACGGGCTCTGCCGCAGCGCGTTGTGCGCGTGCAGAAGCACCGACAGGACGTAACTCGACGAGAATTGTTTCCTCGCCTTCGAGGAAGATTGGGGACGGCTTGCCCCATCGCTTGACACCGGTCTTACACTTTGGCACGACGATGAGTTCGCTGTGGCCGGCTTCGTCGGCGTCGATGTGAATTTGGTTCCACGTCTGGTCAAACTTAAAGTCAACCTCGTTCATGCTCTCGACGTTGGGAAGACGAATCAACACGTCGACGCCGTCCTCATCCGGCACCTTCATGAAGCTGTACGTCGCTCTGGACGTGTAATCTCGGAAGAATGGACGTGTAATGTCGAGAAGAATGATCAGTGCGACGCCGCCCAAAATCACAGTCAACAATCCGTCCGCAATCTTCGGCGCGAGTTGATCGACAGTGTACTTGGAAAAGTCAATTGGAATCTTCTGTGCGTGCTCGGACGGAATGCGGGCGAGAGTCGTCAAGAAGAGCGTCGCCAATCGGACGCCTACGTGTTTGGTTGTCGCCGCGCGCACGTCGCGCGTCATTGGAATGAAGCGCTCGCGGTACGACTTCGCCAAGGCGCTGAAAATTCTCACAATCTCGTTTTTCACGGCGTTGTAAATCCTCTTGAAGATACCACCCTTGAGCATTTTGGCCACGAAACCAGTCAGGCTAGTTTCGAATTGATCCATCATTTGCAGTGCGCGAACAGCCTGTCTGGTGGTAAACTTTTCTGGAATGGACTTGGCCGACTTTGCGCCCTTCTTCATACGCTTCTCGTGAATGAGACGAGCCTCCTTCATATCAGCCTTGAGCTCCTTGAGTACGGTGAGCTGCTCGGAAACTTTACCTACGGCATTTTTGCCCGCCTGCACTACCTTGGCGGTCTGTTCCTTGCCCACATTGACGACCTTTGGAATATGCTCCTTACCCGCATTGACAACCTTCATCGTTTGTTCCTTACCCGCATTGACAACCTTCATCGTTTGTTCCTTACCAGCGTTGACGACCTTTGGAATTTGCGTTTTACCCATCTCGACGACTCGAGCCGTTTGCTGCCTGGTCGCCTCCACTGTTCTCGCTGTGGTTTGTTTCGTCTTCTCCACGGCATCCATCGTCGCCTTGGTCACCGGTTCTGCTCTCCGCTGCAACCAAACCGGCACCCACGCCTCTTGCGCTTCGTGCAGCTGCGCCTCAAGCATCGCCACTCGAGCGCTCTCGCTCTGTCTCACCGTCTCCAACTCCTTCATCGTCGTCGCAATCTGTTTCTCCAGCTTTTCCATCGACGCTTGATACTTTTTCGCCTCTGTCGCCGCCTCCGCCGCGGACGCCTCCAATTCCTTCACCCTCGCCGCGTTCGCCTCCCTCGCCTTGGACACCTCCTCAAACTTCTTCTTCGCTTGCATTGCCTGCTCCTTAGCCTTGTTCGAATCCTTCTTGAGCGCGTCTCGCTCGTGTTCGAGCGCCGTCTTTGTTTTTTCCAACTCTTTGATCTCGCGCACCGGCGCGCACCCCGCGTCGCACGTCGCCCCACTGCCGCCGGTGTTTTCGCCCGCGACGCACACCACGGACGTCCCAAACATCGCAACGACGGTCATCATCATCATCGCCGCGACGACGACGGCGGTATTCCATCGTTTCGTGCGTCGTCGTCGGTGTCGTTCGTTTGTCGTCACGAGCGTCATCTTAAGATCCGAATCAGTCCACCGTCTTCGTCGTCTGTCCCCCAGAGCCTCGGGTGCACACGCAGCGTACGTATCGCAGACACGGAGAACACGAGCGCGCGGCACCGCTCCGCACGTCGCGCGTCAACGTATCGATCGACGCGCGCGCGAGGATGTTTGACGGGGCACATCGCGTCGTCATCCAGTGGAGTGGAAATCCAGCGCTGGAACTAAACCCCGAATACTGTTTACACATACATAAATGGCAGCAACGGCACAACGGAATGGTCGGGCGCTGCGTGAAACACCGACGCGAAACGGAGGAGTGAGACGTCTGAGGCGATGACTGGGGTCGGGGAGGACTTGCGAAAGAAACGTGACGCGTACTTTGCCGAGTTGGCGGCGGAGACGGAGAGCGCGGCGGCGAAGAAGAAGAGGCAACAACAAAGAGGGAGCGCTGGCGCAAAGAGAGGAGGGCAGCAGCAGCAGCAGCAGCAGCAACAGGTTTCTCGAGGGAACGCCGGCGTCGCGGGTTCGGGTTCGGGCGCGGCGGCAATCGCTTCATCGTCTTCCTTGCGTGCGGCTCGTGGACGCGTCGGGGTGTTGAAGACGAGTGGGTTGGCGTTGTCGTCGGCTCGGACGAGCGGCGGAGCGAAGGCAGACGCGGCTGCGGCTTCGATGGGTGGTCGAAAGGCGGGAGGGAAAACCATTACGGGGATCCCGGACGCCCCTGGGGGTGATCCGAGAGATTTAGATTTGACGAAACACGACGGGCGGAGGTTTGCGAAGATGACGTTGCCAAAGGATTGCGCGCCGGGGAGCGAGTTGCGAGTGCAGATTTTCCCAAACGGACCCATCGTGCGGTTGCTCGTGCCAGAAACGGCGAAAGGAGGGGACGAGTTGGAGTTTGCTGTGGAACCGTGGACGGCAGATGATGTGCCACCAAAGGCGCCCGAGCACGGGGATGATGATGATGATGATGAAGTGCCTCCTCCGCCTCCTCCCGGGGCGCCGCCGGCGGGCGCGCCGATGGGGATGTTCGTCGGGCGCGCACCTCCGCCTCCGCCGCCTCCGCCTCCGCCGCCTCCTGGCGCGGGATTTGTTCCGATGGGCGTCGTCGGGGAAGTTCCGCCGCCGCCACCTCCGCCGGGATCGCCGTGAAGTGCGTTGGATCGATTTTCTTTTATTTTCCACTTGCCGTAGAAGAATTTGTAGTCGTAGTTTGGTAGTTCATCATTCATCGTTTCGAGTCGTTTCTCTTTCACAAGTCAATCCCCCTACGCGAAACGGCGCGCAATGGCATGTGCGTCGGTTGAACGAAACGAAAAGTTTTCGTCCTGAATCGTTTTGAATCGTTTCTCAAAGTCTTGGCTCGGCGCATCATTTTGTCGTCACGGCGCCGCAGGAGCGGGCGCTGGCGCTGGCGCGGCAGCTTCGTACGACTCTTCGCCATACTCGACGTCGATTATTCCATCATCGACGATGTCCCATTCGTACGGTTCGGCTGAGGGCGCGGGCGCGGGCGCGGGCGTGAAATCAGGAGACGAGGGTGCTGGAGCTTCGTCGTTGTCGTTGTCGCCTCGTTCTCTCGCTCGCTTGATGCGAGCCATTTGTTCTTCGGAGAGCTCACCATCGCCATCGATAGGCAAGATCACCGCATCAACGACGTGCACGACGCTCCCACACGCCGGGATATCGGCGGCGACGATTTTTCCTTCGCTTCCGATGCCCTTCAAAAAGATGTTTCGCTTCCAAAAGCTCACTTCGAGCGAAGCGGCGTCGTTGTCAAAAATGTTTGCCAACGCCGTCCGCAAGAATGCACCCTGAGCCGCTTTCGCGCGCAGTTGACCCCACATAAGCCTCTCATCGGGCACTGCGTGATACGTGACGATCAACGCTTTGATTTCATCCGATGAAAACATGCTAGACAAACCCGCCTTGAAATCGTCGTATCCGCCCCATTTCGTAAAGCTTTCGATCGCAGCGTTGGATGGTGCGAAAAACGTATCCGTCGCCGTTCTGTTATTCAATGCGTCTCGAATCTTTGGTAAATCTTGAATCGCTTCCTTTAGTGAACTCAGCATCGGTCGAGTCTCGATGATCTGTGGTAGTTGATTAAAGAACGACAAGCGGTGAGTCGGTTGAGAGAAACGATGTCGTCGAGAAGACGCACGTCCAGCATGGATTCGCATTCACGATTCGCGTTTTCATCTTGCAAGAGTTTGCGTCCCCATCGGTATCGACGACGGGGTCCTGGTCGCACGACGACGGCGCCGCCGTACGTGTTGAAGCCAACCGTGCCGTACGAGTATCCTCCTGCGAAGAAGACGAAGCGTCAGCAATAAAGCTATGGATGTCGCGAATTGTTGAACGAACCATAGTAAACCGCCGCATCGACCGGTAGCGCGAGCGCGACAAAGGCGAAGACGGTAAAGAGAGTGCGTTGTAAGTTTGTTTTCTGCATTGCGTGTGCGTGTGCGTGTGTTCGTGACGTTCGTGTGTTCGAAACGTGTTGAATTGTGAAGTCACGCGAGTTCTCGTCTGGTAAACATTGGACTGTTTTTGTTTTCGTATGATTGCAAATGGATCAGATATACCTCGTTCTAACCGCGTCGATCGAGACGTGGGACAACTGTGAATGATACACGACGTTGTGATGTCGCATCAGAGCTTTCGCCACACGTATAAATACTCCAAGCGTCCGCGAGCATAGAGCTCTTCGGGAACTTCGGTGAGCGACACCGCTTCGAAACCGACGGGTTCCAACAATTCGCGAACAATCTCAGGCTTCAACGCGTACGGAGGCCCCCCTTCGAAATCCCCGCACGGAAAAACGAGCGAAATCAGCGTTCCACCGGGCTTGACGCACCGCGCGTACACGTCGGCCCATTCTTTGCGTCGACTCGGATCGATGGCGCAGAGAAATGTGCAGTCGTACACCAAATCGTACTTCTCCTCACCCTTTGATCCGTGCTCGAAAAAGTCGCTCACCCGCACCGCCACTTTTGCATCACCCGGAATCGACTCTTCTGCGAGCTGCGCCTCGCACGCCGCCTTTGCCGTTTCAGAAATTTCCAAACCGACGACGTCTTGAAAGCCCGCCCGAGCGAGGCTCGCCAAAGCATACCCTCTCCCGCATCCCGGTACGAGCGCCCGCCCACCCCCGATCGCGCACTCCCCAGCGTCCAACATCGCCTGAAACCCCGGTTCGGTCCTCGTCGCGTCGAACGCCTGGCCTTTATCGATACCGTTCGACCACATCGCTTCCCAGTTTGTGGATTTCCCGTCGTCGTTTGCGAAATCCTTCGCGTTCGACTTGACTGGTCCATCCTGTGCAGACATGGCGGATACTACCCCGATGACGCGGCGGCGCGAGCGCTCGACGCGTCGCGGTGTTCGGGCGAAGACGCGTGCGAGGACGGCGGATGATGCGCGCAGCATTATGCCGACAGAGTCGGCACTTCGGCACTTGGGAGAAACCATGCTGACGACCTTCCCTCGACTCGCGCGCGTTCGACTCGCCAACTCGCGATGGATTCGAGCGAACAATAGTTTTATCATCAATCGTCCCCGGCCGACAGGGGTCCGCCCGCGTCTCGCGACGCGCGCGGCGTCGTTTTTCGAAGCTGGTGAGAAGCGGTTGCGAAGAGCGTCTGGTGACTTCGAACGCTCGGAACGGCGGTACCTCGAGCTCGATCCATCGTTGGAGCGGACGACGTACGGACCGGTGACGTCGACGTTGAATGGCTTGATTCGCGTCGCCGCATTCGGAGAGTTTCGATCGTTGCGGTTCAACGAGGTGGAGCAAGGCTTGGCTTACGTGTGCGCAAGCGGCGACGGCTGTGAGAGGGAACACGCCGATGGCGTCGTCATGGACGATGAAGCGCTTCCGTACGAATATCTACGGGTGATGACGGCGGCGTCGATGGGGCTGTGCGCAATTAAAGGGTTGGATTTGTGCTCGCCTGACGCTAGGGCGGTGATTTTCCACGTCGGTTTGGGCGCCGGCGCGGCGCCGGCGTTTCAGAAGCGAAAGTTTCCTCTCGTCGATGTCGAGGTGGTTGAGATTGATCCGATTGTGATTGACGTCGCGAAGAATCATTTAGGGGTGCGATTCAACCAGGGGGACGATGCGATGCGGGTCGTCGAAGGGGATTGCGCGGATGTGTTAAAGGCGCGGGATAGAGAGTCGGTTGATATTGTTTTTATGGACGCGTTCGACGGCGACGGATTGATTCCTGAACACTTGATACGGGATGGATTCTTACAAAGTTGTAGCGATGCGCTGAAAACAGATGGTAGTTTAGTTTTAAACATGTTTAACGGCACGAGAGGGAGCGAGGCGAGAGAATCGGTTCGCATGTTTGCCGAACGGCTCGAACGCTTTGTCGGTCCGGTGTGCACGTACCCCGTGCTCGATTCACCGGTGAACGTCGTGCTGAGCGCGACGAAGCGCGGCACCGCACGACCGACGAGAGAAGAGATTGTTAAACATGCCAAGGCGCTCGGTGAGCGGGCAGGCTTCGATTGGATGCCGCACAAGCTCGTCGAGGGGACGTTTTGGGCCGAGTCGCGTGACGGCGAGCTCATGGAGAGCATCCCGGGGAGACCCGGTGTCATGGGTAAGTTTAAAGGCAGAAACGGGACAAACATGCCACGGGAATATGAAAAAGTGTTACTCGCGGGGAGTGATTGATTTTATTAATAGAGAAGACGACGGACGCAGCGACGTAGTGTGCGAGCATCAAAAACATGTTGTAATTTTTAGGCACGAATGTGGTAGAATCTGAAGATAATTCCGTTCTCAAGAGCCGTGCAACTACGTCGGGCGCTCGTATTGAGTTCTGTTATCTATTGTGCACCAATAATAAATTGGACCACCGTTACCTGGGTTAACCTCTTCCCAGCCGTGCGGAAGCGGAGCGCCAGAGGACGCGCCACCGTAGGCTTGCTGTTGACCGTAGGCTTGCTGTTGACCGTAGGCTTGCTGTTGACCGTACGCTTGTTGTTGTCCATAGCCACCTTGTTGGTAACCACCGTACGCTTGTTGTTGTCCATAGCCACCTTGTTGGTAGCCACCGCCGAAGCCGCCTTGTTGGTAGCCACCGCCACCGCCGCGGTTTGGCGCGGTATTGATGTACTCTTGAATCATACGAATCGCCTCTTGGCACTGTTGAGGAGTACCGTAGACCTCAACACAGCTTTCAGGACGGTTCATTCTGATGCGCGTACCGGTTTGAGATTCAACACGTCGGATGTTTTCGCCACCACGACCAATGATGCGACCTTCTTGACCTTCGCTTGGCACGCGTTCGCAGTGACCAGTCCAGTTGCCGCCGCCGCCGCCGCCGCCGCCGCCGCCGCCGCCGCGACCGCCGTAAGAGCCGCCGTAAGAGCTATAGGCGCCGCTCGGGACAGGCAAACCTGCCTTTTCTTGGGCTTCACGAACGTTACCGTCTTCAACGATGCGGGTGATTTCATCGCAGCAGTCGTTGACGCCGTCCAAAAATCCAACAACTTCAGCCAAGGCGGCTGGGCGGTTCATGGTGATTCGCACGCGGAATCGGTCTTGCAACTCGCGAATCTTGGAACCACCACGACCGATGATCCGACCTTCGTTAGATTGCGTCGGCACATCCTTACGAATTTGTCCACCTGGAAGCTCGTACGTGGCGAGCTTTTGACCATCCTTGGTGAGACCGTGATCCACCTCGGCCGGTCCCGTCGGTTGCTCGATACCGTCCGTGCGCGCACGTTGACCCTCCGGTTCGGCATCATCTTGATCCTCATCACGAGGACGCTTCTTTTCGGCGTGATCAGCCATAGCTTTCTCCGCCATGGCAGCAGCCGCCGCCTGCACGTCAGCTCGCTCGTCGGCGGGTTCTTCTGGAGCGTCCTCCTCCTCCTCCTTCGCGTCTTCAGCCGGCGCTGCCGCCTCTTCTTCTTCCTCCTTCTCCTCCTCCTCCGCCTTCTCTTCTTCGGCGCCGTCATCATCGTTCGCCATTGCCTCCTCGAGTCGCGCCACGAGCACCGCCTTGAGTCCCGTCGTGTCCAACCCTCGCGCCTTGAGCTCCTCTCGAAGCTTGACCACGGTCAACTTTGCCACAGCGCTCGCCGCCATCTCGCTCGTCGCTCGGAACGAAAACAAGCAAAAAAGTCTCTTGACAAGAACCGCGTCGTACTCTCGCGCGTTGTCGTCGCTTAACTCGTTCGACCAAGGAAGAATTCAGTCGAGTGGAATCGAATGGGTTGGAATGGAATGCGAGATCTCTCACACACACACGCTCTCACGTCGTCGTCGTTCAAGAGATACGCGTTTAACGATGCAATACACGTCACACGCGTCAACACACGGATGAGATCTCTGGGGTGGTATCGGACGGCGTCCTTCGTCGTCGATCAGTGACGCACCTCGTGTGTGAGATCGACGTCTTCGGGTGAACCCCACGGCTCCCTTTAATCAATACTTTGGACGAGAAATCGCCAAGAATTGCAAAAGTACCCTACATCTAGGGGTAAGAAGCACTTCCCCATATCAAAGAAATTATAGATCTATATAGATTAAAAATGGTAAAACTCGTTAAAAGCTCTGAATGTCCGATTTTTGGGTCTCAACGCAAAACGCGAGTCGTGACTCGTGGATAGAAGATAACGAACGCCGGGTGGATTGGAGCGGCATCGTCACAACGCGCGGCGCGCGCGCGAGCGACGGGAGGGAACGGCGCGCGCGTGGGTTTCATTCGTATTCATCGTCTTCGTCGTCTTTTTACGTGGGAACCATGTCGACGACGTCGTCACTCTGCGTGGACATGTCGAGCCGGTACGAGCCCGCGCACGGGGGGAAGGTGCTCGGCGCTGGAAACTTTGGCACGGCGAAACTGATGAGAAGCGTCGCGACCGGGGAGCTCGTGGCGATCAAGTACATCGAGAGAGGGGATAAGATTGATGAGAACGTCAAGCGGGAGCTGACGAATCACAGGCTGTTGACGCACCCGAACGTGGTGCGGTTCGTGGAGGTTTTACTGACGGAGCGACACTTGGCCATCGTGATGGAGTACGCGGCGGGTGGGGAGTTGTTCGATCGGATTTTGAGTAAAGGGAAGTTTTCAGAGGATGAGGCGAGGTATTTCTTTCAACAACTTATCTCTGGGGTGGGGCACTGTCACGCAAAGGGTGTTGCACATCGGGACTTGAAGTTGGAGAATACGCTTTTGGACGGGGGCGCCGTGCCTCGGTTGAAGATTTGTGACTTTGGATACTCGAAAAATAGCCTGATTGACAGCGATCCGAAGAGCACGGTGGGGACACCGGCGTACATTGCGCCGGAGGTATTGGATAGGAAGGCGTACGACGGAAAGAGCGCGGATGTATGGTCATGTGGGGTGACGCTCTACGTCATGCTCTGCGGGCGATATCCGTTTGAGGACAGACGCGAACCGAGGAATATTCGCAGCACGTTTCAAAAGATTAAGAGTTGCGATTACGCGATTCCATCGAACGTGCACATTAGTGCGGCGTGTCTGGATCTCATTCAGCGCATCTTCGTCGTCGACGTGTCAAAGAGGATTGACATCGCTGGCATTCGCGCACACCCGTGGTTCACCACAAACTTGCCGCGCGAGCTTTTGGACATTGAGTGCGCAGATGACGACAACGTCATCAGCTCCATGTCCATGGCGGATATCGAAGCGATCGTGGAGGAAGCGAAGCAACCACACGGCGGAGACGCCGATGGTACCAGCGCTATGACGCACGAAGAGGATCATGAAATGTTGAGCAACGAGTTTGACGACGACGACGAGTTCAACGAGTAACATAGTGTTCGTTCCCCATTTCCATTTCTTGTACACTACAGTAGCCGGCAGGATATTTATTTATGTGATGCAGACTAATCTGTGATTACAAGCACAATACGTGCGCTCTTCTAAAATCGTCCAACCGCGCGTTGGACTCCACCATTTCCTACCGAAACCAAACAATAAAAAATTCACCCAAAGCTTTAAAGCTTAATTTCCACGTCGACCCCAGACGGAAGCTCGAGCGCCATGAGGGCGTCAATCGTCTGCGCGGTCGGCTGGTGAACGTCGATCAATCGGTGGTGCGTGCGCGTCTCGAAGTGTTCCCGGCTGTCCTTGTTCACGTGCGGCGATCGCAAAACGCAAAAGATGCGGCGCTTCGTCGGAAGCGGCACCGGTCCGGACACGCGCGCCTCGGTCGCCTTGGCGGCTTCGAGAATCTTATCGCAGGCGCTTTGCATGTGGTTCGTCTCGAAAGAGCGAAGACGAATGCGAATCTTGGACGCTTGAACGGCCGCCTATGCGTGGTCAAAACGAAACGACGGGAAAACACACAGTCAGTCTCTCATTCACACTCAACGCGCGACACGACCCTTCGCAACCCAACCCTGAGTACAAAGAGCAGTCTCGTCATCACGAACTCCACCATCCACCCTCCCATCCCGAGCGCCGCGTAGCGCCTCGCGGTCGTTCCGACGAGCGAGAAAACCCTCCATTACTCCTCCTTTCATCGCCAACTCTCACACACGCATCCCGCATCGCGTCGCGTCGTCACCATCCACCCGGCAAAGACACAAAGGGTCACGGCGCGTCCCGAGGCCGCGACTCGGTAAGCTACAAAACACGCACCGCTTGCGCGCGAACAGTCGTCGCGGATCTCGGCTTGGCCGTCTGCGCGTCGCGTAAACCGAATCGTAAAATTTCCGTCGTCAGTCCTCGTCCGTGTCTAATCGTCTCGCGCGTCTCGCGCGCCGTCGGCGACGAGCGACCACACGGCATCGTCCGTCCGCGACGTCACTCAGGGTTTCAGCCCAGGGACGGGACGCATCATCCGCGGCGCTCGCGTTCGGGTTTCGTCGACGTACCGTGCGGCTCGGCGTCGCGCGAAGGGCGACGGTGGATTGCGTCGCGGCAAACATATTCTCTCGAGCGTGTGCGTTCCGTGTGGGGCGCGCGCGGTTGACTGTCGCGTCGTTAGGTCGCGCACCGCACGCGTCGCCGGCGGTTCCTTCCGCCGACGCCCCCTTCGGAGCTGAGACGCTTTGTGTATGTACAAACATTGTGATGTCGACCTGTCTTTGAGTCACGACTCGTCACGGCGGTACGAGGGTCCGTCCACTGGCGGCGATGGCTGCGTTTGCCGACCTCGGCGTCCCCACAAAGAGCGCCGACGCGACCGAACGCAACGATGGCGAGCATGGACGAACGAATCGATGGTACGCGCTCGATCGTCTCGACCGCATCGACGCGCGCGATGAAACGACGACGACGACGCGTCCGCGGGTGTTGGTGAAGGTTTCGGCGACTGACGCTGTTGTTTTTTTGAAATCGAAACGAAACAGCGCTCATCTTGCGCCTGCACGAGATTCAGGCGGTCAAGTTTGGGGAGTTTACGCTCAAGTCTGGAATTTTGTCCCCGATTTATATCGATTTGCGCGTGATTGTGTCCTATCCGGACGTTTTGACGTCGGTGGCGGAGTGCATGTGGGACGTGCTGTCGGCGAACGGCGCAAAGTTTGACAACATTTGCGGCGTGCCGTACACGGCTTTGCCGATCGCGACGTGCATGTCTCTCGCGCATGACGTGCCGATGTTGATGCGTCGTAAGGAGGTGAAGGCGTATGGTACGAAGAAGCAGATTGAGGGCGCTTTTGAGGCGGGACAAACGTGCCTGTGCGTTGAAGACTTGGTCACCTCTGGCGCCTCTGTCATGGAAACCGTCGAACCGTTGGAGAACGTCGGCCTCAAGGTTAAGGATGTCGTCGTTCTCATCGATCGCGAACAGGGTGGTGAAGCGCGACTCGCGTCTAACAACCTTCGTTTGCACGCCGTGCTCCCGCTCTCTCGCGTGTTGAAGACGCTCGAAGCGGAGGGCAAGATGAGGTGCGTATTGCTCGCGAAAGTCATTCGTCCACCAGAAGAGGGCGTGCTTCAGTCTTCTCGTTTGCGCGATCTCCACGCGTTCTCGAATTTTCATGCACGCAACATAAAATAGCCGGTAGCGCCACAACCCTTTCCCTCGGTGATTCGGCTCGATGGATCGCCGAGGTGGATATGCACCGACATTCGCGTATGGCGTCCAGCCCGAGCTGAGACTGACGCGTTTTAACTTTTCAACCCATCGCAGCTCTGAACTCGTGCAAAAGGTCAAGGACTTCATCGCGGCGAACCAGACCATGCCAGTCGCCGGCACGGAAGCCCCGAAGCCGACCCGTATGTCGTATACTGCTCGCTCCGAGCTCACCGATAACGCGTGCGCCAAGCAACTCTTCAAGTTGATGGAGACGAAGAAGACAAACCTGTGCGTCGCCGCGGATGTGAACACGGCGAAGGAACTGTTAGAGATGGCTGAGATCCTCGGCCCGGAGATTTGCATGCTCAAGACGCACTGTGATCTCTACCCAGATTTCACCGAGTCCTTCGGTGAACAGCTCATGGCGATCGCCGAGAAGCACAACTTCATGATCTTTGAAGATCGCAAGTTTGCCGATATTGGAAACACTGTTGTCGGTCAATACAGCAGCGGCGTTCATAAGATTGCCGACTGGAGCCACATCACGAACGCTCACATAGTCCCGGGTAGCGGTATCATCGATGGTTTGAAGTCTGTCGGCCTCGCCAAGGGCCGAGGTCTTCTCTTGCTCGCCGAGATGTCCTCCAAGGGTACCATGGCGAAGGGTGACTACACCGAAGCCGCCATTGGCATGGCGGCGCAGCATCCGGATTTCGTCATGGGTTTCATCTCTACCAACCCCAAGGCGTGGAAGGCTGAGTGGAGCAAGGGTCTCATCAACATGACCCCGGGTGTGCAACTCCAAGTGGGTGGTGATGCGATGGGTCAGCAATACAACACGCCGCACAATGTCATTGTCGAAAACGGTAGCGACGTCATCATCGTCGGTCGCGGTATTTACAAGGCTGCCGATCCGGCTGCTGCGGCGAAGGAGTACCGCGAGGCTGGCTGGGACGCTTACCAAAAGTCTATCGCGTAGGTAGAAAGTTTTAAAACAAGTCGTTTTACAATGCCTAAATTCGTAGAGTGTGATGTGAGTCCCCCTTACGAGAAGAGCTTCTTGACGCTGATGTTCTTCTCTGAATCCTTTTGCATCACCTTTGACACAGCCATCTCAAAGTCTTCCTGGGTGACGTGCACCCGGCGTTCGCGAAGAGCGAACATGCCCGCTTCCGTACACACCGCCTTGGACTCTGCTCCAGATGCGCCGCTCATCTTGCTAGCAATCTTCTTGAGATCGATGCCTCTGACGAGGTTCATCTTGCGGCTATGAATCTTCAAAATGTCTACGCGGCTGTCCTCTGACGGGTTCGGGAACTCAATCTTACGATCGATGCGACCCGGACGCAAGAGCGCCTGGTCGAGAATGTCCAGACGGTTCGTTGCCATGATCACCTTGATTTGGTTCGTCGCCTCGAAACCGTCGAGCTGGTTGAGCAACTCGAGCATGGTGCGCTGCACTTCGCTGTCGCCACCGCCTCCTCCTCCGCCCGAGTCACGAGCGCTACCGATAGAGTCCACCTCATCCATGAACAAAATACTCGGTGCGTGTTCACGCGCCATGACGAATAGCTCACGAACCATTCTCGCCCCTTCACCTATGTACTTTTGAACTAGCTCTGAACCGGAGACGCGAATGAAGCAGCAGTCGGTGTGGTGCGCCACCGCTCTCGCCAAAAGCGTCTTACCCGTACCCGGTGGACCATACAAAATCACACCCTTCGGCTGAGCGATCCCGAGCGAGTCAAAGAGCTCGGGGTGCTTGATCGGAAGCTCTACAACCTCCTTGATTTCCTTCACTTGCTGATCCAAGCCTCCAATCATGTCAAATGTTGAGTCTGGAACCTTTTCAACCTTCATCAGCGACACCAACGGGTCAATATTCGACGGCAAGATGACGTGAAGTGTGTAAGAATCGTTACGAAGCGCTACTCGCGTTCCCGCGGTGAGCTTGGTCACGTCGATGCTCTTGTCCATGTCGCACACGTATTTCCCCTCTGGGTGCACTTTGACCAAAACCTTCTTCTTCCCCATCACCTTAACCACCTCGCCCACGTATGACCCGGGTTCTTGCAACACGTGCAACTCTTCCCGAAGCGATCGAACTATTCGTACGAAAAACGTACCACCGCGCGATTTGCAAACACCATCGTCAGTCACTCGAGAACGTTTTAACGCTTCACTCGCAGAATAATCTCAAAAAAACAGAGATCCGCGCGCGA
>Ga0181593_10001689_pt1 | contig 20143 bp, 19 predicted proteins | sample 071ome_19_FD_133756 | JGI IMG/M metagenome (GOLD analysis project Ga0181593, IMG submission 133756) | Coastal salt marsh microbial communities from the Groves Creek Marsh, Skidaway Island, Georgia - 071413AT metaG (megahit assembly) | ecosystem: Environmental > Aquatic > Marine > Intertidal...
CCGCTTCCATCGGCTCGGCCGTGGCATCGCCGGGAATGCCGCCGATGGGTTTGAGTGACAACGTGATCGCCACATACCCCGGCACGCGGTGATCGTGCACGTTGGTATCCACCCAGCGCGCGAAATCCTTGTTCTGCGCCTTCGCGTCCTCAAATGCCGCGACCGGCTCGCTCAGCGATTCATAAGCCGGCGGTGCAAAGAACGCGCGGATACGGTCTTCTTCTTCCTGCGGCAAATTGACGCCGGTCTTGCGTGTCTCGGCCCACTCTTCTTCCACCTGGCGGGTGAATTCCTCGGGGCCCAGGTCGCGCACCAGAATCTTGATGCGGGCCTTGTAAATGTTGTCGCGCCGTCCATAGCGATTATAGACGCGCATGATCGCTTCCAGATACGAAAGCAACTGTTCGCGCTCGAGGAACGGACGGATCAAGCTGCCGATCACGGGCGTACGGCCCATGCCGCCGCCGACGTAGATGCGATAGCCGATTTCGCCGGCGTCGTTCTTCAGTACCTGAATGCCGATATCGTGCCATTGCACGGCGGCGCGGTCGTTGGGCGCTCCGGTGACGGCAATCTTGAACTTACGCGGCAGGAACGAGAATTCCGGGTGGAACGTGGACCACTGGCGGATGATCTCCGAAACGATCCGCGGGTCTTCGATCTCATCGCGTGCCACGCCGGCGAAGTGATCTGCGGTCACATTGCGGATACAGTTCCCGGAGGTCTGGATGCCGTGCATTTCGACGCTAGCCAGTTCTTCGAGCAAATCGGGCATCTGCTCCAATTTGATCCAGTTGAACTGAATGTTCTGGCGCGTCGTGAAGTGTCCGTAGCCACGGTCGTATTTGCGCGAAATATCAGCCAGCTTGCGCAGCTGTTTCACCGAAAGCGTGCCGTAAGGCACGGCAACGCGCAGCATGTAAGCGTGCAACTGCAAATACAGGCCGTTCATTAGGCGCAACGGACGGAATTGCTCTTCGGTCAATTCGCCGGAAAGACGGCGTTTCACCTGGTTGCGGAACTCTGCGGTCCGTTCTTTTACGATCGTCTGGTCGAAATTGTCATACGCGTACACGGCGTCACCTATTTGGAAACGGATTTATTGAGGTCGGGGCGCACCGTCGGACCCGTGGCACGAATTTGTTCGCGTAGGTGCGCTGGTCGCAGATCGCCGTTGGCGTTCACATCCACCACCGCGACATCAATCACCACGTTCGCCGCAAAGGCATCGGCGCCCGCCTTCTCCAGGTTCTTGATCGCCTCGGGCGAGTTCGCGACCAATGCATCCGTGACATGCGCCGACCATTTACCATCGGTGGTGTAATACACAGTCCCGCCACTCAGGAGGTCATTGGCCGTCAGGATTTTCGGCAGTTCGGCTTTTGTTTTCGCTACCATCTCATACAGCCTCCGCCGCAGTCACGGCACCCTCGCCGACATAAGTTCTGACGACTTCACCGACAATGAACAGCGCAGGGCTTTGCGCGTTTTCACGCACAACAACCTCGGGCAGCTCGCCAATGTTCGTCGTGATGATGCGCTGAGCGGGGCGCGTCGCGTGCTCCACCACCGCCACCGGCCAATCGCCTTCGAGACCGTCGGCCATGAGCGCGTCCTTCAAGTCCTGCGCCTTGCATAGACCCATGTACACCACCATCGTGCGCCCCGGACCGGCAAGACCGGTCACGTCGGACAGCGCGCCTTCCTTGCGTGTAGCCGTGACGAGTGTGACACGCGAGGCGTACTCACGATGGGTCAGCGAAATTTTCATCGCTGCGGCGGACGCCGACGCCGCGGTTACGCCCGGAATAATCTCAATCGGGATATTTTCCGCGCGCAGCGCGTTGATCTCCTCGGCGCTGCGGCCGAACACCATGGGGTCACCGCCCTTCAAGCGCACAACCTTGTGCCCTGCTTTCGCGGCGGAAATCAGCTGTTGAATAATATCGGCTTGCGTGATGACAGCTTTGTGGTGCGGTTTGCCTACGTAAATGCAGCGCGCGCGCTCAGGCAAGATGTCGACAATCTCCGGTGAAACCAAGTCATCGAAAAACACCACGTCCGCCGCTTGCAAAGCGGCAAAGCCTTTGCGGGTCAAAAGATCAGGATCGCCGGGACCCGCGCCCACCAGCGTCACCGTGCCGCCGGCGCCAGGCGCCGCAGCAAGGTCATCGATACCAATTGACTGGCTTTCAAAGCCGCTCACGTTCGTGTCCTTCCTGAAAAGGGCGCTAAATAGCGCGCCGGCGGGGCACTCCGCCCGAAATCCGCCTCGGCGCAGGGTATGCCTTACCCCCAGGGGGCCCGGGAATTAAACACCTGTCCCCCGCAGAATGGGCCGGGAGCCTGCTTTATATAAGGTTTCGCTCTCTTGCCGCGCCGAGACAGAATAAAATTCTCTTTTGGAGGGAAGCTACTCCCCAGAATTCCGGGTATATCCGCCCCGGGTCACACCTAGACAGCCGGTGCCGAGTCCTTTTTTAAGGCGCGTTTCAGGACCTTGCCGTTGGCATTCCGCGGCAGGGGCTGGTCCACGAAAGTGACATAGTCCGGCACCTTGTAATCCGACAACCGCTTCGCGCAGTAGGCCTTAATGTCTTCCGCGGTTACGGACGCGTCCTTGGGCAAAATGTAAGCGTGTACCTTCTCGGTCAGCACCGGATCGGGATCACCCACCACCGCCGCCTCGCCCACCTTGGGATGATAGGCCAATACATCTTCCACTTCCGCCGAGTACACCTTGAACCCGCCGCGATTGATCATATCCTTCTTGCGGTCGAAGATTTGCAGGTATCCCTCCGCCGTCATGGTGCCGATATCGCCCGACTTCCAGAAGCCGGATATGAAATTCAGTTTGGTTGCCTCGGGATTGCTCCAGTATCCGGGCGCGACATGTCCGCCCTTGATCCACACCTCACCGGTTTCACCCGCAGGAACTTCGCAGCCATCGTCATCCATGATGCGGATTTCACAGCACGGCACCGGACGCCCTACCGTATCGGCTTTGAGGGCGCCTTGACCCAAAGGCGTCAACGTCGATGGCGATGTGGTTTCCGTCGAACCATAGGCATTGCAAAGTTGAAGGTTTGGAAGTTTTTCCGCGAGTGTCTTGATAGTCGCCACCGGCATGGGCGAGCCGCCATAGCCGCCGAGGCGCCATGCCGACAAATCAAAGCCTGAAATATCCGTCTGCAGCAAACACAGATGATACATGGCCGGCACCATGAGGGTGTAGGTCATGCGCTCCTTGGTCGCCAGTTCAAGGAAACTCGCGGCCTTGAAGGCGCCGAGAATGATCGTGGCTCCCTTTACGCGCACCATGGCAAGCATGATCGCCACCAAGCCGGTCACATGTGTCGCGGGTACGGCCATCAGCGCGCGGTCCGAGGATGTCAGCTTCCAGCAAGCCTCGTAGTGCATGGCCGACATGACCATGGACATCTGGGTCAACATCGCGCCCTTGGGTTTTCCCGTTGTGCCGGAGGTATACAAAATCACTGCCGTGTTTTCTTGATCAACGGCAACAGATGGTGCGGCGCCGGACTTAAAAAGATCATCCAGCGGTTTTGAGGCCTTAGCGGCACCGCCCACTGCAAACCTGTGCTTGAGGGCGGGAACGGTGTGTGCATCCGGAATCCTGTCTTCCAGATCCGCTTCGTGCACCAGCACCTTCGCGCCACAATTGCCGATGGTGAATTCCAGCTCCTGTTTCTGCTCGCGGGTATTGAGCGGCACGGCAACACCACCCGCGCGCATGACGCCGAAAAACACGAACGCGAACTCGGCGCGGTTGTTGAGCAACATGGCCACGCGGTCGCCCGGCTCCAATCCGCATGCAACGAGGCCGTTCGCAACAGCGTTCACCGCATCGTCAAACTCCCGATAAGAATAGCGCCGCCCGCTTTCGATGATGGCATCGCCGCCGGGGTTTGCCGCAACCGCCTCACGCATGATCTGATCGACCCCTGCCGGGCGCTCCGCAAAGCACGCAACGACGCGATCGCCGTAATGCGCTTCGTATCGTTTCGCCGGGCAATCGATCCAGGTCATCGCGGTCTCAGTGATTGTGTTGAAGGCGCGAAGTATTAGAAATATTCGGTGCATTCCGCAAGACACGTTCCTGCGCTAGAATTGTTTCAAACGTGTGCGGTGAGGGAATCCACTTTGAAATCAAGCGACTCAAGATTACGCCAAGCTTTGGCACTGGCCGCCCTTACTGTACTCACTTCCTGCTCGGCGTCAGACTCACCCTCGCGCCTTGATCGCATTCAGGACCGCGGCTTTGTGACCTGCGGTGTGTGGACCGGTATTGCGGGCTTCGCCACCGCCGATGAAGACGGCCACTATCAAGGGATGGATGTGGAGGTCTGCCGCGCCGTCGCGGCGGCGATTTTCGGAAGTCCGGAGAACGTCGCCTATGTGCGTGCCGAAAACGTGCAGCAGATCGAGGATGACGAAGACCTCGACATCATTTCCCGGCGCATCACCTGGTCGTTGACGCGGGCCGCTTCAAACAACCTCATGTTCGGACCTGTGATATTTTATGACGGCCAAGGGTTTTTGGTCCCGCGCGCGTCCGGCATCGAGTCCGTTGACGACCTTGCCGGCAAATCCGTCTGCGTCCAGACCGTCGAGCGTCACGCCGCCACGCTCGCCGCTTTTGCGCTGGAACGGGGCCTCGATATCTCCAGCGTACCCATTGACACCGATGAAGAAGCCCAGACCGCGTTGCAATCAGGCCGATGCGCGGCCTTTTCCGCCGATGTATCCTGGCTCGGATCGGCAAAACTAAAATTCTCCGGAACGCCCGACGACTACGTCATTTTTCCTGACCTGATCTCAAAGGAACCGTTGGCGCCATTGGTCCGCATGGGCGACGATCAGTTTTTCGAGATTGTGCGCTGGTCGGTGTTCGCCATGATCGCGGCGGAAGAATTTGGAATAAATTCTAAAAATGTCGAGGCCGCGCGCGAAGTGCGCGATCCCGAAATCTTGCGCTTGCTTGGTGTTGTGCCGGGCAACGGCGCAGTATTGGGCCTGGATGAAGACTGGGCCTTTAATATCATCAAGACCGTCGGCAACTACGGTGAGATATACGCGCGCAATGTCGGCGCGGACAGCGCGATCAATCTCGATCGTGGCCTGAACAAATTATGGACGGACGGCGGGCTGATGTTCGCACCGCGGCTTCGCTAAAAGCCGCTAACCCGCGTCCTCTTCTTCCTCGATGACGAAATTGACTTCGAAGGCGCCGATGACGTCTCCGGTCCTGCGCATGGAGAATTTCCGCGCCGTCTTGTAGCCGGGAACAAACACCTCCACATCGATCTTGCTCGGATCAATATCATAGCCGAGATCTTGAATGACCCGGCCCACATCTAAACTGCGGTATCTGCCAATAATATTTGTGTAGGACTCGTATGTTAATTGCGGCTCGGACACCCCGACCGACACCAATGCGCCCGGGACACCCTTTCCTTGTCGGTTCTTCACGCTGCCGAAGAACACGAATTGCGGGTCGCCTTCAATTTCCAACGCTTCGAAAAAGATATCGCCGTTGGCCACGGCAGGACGGGACGAAGCCGCGGCGGTAACTACCGCCGCGGCTGCCGTAATGAGCGATTCTCGCCGGGATACGCTTGTCATACGCTCGCCTTTTCCAGTGCTAGTCCACAAACCAGTGCCATTCGGCATAAACAGTGTAAATGCTCACCAGCAACGGAATCAGCCAGCTGATGGTCGGACCAAGGCGAACTGTGAGATTTTTGGGCACGAAGAGCGCCACGGCGGCAACCGCCACCCCGATCACGAAGCTCTGCAATATCCATGAATACCAACCCATTGCCGGACCTGCCGTATTCGGCAGGTCTTCCATGCTTGCTTCGCCGAGAAGCGGATACCAGCGGATGAGGGTGTACCCTTGGAGGAACGACACGATGTACACAACAGAGGCGACACCGGCAAAAACCTTGAGGGCGAAAGGAATGTTCATAGCAGCCCCTTAATGTTGTTCAGAATGTAGCCAACGACGAAGCCCAGCCAAACAATGGCGCAAATGACGGTTGTATTCATTTGGCGCGCCAGCACGTGATCGGCAGGTGAGGCTTTCTTCCAGAGCCACCAATAGCTGGGCAGCATGGCAAGACCGAACACCGCCAAATGTTCCTTCAGCTCGAACAACCCAATGGGCGGGTTCATGCCCGAATCGGTCAGGGTGCTTTTTACGTCCATGACGTATGTGGGATAAATCAGTCCGCCGCCAAAGAAAGTAGCAATGTAGAAAATCACGACGGTGTTCGTGTACGTCGCGGATCGGGTGTTCACATAAGCCTGGATAAAGTTCTTGGCCGCGATGGGTTTGGGCTTCCAAACCGCAACAGCCTGGTGGGTGGTCAACCCAATCAACACGACCCCTGCAAGACCGTGCAGGATAAGCAGCGTCGCGACCAATGTCCCTGCAATCACGTTCCCTCCTACGTCTTCGCACCAGAATGACGCACGCCGGCCCCTGACAACTCCCTGAAACCATTAAAGTTCCAGAGGCTCCCTCCTACTGGAAACCGCATGACGCGTTGGATTTTATGGGCGGCCTTATGCTCGGTCAAATAGAACCGGTCCGTAAATGTTGGAAAACGCTCGATTATTGGTAACGATAGGAAACAATGTAAACGACCGACGGCGTTGACCGTTCCGCCAGATCGTGATTGAAACCGAGCCAAGCATTCGGAGGACTCAAAAAATGAACATTTCGGGGATATCGGCAATCGTAACCGGCGGCGCATCGGGTCTTGGCGCGGCAACTGCACGCAATTTGGCGGCGCTGGGCGCGAAGGTGGCCTTGCTCGATCTCAACGCGGAAAACTGCGCCGAAGTGGCCAAGGAAGTTGGCGGGCTGGCCCTGTCTTGTGACGTGGCCGACGCCGCCTCCACCCAAAAAGCCCTGGCCGAAGCCAGGGAAAAACACGGCGCCGCGCGTCTGGCCGTCAACTGCGCGGGCATCGCGCCCGCGGCAAAAGTGGTCGGCCGCGATGGACCTCACGATCTGGAGATGTACCGCAAAGTCATCGAGGTCAACTTGATCGGCACCTTCAACGTTCTTCGCCTTGCCGCCGCCGACATGATGGAGCTGGACGAACTCGAAGACGGCGAGCGCGGCGTGATCGTCAACACCGCCTCCATTGCCGGATACGAGGGCCAGATCGGACAGGCGGCCTATTCCTCTTCCAAGGGCGGCGTGATCGGCCTGACCCTGCCTGCCGCGCGCGAGTTGGCCCGTTCAGGCATTCGCGTGGTGACCATAGCGCCGGGCCTGATCGAAACGCCGATGTTCAAGAACCTGCCGCCGGCCGCCGTGGAAAATCTCGTTAAAACAACCGTGTTCCCGAAGCGTCTCGGCAAGGCTGAAGAATACGCCAAGCTGGTTCAGCACATCGCAGAGAACGTTCTCCTCAACGGATCGACCATCCGCATGGACGGTGCCATCCACCTCAGCTGATCCCCGCTGAACGCCGGAAAATCGGCGGTTTGATCGGAACCCGCGAGGATATTTCTTCTCTTTAGGGGCGGGCCCGCGAACGAGTGTCCCACCCCCAAAGGCTCCGGGCACAAGTTTTTGCAAAGGCCCGTAAAAATCATCGATTTGCGTAACTGCACCTTCGACCTTTCACGCGCTTTGAGCGATATTCCCGCCGTCGCGGGACCAATTTCGAAATTTTCGGAGGAATTGCCCCAACGCGAAATATAAAGGCGCAAAACAACAACGCTGCGGGAGTTTAGGCTCGCCCGGGCCCCGGAAAGACCAAGAAGACCAACTGTCCATGCAGGACCTGAACAATCTCCAGCGCCTTGAGGCGGAAAGCATCCACATCATGCGCGAGGTGGCCGCCGAGTGCGACAACCCTGTCATGCTGTATTCCATCGGCAAGGACAGCGCGGTGATGCTGCACATCGCCATGAAGGCGTTCTATCCGTCCAAACCGCCCTTCCCGCTTTTGCACGTCGATACCACCTGGAAGTTCCGCGAGATGATCGCGTTCCGCGATACCATCGTCAAAGACCTGGGGCTTGAACTTCTGACCTACACTAACCCCGAAGGTCTCGCGCAGGGCATCGGTCCTTTCACCCACGGCTCGGCCACCCACACCGATGTCATGAAAACCCAGGCGCTGAAACAAGCCTTGGACAAATGGAAATTCGATGCCGCGTTCGGTGGCGCGCGCCGCGACGAGGAAAAGTCCCGCGCCAAGGAGCGCGTCTTTTCATTCCGCTCCGCCCAACACCGATGGGACTCCAAACAGCAGCGCCCTGAACTTTGGCACCTCTACAACACCCGCAAGAGCAAGGGCGAAAGCATCCGCGTTTTCCCGCTGTCCAACTGGACCGAGCTGGACGTGTGGCAATACATCTACCTTGAAAAGATTCCGATTGTGCCGCTGTACTTTTCCGCCGAACGCCCCGTCGTGATGCGCGACGGCACCATGATCATGGTGGACGACGACCGCATGCCGCTCGAGTCCGGCGAGAAACCGGCCATGAAAAAAGTGCGCTTCCGCACGCTGGGCTGTTATCCGCTGACGGGCGCCATTGAAAGCGAAGCCGATACCCTGCCCGCCATCATTCAGGAAATGCTGCTCACCAAAAGTTCCGAGCGCCAGGGCCGTGTCATCGATCACGACGCCGCCGCGTCCATGGAAAAGAAGAAGCAAGAGGGCTACTTCTGATGGCGCACGTTTCGGACCTGATCGCCGAGGATATCGAAGCCTATCTCAAGGCCCACGAAAACAAGGGCCTGCTGCGCTTTATCACCTGCGGCAGCGTGGATGACGGTAAATCCACACTGATCGGCCGACTGCTCTATGACTCGAAGATGATCTTCGAGGATCATCTCGCCGCCCTCGAAAGCGACTCAAAGAAAGTCGGCACCCAAGGCGGGGAAATCGATTTCGCGCTGCTGGTGGACGGCCTTGCCGCCGAGCGCGAACAGGGCATCACTATCGACGTCGCCTACCGCTTCTTCTCCACCGACAAGCGCAAATTCATCGTCGCCGACACGCCGGGTCACGAGCAATACACCCGCAACATGGTCACTGGCGCCTCTACCGCCGAACTCGCGGTCATTCTGATCGATGCGCGCAAGGGCGTCTTGGTGCAGACCCGCCGGCACTCTTATCTCACCTCCCTGATCGGCATCCGCGACGTGGTGCTGGCCGTCAACAAGATGGACCTTGTCGATTACTCCCAGGAGGTCTTCGACAAGATCGTCGCCGATTATCGCGCCTTCGCCAAACAGATCGGCTTCGAGAACGTGCTGGCGATTCCGATTTCGGGCCTCAAGGGCGACAACATCACAACGCCCAGCAAGACAATGGACTGGTATAAGGGCCCGACCCTTATGCATCACCTGGAGACGGTGGAAATCGCCGACCGGTCGCGTGAGTCCGCGTTCCGCATGTGGGTGCAATGGGTGAACCGTCCCGACCTCGACTTCCGCGGGTTCTCCGGCCAGATCGCGAGCGGCACGGTCAAGCCCGGCGATAAAATCCGCGCGCTTCCGTCCGCCAAGGAAAGCCGCGTGGCCCGCATCGTCACCCAGGACGGCGATTTGGACGAAGGCATCGCCGGACAGTCGGTTACCCTCACCCTTGAAGATGAAATCGACATCAGCCGCGGCGATGTCATATCCAGCACCGAGGCGCTGCCCGGCATCGCCGATCAGTTCAACGCCACCATCGTTTGGATGAACGAAGAGCACCTGCTCCCGGGCCGTCCCTACTGGTTGAAAATCGGCAGCAAGCTGGTGACGGCGACCGTCACCGAGCTCAAATGCAAGATCAACGTCAATACGCTCGATCACCTCGCGGCCAAAACGCTCGAACTGAATGAAATCGGCGAGGCCAATGTCTCCCTCGACCGCGCCATAGCGTTCGATCCTTACGATGAGAACCGCGATACCGGCGGCTTTATCCTGATCGACCGGCTCACCAACACCACCGTGGCCGCAGGCCTGATCCGCTTCGCGCTGCGCCGCTCACAGAACATCCATTGGCAGGCCGTGGACGTGAACAAGCAATCGCGCGCGCAGCTGAAAGGCCAGAAGGCCTGCGTGCTGTGGTTCACCGGTTTGTCGGGCTCGGGTAAATCCACCATCGCAAACTTGGTTGAAAAGCAACTCTACGCCATTGGCCGCCACACATACCTATTGGATGGCGATAACGTCCGTCACGGCCTCAACCGCGATCTCGGGTTCGCCGACACCGACCGCGTTGAAAACATCCGCCGCGTCGGTGAGGTCGCCAAGTTGATGACCGACGCCGGTCTGATCACGATGGTCTCGTTCATCTCGCCGTTCAAGGCCGAGCGGCGTTTGGCCCGCGATCTTCTGGACGACGGCGAGTTCGTGGAGATTTTTGTCGATACGCCCTTGGCCGAAGCCGAGAAGCGCGACCCCAAAGGGCTCTATAAGAAGGCGCGGGCGGGCGAGATCGAAAACTTCACCGGCATCAGTTCACCTTATGAAGCGCCAGAAAATCCCGAGATCAGGATCGACACCACCAAGATGACGCCCGCTGAGGCCGCCGCGCACATCATCACCTGGCTGGAAGAGCGCGGCATTCTGCTCGGCTTCCGCGCCCCGGACGACGATACGCCGACGGCCTAATCCGCGCTGAATTGGCCGGGCGCCGGCACCTCCCCCAAAGCGGGATGGCCATCCTGGCTCAAGTCTGCTAGGCAGGCCTTGGGAATTAGCCAACAATTTGCTTGGTCAATTATTGCGCGGGCCGCTGCCGATCGTGCCTGCCAAGGGGGACTTCTGCTTCGTTATAAAGCCGACCTCAGAACGCTTTTCTATCTTGCCTTGATGGTCGGCGTATTTGCGCTGCTTTGGCGTTACGGATTCGATGCCACCGGGCACTTCAATCCCGGCATTGGCATTCCGCTCCTTACGCTGTTTTGCCTTCTTACAATTTCCGACGCGGTCATTTCGCACAATCACAACCATGTGCCGATTTTCAGAAACCGCTGGGCCAACCTCGGCATCGGATGCGTGATCTCCCTCTTCTACGGGTTTCCGTCATTCGCCTGGATTCCGACACACAACAAAAACCATCATGCGCTCAACAACCGGCCCGGCGACCATTCCATAACGACGCGCCCTCTGCGGCGCGTTGGATTGCTGGGCGCTTTGCTGTACCCCACGGTCACATCGGCAACGCAAACGCGCCTGATCCGTCCCTTTTTGTCGCATTGCTGGCAGCACAACCGCTTTTTGTTCTGGAGAGCGATCGCAGAGTACGCTGTCTTTATAGGTGTGATGGTCGCGCTGTTTGTCATCGATTGGCGAAAAGCTCTGTTGTTAGCCGTGCTGCCGCAACAGGTCGCCTTGTTTTTCATTCAGCATTTTAACTACATCCAGCACATCGAGACGGATTCTCTGTCGAAGTACGAGCACTCCCGAAACTTCACGGGCCGTCTTCTCAACGCGGTTTTGTTCAACAACGGCTACCATACGATTCATCATATGAAGCCGGGCCTCCACTGGTCGCGCACCCCCCAGGCCCATGCGAAGATTGCCCACGAGATACCCGCGCGCCTGCTTCAAGAAAACCTCGGCACATACTGGCTGAAGCGGTTTCTGGCCGATGCCGTCCTGGGACGAACGCCGAGCCACCTGACCCTGCCGGCCGATTTGACCCCCGACACCTTGCATGTCACGGAGGGCGGAGCGGCTATGTTCGGTACGGCGTCCGCGCCCGGGACGACGACACACCGACCGCTTAAAGCTGCCGGCCATCCCTCAAATTGAATCCCTTTCGGCATACAGGCCAAATTGCGAAAACGCCGACCGCTGTCGGGCTTTTTGGCATGAAGCGCCTGCTGACTGTCATTGCTGTGTTCCTCTTTCTGACAACACCGTCAGCCGGGCAGGACTTCAACAAAGGCGTGAGGGCCTACGAGCGCGGCGATTATGCCGCAGCTATGCTTGAGTGGCGTCCGTTCGCCGAAAACGGTAACGCGACCGCTCAATACAATGTCGGGCAACTTTACTTCCTAGGCCGTGGCGTCCCGCAAAACTATGCCGAGGCATTGAAGTGGCACACCCTTGCCGCCGATCAGGGCCACGCCCCGGCTCAATCCATCATTGGCCGTATGTATGCGACAGGCCGCGGGGTGCCGCAGGACTTTCTGCGCGCTTACATGTGGTACGAACTGGCTGCGGCGTTTAGCACCGATGGAAGATTTTCCCGGGATGCGAGGTTTGCGCGAGATGACGCGGCGCGGAATATGACTGCGGAACAGATCGCCGATGCGCAAGATCTCGCCCGCGAATGGATGGCAAAAAAGGGCAGATGACTAGGCACACCATTTGCCAGACCCATCGGTCCGTGCTCCCGCGCGCTCGGCAAAATGCATAAATGTGCGAATTCGGGTCTCCCGATCCGAAATCAAATTGAGTACAGTCGCCGTCCATCTACGGGTATGGACCGCACAAAAGGGACACGCATGACGTCGCGCAAGGACTACGTTGAAAAGATGTCGGCAAGCCTGAAGGAAGTGAACGCAGAGCTTAAGACGTTTCAAGCCATCGCCAAGGACGCCGGCAAAAAAACAGCCGCCAGAATTACTCAGTTGGTGGATGCCGCAAGACCGCACGTTGTCGAAGAGATCAAATACCTCAAGGCCAAGCAGAAGGATCTGGAAACGCGCATCAAAGGCCTCAAGGGGCCGAGCAAAGCTGCCTGGAAAGACCTGAGCGTCGCCATTGATCTGGCATGGAAAGACCTCAAGAAGGGCGTCGTTTCCGCGCGGTCGCATTTCAAGGAAGAGACCCCAAAGTCCAAAAGCAAAACAAAGGCCCCCGCTAAAGCCAAGGCAAAGGCGAAAGCCCCCACGAAAGAACGGGCGAAATCAAAAAGCGCGAAACCGAAATCCAAGCGCTGAGGGACGCCTGTAACTTTTCATGTTGTTAATCCGTACCCTAAAAAGTATCACTGTTGCGTGTGTCCTTCTGATCAATACTTCCGCCTGGGCGCAGCGCGCCGACGAGAATGTGGTGGACGCAGCACAGGATGCGTTCGGCACCACGGTCGGCTCGGAAAGCATCGGTCTTTACAACTCCGGCAGCGCGCGCGGGTTCAATCCGCGCCAGGCGGGCAACATCCGCATCGAGGGGCTTTATTTTCACGGTCCCGTGGCCGGTGGCGGCATCGAGCTGTCCAACCGATTATTTGGGCAAAGCACCGTGCGCGTCGGCCTCACGGCACAGTCCTATCCGTTTCCCTCACCGACCGGCATCGCCGATTATAGCCTGCGCATTCCCGGCGACGATTACGCGCTCAGCGCCGTATTGAAACTAGGGCCCTACGACGCGACCGGCGTTGAACTGGATGCCCAAATCCCGATTTTCTCGGACACCTTCAGCCTCGGTGTCGGCCTCGGCGTCGAACGTGAAGTCTTCGATCACCGCTCGAGCCGCTACAAATTTTCCGGCGCCGTCATCGGCCGCTGGCGAATCGGCCAGAACGTCGAGGTCATTCCCTTCTGGAGCCAGGCGCGCACCGATGACGACGAATTCGGCCCCTGGATATTCACCGGCGGTCTATACGCGCCGCCGAAGATAAAGCGCAGCATTCGGCGCGTGCCGGAATGGTCCGAAATCAACAAGCGCGATTCCACCTTCGGCGCCATCGCCCGCGGCACCTGGTCGGACTGGCAGGTCAAGATGGGGCTGTTCCGCTCCATAGCGGCCAAACCCAAAACGCGGCTGACCATGTACTTCGATGTGCAGCCCGACGGCGCGGCGAACCTGCAATTCTGGAAATTTCCCAATGAACTCTTTCCCAGCGAATCAACTTCGGGTGAGTTCAGGGTTTCCAGAATAATTGCCGAAGGTCCGCGGCGGCACACGCTCAGCCTGAATGCGCGCGGCCGGTCGGCGATTCAAGGCAGCGGCGGTGTGGACCGCGTCGATGCCGGAACCACCGTCCTCGGCGAACGCCTGCCCGACGGCATCCCGGATCCCGATTTCCAAACCCTGCCGCGCAACAAGGAGCACGTGCACGAAGGCAGTATCGGCCTGAACTACGAGGCGCAGTGGCGCGGCGTCGGCGAATTCAGCGCCGGCCTTCAACGCGTTTTTTACGAGCGCACGACGACGTTGCCCATAACCAAGGCCTCGAACAGCACTTGGCTCTACAACACCACTCTCGCCGCCTACCTCACCGAGCGACTTGCGCTGTACGCCAGCTATACCCGCGGATTGGAAGATTCGCCCAATGCACCGGCGGTCTCAACAAACGAGGGCGAAGGCGTGCCGGCCAGCACCACCAGTCAGATCGACGGGGGCTTCCGCTATTCCTTCGGACCGTCCCTGCGCTTGGTTGCCGGTGTCTTTCAGGTCAAGAAGCCGTTCTTCTCGACCGACGATTCCAACACATACCGTCAGCTCGGCAACATCAGCCACAAAGGCGTTGAGCTCTCGCTGACCGGCGAACCTATCGAAGGACTTCGTATCGTCGGCGGGCTCGTGCTGCTCAAGGCCCGGGTCTCGGGCGATTTTGTCGAGCAGGGCGTTATCGGAAAGATCCCGACGGGCAGCGAACCGGTAACTGTAAACATGAACATGCAATACGGACCGGAAAGCTGGGGCGGATTTTCGGTCGATGGCCGCGTCTCGCATGCGTCGTCGTACTACGCGAATATCGAGAACACCTTCAAGGTCAAAGCCAACACCACGCTCGATCTGGGCGTACGCTATCGCTTCGACCTGTACGGCACGCCTGCGCAGCTGCGCGCGCAGGTTACCAACGTTTTGAATTCATACGTCTGGCTGGCCAGCGGCAACGAACGCCTGTGGCGGCCGACGTCCCCGCGCAAGGGCACGCTGCAACTCACCGTGGATTTTTAAGGCGGAAGTGAACGACTAGAAGATTGAATTCCCGTTGGAATGGCTATTCATCTGGTTTTCAATCAGTACCTTCCGAAAACTGAGGAAGCGTATCCGTTATCTCGAACCAGGGCGCCTTGCTGGCGACATGGATGTTCATCTCCGGTTTTACCTTCGGATCATCATCGAGAGGCCCCAACGGCAATCCATAAACAGAGGGGTGATCGTCGAATTTGCTGTGAATGGGCGATCCGCACACGCGGCAAAATCCACGATGCGTTCCCTTTGAAGACTCGTAGTAAGTGACAAGGTCCGCGCCTTGAGTGAACTTAAAGTCAGCGGACTGAACTGAGGCCCGGCTTCGAAACGCACCGCCTTGCAGCTTTTGGCACATGGAGCAGTGGCAATTGCGCGCATCCGTCAACGCGCCGGAAATCTCGTACTTGATGCCGCCGCACATGCAACTCCCTCGAATCATGGACCGTTCCCTTTCTCTGCGTTTCTAGAAATACATGAGCAACAATTGTATAGGAGTTTCATTAGCGCCCCACGTTGAGAATTTGCCCGGTCCAGTCCGGCTCGCCCACCGCCGCGCGCAACAAACAGTCGGCGCAGTCCTTGAAGGAAATCGGGGACAGCGGCGCGACCCGCGCCCGCACCCCCGCCGTATAGTGTCCCGCCGCCGGTCTGTCCCACATCACCACCGGTCGCAGGATGACCCACTCTAATTGGCTATTCTGCGTCATGCGTTCTGCCTCAGCTTTATCTACAATGGCCGCGGCGAAAATCCGGCGCATAATGCGTACCGCAAGGCGGTTCGGCCAGGCCAGCTCGCGTCCGTCGGTGAGATTTATGCCGCTTTGCATGACAAAGCGCCGCACTCGCGCGCGTTTGCATTCCGCGAGAATGTTAGCCGTCCCGCTGGACATGAGCGTGCCGGGCGAAAAATTCGTGTCCGGCCCGATGCAGCTGATGACCGCGTCCGCGCCTTCAAACGCGCCGGCCAGCCCGCCGGGAGAAAGCACATCACCCCGCACAACAGACAGCCACGCGGCCGGATTTAATCGCTCGGGGCGACGCGCCACGGCGATGACGTCGTGCTCACCCGATAGTGCGCGCTTCAGCACACTACGGCCCGTCGCTCCGGTCGCACCTACAACTGCGATTTTCAAGTTCTACTCCAACATCTTTTTCGCGCGCACGTACACCGCCTCGTCGATCATCTGACCGTCAACAGAGATGCTGCCCTCGCCGCGCGCTTTGGCCGCGTCATAGGTGCGGATCACGTCCTCCGCCCACGCCTTATCGGCGGCGTCATTGAAAATTGCGTTCGCGGTTTCAACCTGCTTGGGGTGAATGCAGATGACGGTCGTGGTGCCCAGCGCGCGGGATAACCTTACTTCGCGCGCAAACCGGGTCATATTCGAATGGTTGGCGATCGAGCCGATCACACCCCAGCTTTCCAAACCTTGCGAGGCCGCGGCGAGCACGACCATTTGTCCCGGTGCTTTCAGCGCGGAGTGGCGCGGCTCGATGCCAAGGGACGCGGCAAAATCTTCACCGCCGAAAGCAAGCGCCTTGAGGCGCGGCACCGCTGCGATGGACGCCGCCGCCAATACGCCCGCCGGCGTTTCCAGTGTTGCGCAAATGCCGGTGTGATTGGCCGCCATACCGCGCGCCGTTTCAAGCCGGGAAATTTCGGAGGTGATGGAGGTCAGTCCAAGCGCGCGTTCGACTTTCGAAATCATCACGCCGTTCACGCCGTCTTGCACCGTCGCCGCCAAGTCGGCGGCAAGAAGCTCGGGCATATTGTTCACGCGCACCCACACTTCAGTGTTGTTCTTTTTCAGGAACGCGACCGCATCGCCGAGTGACTCGCGCGCTTTTAGTTTAGAATCCGGCGCGATGGAATCTTCCAAATCGAGCACGATGGCGTCGGCGCCCCGCTCGGAGGCCTTGGCGAGATGCTTTTCCGCCAAAACCGGAACAAAAAGCACCGTTTTCCGTTTCATTTACACCTCAAAACCGTGACATGTACGCACAACGTGCACGGTTCAACCGTCCAATTTGCCAAGAATTTCAGCCTCATCGGCGCCTAAATCCGGGGCTTTGCGGCGGATAGCGCCGGGCGTGCGCGACAAACGGGGCACAACATCGTGCATGGGAACGCTTTTGAGGTCGCTATCGGGCACTTCCACCAGCACACCGCGCGCCAAAACATGCGCATCGGCCGCAAAATCAGGCGGATCGTACACCGGGCCAACCGTCACCTGGGCTTTCTCGAAAAACGCCAGATTCTCGGCGAGTGTCTTTCCGCCGATAAAGTCCTGAATAATTTCGTCCAACTCATCCACGTGATCGAGCCGCGCGGCGTTATCCTTGAACTTCGGATCGTCGATCATTTCCGGACGGCCAATGGCCGCAAATAATCTGCGCGCCATATCCTGAGTCGAGCCCGTCAGCGCCACCCATTTTCCATCCGACGATTTATAAACATTTCTCGGTGCGGTGATCGACGCTCGATTTCCAGAACGCGGCGGCACCTCGCCGGTGATTTTGTATTGCGCCGCGTCCGGTCCCAAAATCGAATGCAGCGGTTCCAGCAACGAAAGATCGATCACCTGACCCGCGCCGCTTTCTTTTTCCGCTTCGCGCAATGCGACCATCACCGCGAACGCACCTGACAATCCGGCAACCATGTCGGCCAGCGCCATATTCGGCAGCGCCGGCGGCTTGTCGGCAAAACCGTTCTTGGCGGCAAACCCGCTCATGGCTTCCATCAAACTGCCGAATCCCGGTTTTCTTTTGTAGGGGCCGGTTTGTCCCCAACCGGATACGCGCACAAAAACAATCTTAGGATTGATCGCCAACACGGTCTCGGGATCAAAGCCGAGCGCTTCCATCACACCGGGACGGAAGCTTTCGATCAGCACATGCGACGTTTTCAAAAGTTTGCGGAACGCTGCCTTGCCGTCATCGGTTTTCAGATCGATGCGAATGCTCTTCTTGTTGCGGCCATAGACTTTCCAATAAGGCGAGACGCCTTCATCGGTCCAATGGCGCAGCGGATCGCCGCGCGACGGTTCCAGCTTGATCACTTCCGCGCCGAAATCGGCAAGCTGCAGGCTCAGCATATTTCCCGCGACAAGGCGCGAGAGATCGAGCACACGCAACCCGTCCAGCGGGCAGTGTTGTTCGGGCTCATACGGCATGAAGCAGGCTCCCCTTTGGCGGCGAATCCGTCCTTTAAATTAAAGCACAGATACCCCTATTACCGCTGCTGGAATACACTTAAAACTGATTTCGAGATTCGTTCAGGGAGTGTGCAATGACGGCTACCGCGCAATCAAAGGACGCCATGCACGTCGATATCATCGGGCACCGCAAAATGGTGGTGAACGGCCAATTGGTCAACGCGGCGTCCGGCGAGCGCATCGACATGATCTGCCCATCCGACGGGCATATTTTTGCGTCCATCCCACGTGGCAAAATGGCCGACGTGGATTTGGCGGTCGCCGCCGCGCGCAAAGCTTTCGACGACGGCCCGTGGCCAAAAATGCCGCCCGCCGAGCGCGGCCGCATTTTGATGAAACTCTCCGCCCTGATCGCTGAGAACCATGAGGAACTCTCGCAGCTTGACGCCCGCGACGTGGGCAAGACGATCAAATCCGCACGCGGCGACGTCACTGTGCTCTCCCGGTATTACGAATTTTACGCTGGCGCGGCGGACAAAACCGGCGGCGAGACCATTCCGCTCAACAACGGCTTTGTCGCCATGACGTTCCGCGAACCGCGCGGCGTGGTCGGCGCCATCATTCCCTGGAACTCGCCGACGCAGATGATGGGCCGCACATCCGCCCCTGCTTTGGCCATGGGCAACACGATGGTCGTTAAAGCCGCCGAGGACGCGTGCCTGTCCGCGCTACGCATCGCCGAACTCGCGCTGGACGCGGGTGTTCCGCCCGGAGTTTTGAATGTCGTAACCGGCCTCGGCGAAGAGGCCGGCGCAGCTTTGGCATCTCACAAGGATGTGGACTTCATCACCTTCACCGGCTCGCCGGAAGTTGGAACGCTGGTGCAGCGCGCTGCCGCAGGTCATCACGCTGCCGTGACATTGGAACTGGGCGGTAAGTCGCCCCAGGTATTTTTCGATGACGCCGACCTCGAGGCCGCCATCCCGACAATCACAAGCGCGATTATCGTGAACAGCGGACAAACTTGTGTTGCGGGCAGCCGCCTGCTGGTCGAGCAAAGCGCATGGGACCGGGTGGTAAAGGCATTTGCGGCAAAATTTAGTTCGCTGGTCACTGGCCCGCACCATGGCGATTACGATTTCGGTGCCCTGATCAACGCCAAGCAGCAAACCCGCGTGCGACAATTCGTTGAACGCGCCAAAGCCGAAGGCATTCCGGTGCTCGCCGAAGGCAAAGTCGCCGGTGAAGCATCGCCCGACGGATTCTTTGTGCCGCCGATTTTGTTTGGTCCTGTACCCCCCGACAGCGAAATGGGCCGCGAAGAGGTTTTCGGGCCCGTACTATCCATGATTCCATTCAAGGACGAGGCCGAAGCCATCCGCATCGCCAACGATACCGACTACGGCCTTGGCGCGGGCGTGTGGACCAAAGACGGCTCGCGCGCGATGCGCGTCGCGCGCGCGATACGATCCGGACAGGTTTATATCAACGCCTATGGCGCGGGCGGCGGCGTGGAATTGCCATTCGGCGGATTCAAGAAATCAGGCCACGGGCGCGAGAAAGGCCTAGAGGCCCTGCACGACTTCTCCACCACCAAGACCATCATAATCAATCACGGAGAGTGATCAGGCCGCCGGTTCCAGGAACCAAGACTGCAGTGCTTTCTTTGCGTCGTCATTCACACCTAGTGCATCGCGGATGTAACCGTCGGCAGATCCGTACTTAGATTCCACTGCCTCGAACGCGATTTGCAAATTTTCAGCGCGCACGGGAAAAACCTCATTGAACAGCGCGTTCAATTCTTCCCTTGAACGGCCCGGCGTATCCTCAGCGTAGAGTTTAATCATTTTCTTGATGAAATCATTAGCCGTTGGCGCCGCGTTGGTCAGCAGATAGTCGTCCATGATCGTCTCGTACGGCACGCCCAACGCCGTCAATATCATCGCCGCGCCAAAGCCTGTACGGTCACGCCCACCGCGGCAGTGAATGAGCGAGGGTTTACCCTCGCCTTTCAAAATCGATGCAAACATCTTCGCATACCGGTCGGCGTAATCGAGAGCCAAAC
>Ga0181593_10001691_pt1 | contig 20128 bp, 13 predicted proteins | sample 071ome_19_FD_133756 | JGI IMG/M metagenome (GOLD analysis project Ga0181593, IMG submission 133756) | Coastal salt marsh microbial communities from the Groves Creek Marsh, Skidaway Island, Georgia - 071413AT metaG (megahit assembly) | ecosystem: Environmental > Aquatic > Marine > Intertidal...
AACGCGCCCGGTTCACCGGCGTTTGCAGGCCATGAAGATTCGACGGCGCTCTATGCAGACTACGCCCGCTGGTTGCGGGACCATTACCCGGATAGACCGAGTTGAGATTGGAGACTATATGAGCTTTGGTATTACAAAGACCATTCCGGCCGATGAGGGGATTGCGCAGGTTGAAAGCCTCTATGACGGCAGCGTGGATGAATACGAATTTCACATGGCTGGAACTCCATCCAAGCTGGGCGTTGGAGACTATGTGTACACGATCTTTGAACACAAGATTCGCGGCAGGCTGCAGATTACGCGCCTTGAAGGGGGAGCCGTTAATCCCAAATCGGGCAAGCCGCGTACGCTGGTCTTTGTCAGAGCGCCGGGTGAACGGCTCGACGAACCAATCCCGCGCAAAGGTCATCAGGGTACGCGCTACTACGACGGGGCGGACTGGCCTAGCTAAGCGCGCCGCCCGATAGCCTCGCGTACAACTCAAGGGGATGCGTCCTATGCAGTTAGAGTCCACACGCGCAGTGAAATTTAGCTATAGAGAAATGGTAGGAGACAACCGCCTGCGCACGCTGCGATGAGAAATATCGCCTTTCTCTTTCTGTGCGAGGCGTTTTCTCGCACCGGCAGTATCGTAGTGTTGTCCAGTATGGCACTGGTCGGCCGCGAGCTCGCACCCCATGCGGCACTGGCCACGCTGCCGCTTGCGCTGGCGCCTGTCAGCACAATGCTAATGACTGTTCCCGCCGCTAGGCTCATGCAGCGCCGCGGCCGCAAGGTGGGATTTGCCCTAGGTGCCGTCTTGGGTATGGTAGGCGGTCTGGTGGGCTGCGCTGCGCTCTTTAACGAGGATTTCGTTCTACTGTGTGTGGGGGCCGTGGGCATCGGTGCGGTAAATGGCTTTTCTACGTACTATCGCTTTGCAGCAGCGGAAGTCGTCGACGAATCGTGGAGAAGTCGCGCGATCTCACTCGTTATGGCAGGCGGTATCGTGGCGGCCGTCGCAGGTTCGAATCTGGCCAGCTGGTCGCGTGGCCTCTTTCCGGAACATCTCTTTGCGGGATCCTATTTAGCAATTGCAGCTATTCAGGTGCTAGTACTCTGTGCGCTGTCGTTTGTGCATTTCCCGGTGCCCTCTCAGGCCGAGAGTCGAGGAGGCGGTCGGTCGCTGCGTCAGATCGCGCGCGATTCGCGCTTTGCCATCGCGTTGGTCGGAGCCGTCGCCAGCTGGGCGGTCATGTCTCTGCTGATGAACGCGACGCCGCTTTCGATGCACCGCCACATGCACAGCTTTGACGATACGGCGTGGGTTATACAGTGGCATGTGTTAGGTATGTTCGTGCCGTCTTTTTTCACCGGACATCTTATCAGCCGCTTTGGCGAGGGGCGGATTATGTCGGGCGGACTGCTGCTGCTAGCTCTTTCTGCCTTGACCAACCTCGGCGGCGTGGCCCTGCACAACTACGCGGTGGGTCTCGCTCTGCTAGGCGTGGGATGGAATCTTCTTTTTGTCGGTGCTACCTCGCTATTGGCGACGGTTTATAAGCCCGAGGAAAAAGCCCGCGTGCAGTCGGCCAACGACTTTCTGATTTACGGGTTAATGGTGCTAACCACGTTTGGTTCGGCGCCGTTGGAAGAAGCCGTCGGATGGGAGGCGCTCAATCTATTCGCTCTGCCTCTGCTCGCCTGCGTGGCGTCGGTCATGTGGACGATACACCGCCGCGCGCGTTCTGCGGTCTAACGGGGTGTAGATTACTCTGGTAGACCGGCATCGTTTAGGGCCGCCAGCAGGGACGGAACGCCAAAATAGACGAGGCTGAGGGCCGTCGGATTCATAGCGACGGCGCCGCGTCGACTGGGGTGGTCGCTCCAGTCTTGCGCCTGACGCAGGGCGCGCAAAACGGCTTGCCCCACTTCTAGGTAGCGCTGTTGGCCGGTCAGGTAATACGCCCGTGCAACGCTTCCGCAAAGAATCCCGTAATAGTGCTGTCCGAGCGCATGGTCTACGTCGAATGCATCTGCTCCACCGCAGAACCAGTCCACCGCGCGCACGTACGTTTGCGCCACGTCTTGGCGGCCTGTCATGCGCTGCATGAGGTCGAGGCCAATGAGCAGATAGTGCGTCTGATAGCCCTTCTGTTCGGATTGAGGTAGAATTTTTTTCAGCCCTGTGAACGTGCCGCCTAACGCACTAAACTCATCGTCGGTAAACGGCGCGGCTGTGCCCATTTCCACAGCTAGTGTTGCGCCTTCTGTGGCCATGCCGTAAGGCGCTTGGTCGGGTAATTTATCCTCTGTGGAAACCTGAAAGCGCTTGTTCCAGCTGCCGTCGTCGTTCTGTCCTCGCGCAATGATTTCGTAAACGGCTTCGGCGCGCTGTATAAAGCGATCCTCGCCCGTCACTTCGTAGACGTAGAGGAGGCCGCGCAGCACGTTGGCGATTGAACGCAGGCTAAAGCTATAGCGGGGATCTTCTGTCCAGCGATAGGTGAGAAAAAAGGCGCCTGCCTCTCTGATGACTTCGAGTGCTCTGCCGTCTCCCGTCAGGTAGTAGAAATCAATCCAATTGTCGATAAAGGTGTGCGATGCGCAGGGTTCGTCGCCAAAGTGATCCATGCTGTGGCGGTAGCAGCCGCCGACCCAGTAAGGGCGGAGTGGGTGGTAGTGACAGGTGTCCACGTCAAGAGAGTGACGCGTCATGGCTTCGGCGAGGTTGAAAAAACGCGCTTGGCCCGTGCGCAGGGCGTGCAGCCATACGGCGTGGCGCGGATCCCACTCGCTATTGCACCAGCCCCAGCGTCCTCTGAAGCGCCAGCTGTCGGCTTCTTCTTCCCACGTGGCCAGCACGTCACCCCAGTCGAGATACCCGTACCAGCGCTCACGGTGCATCTGCCGTTCCATCCATTCGACGAATCCTTCGAGCATGCGCTCGCTCTCGCTGTGCTGTGCCGAATATGCGCCGTTTCCCAGCAGCGGCATGCGCGTCGCGTCCTCGCGATCAATGGCCACGCAGGGCCAGTTGAGCGTGGCGTTGAGAGTGTCCTCAACGGCGTTGCGTTCCGAGCCGAAACAGAGAAAAAACTCGCTGCTTTTGGCGCTGCCCAAGCCATCGCTATAGACGCCTTCTCCCTCGTGCCAGGCGACCTCTTCGGCATAGCGCGCATAGCGGAGAGGTTTACCGGCCGGATCGTGCCATAGGAAGATGTCGATGCCGGCCGTGCTCACACCCAGCGCCTTGGGGTATTCTTCGGCCATGTGGCGGAGTGCGACCCCTGCTACGGAGTTACCTTCTTCTATCATTACCCAGCCGCTGCAGCGCTCGCCTTCAGCCCGTTTCTCAACCCCTCTGCCAGCGTACTCCAGAAGTTGAAAGTGTGCGTCTTCGCTCTGCGCTAGCAGCGCATACTGATCGGGCTGTAATTCACAGACCTGTCGTCTGCCTGCATCGATGGTGTAGCGCGTGGACTGCCCTGTGGAAAGGGGCAGGCGCAGACCCAGTTCGCGCACGCTCACTTCGCGCGCCGTTCCGGTAAATACGACCGTGTGGACGACGCGCAGAAACGAATGGCCGGCATAGGCGTATATGCGCGTAATCCAGCGCAGCGGCCGATAGCCGGCGTAGTGGTGCATGGGCACATCGGCTTCGTAGGCCCCGCTGCAGCGCAGGACGACCCGCAGGGGCCCCTGTTCTTCTACGCACGCTTCGTATTCGTCTTCCGCCAGCGCTGCGCTGCAGGTGCCGCCCATGCCATATAGGTGTCGGTCTGTGCCCCCGGCATGCGCCGACTCCGAGATCGTGGCCCACGCGTCTCCCTCGGCGTCTCCGATAAAGGATTGATCCGCGATAAAGTGTCCCTCGGCATTGCGCTGTCCGCGCTCGACGTAGTCGAGCAGGGCGAAGCGCTCTGTGCTGATGCCGAAGCGCAGGGTGCCGGTGCATACTGATATCTGTCCATCGCTTTCGGTAACGCGGATGGGCGTTTCTACTCTTGCCGTGCCGCCGCCATTCCACCCGAGGGTGAAGGCGCTCTCCCCCCCTGCAGGCAGGTCTGTTTGGAAGTCGATGAGCACCCACTTAATGCTGCCGTCGCGCCAGTGCGATAGCGGGCGTAGCTGAGTTGGTACGGCTCGGCCGTCTTCGCATTCTAGGCGCAGCGCTTGCGCATCGTGGACGGCACCTTCGGGTAGCGCGACGCCGCGCGTAAGTGGCCATGCAGTGCGATTTATACCCTCTTCTTCGCACACGCGCAGCGATATGCTCTTGCTGCCTGCCATAAATCCTTTCTCCCAGGTCCTTTATCGACCTATTTGCTCAACGACTTCGGGTCGTATATGTTTTCGCTCTGACCGATTGTATATGCAGTGTATATAGCAAATTAGTGTGAGAGGAGCGACTCGTGAAACTCGATCGGCGCCTTACGGCAAAAAAACTACAGCCTGCTACTGCGCGCTTTCTGGACCTTACCGCGCGTAAAATTTATGACTTGGACAGAAAGTGGGATCCCGCCAATGGAACACCAGTCTTCACGTGGAAGGGGCGTTATACAACGCGTGGTTGGACGGAGTGGACGCAGGGCTTTCAATACGGCTGTGCCATTCTGCAGTACGATATGACGGGTGACCGACGCTTTCTGGACATAGGTCGCGAAAAAACCGTTTCGCACATGGCACCTCACGTTTCACATATTGGCGTTCACGATCACGGTTTTAACAATCTGTCGACCTATGGAAACCTGCGTCGCCTGATGCTCGAAGGCGTGCTGCCGCACGATCCGCGCGAGCTGGACTTTTACGAATTGGCGATTAAGCTATCGGGTGCTGTCCAGGCTGCACGCTGGACCGAGACGGCCTACGGTCACGGCTTTATCCACTCGTTTAACGGGCCGCACTCGCTCTTTTCCGATACCATGCGTTCGCTGCGTATTTTGGGCTTGGCCCATGAGCTTGGACACGTGCTGATGGGCGAAGGGGACAAGGCGATCAGTCTGCTCGGCCGCCTCGTCGAGCATGCGGTTAGCAATGCCAAATACAACGTGTACTACGGCGAAGGGCGCGACAGCTACGACGTTTCGGGTCGCGTAGTGCACGAGTCGGTTTTCAATACGAAGGACGGCCAGTATCGATGTGCGAGCACCCAGCAGGGATACGCGCCCTTCTCGACGTGGACTCGCGGTTTGGCTTGGGTGCTGCTGGGGTATGCCGAACAGCTAGAATATTTTGAGACCCTTTCAGCTGGGGCGCTTAAGCCGTTTGGTGGCAAGGCCGCTTTGGTCGACATGATGGAAAGGGCGGCGCTGGCCACGGCGGAGTTTCACATAGAGCATTCCTTTGCCGACGGCGTCCCGTTCTGGGATACGGGTGCACCTGGCGTAGCGTCTTTTGGCAAGATTACTCACGTCTCTTCGGATCCCTACAACGACGTCGAGCCGCTCGATAGTTCGGCGGCCGCCATTTGCGGTCAAGGCTACTTACGCTTGGGCAATTACTACGCAAACAAGGGCGATAAGACCAAGGCAAGTCGCTATCGCGCGGCGGCGTTCAAAATAGCTCAGACGCTGATGGAAGAGCCGTATATGTCAACGGATGCGCGCCATCAGGGTATCACCCTACACGCTATATATCATCGGCCCAACGGGTGGGACTACGTGCCTTCCAAGCGCAAGATCCCCTGCGGTGAATCGGCCATGTGGGGCGACTATCACACGATGGAATTGGTCAACCTGATCAAACGCGAAGCCGAAGGCAAAGCGTATCCAGTCTTTTTCAAGTAGGAGCAAACGCATGCAGATTACAGCTATTAAGCCTGTTGTAGCTCGTTTTGGCAACCGCCCGCGCGTGCTGGTAAAAGTTGAGACAGATGAGGGGATTAGCGGCTGGGGAGAAGCTTATTCTATCGGTCCCGATCTATCTGTCGGGCCCGTTGTGGACTATTGCTTCGAGTTGATCAAGGGCATCGACCCGCGGCGGATTGAGTTTATTATGATGAAGCTCATGCAGCAGTTTCGTTTCCCGCCGGGCGGGATTGGTCTTTCGGCGATTTCGGCGATTGACCACGCGCTGTGGGATATCTCCGGTAAGGCAGCGGGCCTGCCGGTGTACATGCTGTTGGGGGGGGCTGTCCGCGACAAGATTCGCATTTACCGCGGTATTGGTGGACGCGACGGTCAAGAGGCTGCTGAACAGGCGCACAAACTGCATGAGGATTACGGATTTACTGCCTTCAAGACGAGCCCTTACAAGCTGGATCCAGACGCGAGTCGCTGGGGCCTAGTGTGTCGTGAAGCGGCGCGCTACTTTGAAGATATTCGCAAGAATACGCCGGAGGAATGGGAGTTCGCCTTTGATCCACACGCCAAGATTTTCGAGCCCGTCTTGGCGCTGCAGTTGGCCAACGCACTGGCTCCCTACGATCCGTTTTTTTACGAGGAACCGCTGCGTCCCGAACACATGCCGGCCTGGTCTAAGCTGCGTTCGCAGATGCAGGTGCCGCTGGCGACGGGTGAGTCGCTCTACACGCGCTTTGAGTTTTTAGATCTGCTCGCCTGTCAGGGAGCGGATATTATCCAGCCAGACATCTGCGTCTGCGGTGGCTTGCTGGAAATGCGTAAGATTGCAGCCATCGCCGAGGCGCACTATGTAAGCGTCGCGCCCCATAATCCGATGGGACCCTTGGCTACGGCCGTCAACGTGCACTTCGCTGCTTCGCAGCCCAACTTCAAGATTCTCGAATATCTCTTGCCGACGGACACCGAATGGAATGATTGGGTGGACGAACCCTACCTGCCCAAAGATGGCTATTTGGAACTGCGGCCCGACCGTCCGGGACTGGGTGTAGAAATCAACGAAGAGGCGATTGAGGGGGATGAGTACGTGCACTGGGAGCGCTCGAGTCCAACGCGGCCTGACGGTTCGACTGGGTATATTTAGTAAAGAGTTATCAGGTGCTTTGCAGCGGGTCGGGGGCCTATATGCCTCCGGCCCGCTTTGCATACGGCGCCGATGAGTCCGTTCACTCCACGTCTACGTCGAGTATGTAACGCGCAGCGGGCGCGATGCGTTTAAAGGTCTCGTAGCGCAGATAGGCGCGCTGGTCGAGCTGCTGGCGATGTTCGCGCGCAGTATAGTAGCAGTGCAGTGCGCGTCGCTGCAGGTCGCTGCTGGTATTCATGGTGCCACCGTGCCAAGTATGGCTGTTAAAGACGGCTACGCTACCCGCGGGTGCGATCACGTATTCCTCGTCGGGGTGCGGTGCACTCGTATCGTTTAGCGCATTACTTGGATGCGGCTTTTTGTGCGAACCGGGCACGAGGCGCGTGCAGCCATTATCGCGGGTGAAGTCGTCGAGTAGCCAAACGGAATTGCAGACGTGAAACTGGCCGTCGTAGTCGGCGCCCCAGTCGGCGTGTAGCCCCTGTAGACCTTCGCCTGGCAGTGCGTCGCGCGCGTTGAGCGAAGAGAGCTTGAAATCGCGTCCGATCACGTGGTGTATGCAGGCCAGTACCTGGGGATGCGTGTAGACGCGGTCAAATACAGCGCCTTTATTGACCAGATCGGACAGGCGGCGAGTGCCCTTTTCTTGATGAACTTCTGTGCCGGCTCCCGGCCCTTCTCGCTGGCAGAGTTCCTCAAAGTGTGTGCGCAGGTCTTCTAGCCACGCTGCATCGATAATGCCTGGCAGCAGGGTGTACCCTTTCTCATCTAAATCGCGGCGATGTTCTTCGCGGATCGCATCGGACGTAGCTCCGAGCTCACCTAGGGCGTGCGTAATGTTCATGGTAAAGATCCTCGTCGTGCGGGTCGGGTGGCAGCGTGTGCTGACGGATGTGCTCTGTTAACGCACGCCAAAATAACGACTCAACTGTCTAGATGTTTCTGCATCTGCTGGGCGAAATAGGCGTGCATGGCTTGGCGGTGACCAGCGTCGTGAGCGCGCGCGTTGGCCGTGCGCACAATGGGTGCGTCTTCGTCGAGATGGATGGCAGAAGGCGCATTGAAAAGAGCCCACTGTGCAAGTGCCGACTTCATAGCGGAAACGGTCTGCGCACAGCTGGGATCGGCGTAGAGATTGTGCAGTTCGCATGGGTCTTCGTCGAGATCGAAAAGCTGCGAGTGCGCGTCGTCGCGGCACCAGAGCAGCTTGTATTGCCGCGAGCGCACCATGTAGCTGTGGCCGTTGCCCGACTCGGCGAAGATGAATTCGCGCTCGGGCAAATCGAGTAGATGGGCGCCAGCCATGTGTCGGGGCACCGCGCAGCCGGCACTCTGTAAGAGAGTCGGCGCGCAGTCTATGCTGTTAACGAGGGCATCGCAGACGGAGCCGGCCTGCTCTTGGCCGGGATACTTCACGATGAGCGGAACGCGGATGAGTGGCTCGTACATATGGTTACCCTTAAGCAGGAGATGGTGATATCCCATATAGTCGCCGTGGTCACTATTGTATAAGATGAGCGTGTCGTCATATAGGTTTTTATCTTTGAGGAGGGCGATGAGGCGACCAACGTGATGGTCTATCTGCGAAATAGTCGCGTAGTAGTAGGCCATTGCACGGCGTATTTTTGCCTCGGTCATTTCGTCATAGGGGAAGTATCCCCGGCTAAAGGCGAGGTCTTGGGGCTGTGGAGCTGATGTATAGCCGGGCAGCATGTGCAGCGCGTTGGGGTCATACATGTCGGCCCAAGATGCGGGCGGGTCGAAGGGGTGGTGCGGCTTTATGAAGCTTGCCATGAGCAGGTTGCCTCCGCCCTGCCAAGCTGTGACCTCTTCCACGGCACGCTCGGCGATCCACGTAGTGGAGTGATACTCCTCGTCCAAATCTGAGACGAGAGCACCGACGTTATCCCAATAGGCATCCGGTGCATGCTGGCGATACTCGCTCTCTTGGTCGAGCAGATCGACGAAATGGCCCTGATCTCTGTCGCGCAGCCAGCGATGATAGTCATCGTCGTAGCGTCCGGCCCCATTTTGTTCTGCCAAGAGCAGTTGGTCAAATCCCACGTCGGCGTAGGTTGGGGTGAGGTGCATTTTGCCCACGGCTTTAGTGCGATAGCCGGCATCGCGCAGTAAGCGCGGAAAAGTGGCCAGCCCTGAGGGTAGCGTGCAGTGGTTGCTGCCGCCTAAATGCTGGCGCACGTAGAGGCCCGATAGGAAAGAATAGCGCGACGGAGTGCATACGGGATAGGCGCAAAAGGAGTTAGCGTAGCGCACGCCATCGTGAGCGAGTGAGTCGATATGCGGCGTTTGTACATCTGCGTTTCCGTAGGCGCCAATGCAGTCTGCTCGGTGTTGATCGGCCTGTATGATGAGTATGTTAGGTTGGGTCACGTGCAATGTCCTAGTGGATGGTGTGATTGGATTTTATGCGGGGCGTTGAGCGGGAATTTGCTCGGTCAAAACGATGCATGCACTGAGCAGCAGTGCGCACTTAGCGGGCCTGCATCATCGCCTTGAGCGGAACGTCCTCATCGCGCGGTATGTAGTAGCTTAGCGCATCGCTTACATCGCCCAGCAGCTGTCGCTGGACGGGATTGGCGCGCGCGATCAGCTGGTCGGGCATTTGCACGTAGTCCATCGGTTTGACCCAGCGATAGGCGTAGCCCACAAAGAGCGTTTTGCGTGGAAAACCAGACCAATTATGACCGATGGAGTGAAAGGTTCGTTGCTCAAAGATAAAGGCCGAGCCCGCCGGAACGTTTAAGGGCTTGGCTCCGCGCAGCAGTCCAGTTTCCGCGTCGACGGGCGGCTTTCCAATCATGCGATTGGAGCCGGGAACAATCCACGTGGCGCCCGATGAAGGTAGCGTTTGGTCGCTCAGTGCATAGGCGATCTTAAGCAAGATGCGCGGATGGGGTTCACTCATCTCATTGGAAGAAGTGCCGCCGTCGCGATGCCAGCCGAGCTGGGCTTTCTTCTCTTGGCTGGGTTCGGCCTGCGAAGGAAGCACGATGAGATGCGTAGTGACCATCTGTATGTTCCAGCCGAGGATCTGCCAAGCCAGCGGCGCCGTCGTAGGATGGTCGAGCAGCTGCAAAAAGGCGTCGTGATGGACGACACAGTTGCGCAGGTTAAGTTTGCCATGGGGCTCGAGCCCGGTCTGTTGCTCAGCGCGCGCGTATAGAGCATCTGCGGCCTCGTTAAGCTCGGCTAAGAGATCGGGTGAGAGGGCATCTTTGATGAGCAGATAGCCATTTTGCTCAAAGAAGGTTGCATCTTGCTCGCTCAGTACGGCCGATTTGGGGGCGGGTGGATTCATACGCGTGTGCTCCGTCGTGTGGACGTCAATACAGAGGGGTGCAAAGGTATTGCGCTCGGGGGGACTGAGCAAGCCGGTGAGCGAAACGGCGACCAGATAAAAAAGCGCAACAAGCATATAATCTATCGGGAAGAGAGCGTGTGTTTTTATGAGTGCATTAGAAGGTATTCGCGTAGTGGACTTCACTCAGGTGATTTTTGGGCCTGCTGCCACACAAGTGCTGGCCGATCACGGAGCCGAAGTCATTAAAGTCGAGCGCCCTGGACAGGGTGATTTAGCTCGAGCCTTTGGACCTTGGCATAACGGGCAGAGCATGCCTTTTGCCAGTCTCAATCTGAGCAAAGAGAGCCTGGTCGTCGACCTCAAAAAGAGCGCAGGTTTAGCAGTTGTGCATAGGCTGTTGGAAAGGGCCGATATTCTGGTGCACAACTTCCGCTCCGGCAGCGTGATGGAAAAGTTGGGTTTGGACTACGAAACGCTCAGTGAGCGTTACCCGCGTCTGATTTATGCCGTGGGTTCCGGATATGGATCTAGCGGGCCCTACGTGGACAGAAATAAGGGCGGACACGAATCGATGGCGCAGGCGCTGAGCGGAGCGTCTGCGCGTTTCTTGGGCGCGCGCGGCCCCCAGCGTCTGCCCTTTACGGTCGCCGATTTTACGGGTGGTATGCTCCTGGCACAGGCCATTCTCCTAGCGCTCTTTGCGCGCGAGCGAACGGGGAAAGGTCAATATGTGGAGACATCGCTCTTGGATGGAATGATGAGCATGCAGGCGTGGAACACTTCTACATTGCTTAACGTCGGCGACAACGGGGAAGACGATGGCTCGGGTGGAGCTACACATCCGCGCGGCAATCCGCTGGACGGCGCCGTATTTCGAACGGCAGACGGGTTTCTTATGGTTACGGCGCTCTTCCGTCCGTTTGATGCGCTGATGGCCGATCTGGAAGACGTGCTCGGCGTGTCGGGGCTAGCCGCTGACGCGCGGTTTGCAGATTTAGAAACGGCGAAAAACCACCGCGACGATCTGCGCGCGATCTTAGATCCCGTTTTTGAGGCAAAGCGGAGCGAGGAGTGGATACCCCTGCTCGAGGAAAAGGATATCCTCGTAGCGCCGGTGCGTTCAACGGCCGAGGCATTGGCCGATCCACAGCTTGTGGTCAATAAGATGCTGGTGGCGGTAGACCACGCACAGGTGGGCGCAACCCGGCACGTGGGCACTCCACTGCGTCTGAGTGAGACGCCGGCTGTGCAGGCGCGTCCGGCACCTCTGCTAGGAGACGACAGCGCGCGAGTGCTGCGTGCGAACGGGTATAGTGACAAAGAGATTGAATCGCTTGTAGCGGAGGGTATTATCGCTTGATGGGTCGCACCGCGGCGTTGGTATAGCCAGAATCTTTACCGTAGTTTACGGCGAGGATAGTGTCAAATGGGGACGGTTTTACATACTCCATTTCTCTCGTTATAGGCCGTTTAGGAGTTGGGCATACATGACAGGCGTACGTGAAATGAACAACAGGATACACTTACGGGGTAGCTGGCAGGCGGAAGGCGCGGGGAAGCAATTCGCCCTGACCGTTCCCGGCGACGTGCACAGCGCGCTGCTAGATGTTGGTCATATAGAAGATCCCTATTGGGGTACCAACGAGCTCGATTTACAGTATTTGCACGGGGAAGACTGGCTTTTCACGCACTCCGTTTCGGTGGATACCGATTTTTTACAGGCCCCTTCTGTCTACCTGCACTTTGACAGCATCGATACGGTTGCAGAAGTGCGCGTCAACGGTCAGATCGTCGGGCAGAGCGACAATATGTTTACGCGCTGTCGTTTTGACGTTAAAGACCACCTCCAGACCGGTTCCAATGCGATAGAAGTGCGCATTCGCTCGGCCGAGCGGGTAGCTATGGAACGCGTTGGTCAGATGCCGTACGAAATACCTGGCAGCGACTATCCCGTCCAGTCACCGCATCGCAACTTGGTGCGCAAGGCGCAGTGCCACGCTGGCTGGGATTGGGGGTGCTGTCTGATGGCGGCAGGGCTATACGGAGACGTGTACCTGGCTACCGCATCACCTGGACGCATAGAGCACGTCTATACGGAGCAGCATTTTACCGAGCAGGCGTGTCGATTAGACGTCCATGTAGAGGTTCTCGCAGCGCAGGCCGGTCCTAGTGAGCTCGTTCTGTCCGTAGACGGTCAGAGTGTGCGTAGGTCGGTTGCGCTGGTCGAAGGCCTGAACGCGCTGAAGGAATCGATTGAGATTGCAGATCCCAAGCGTTGGTGGCCCGCTGGCTACGGCGAGCAACCCCTCTACGAACTCGAGGTTGCGACTGCGGGTGACCGGGTAAAAAAGCGAATTGGACTGCGAGAACTGGCTTTAGTCACAGAGGAAGACGACCGCGGTCTCAGCTTTGCATTTCACGTTAATGGTGTAGCCATTTTTGCCAAAGGAGCCAATTGGATCCCCTGTGATGCTCTGCCCGCCCGGCAGACGCGCGCCGTGCTCGACGATCTCTTGAGCAGTGCCGCGGCGGCGCATATGAACATGATTCGCGTGTGGGGCGGTGGTCAGTACGAGTCGGAGGATTTCTACGATCTATGCGACGAGAAAGGCCTGTTGGTTTGGCAGGACTTCATGTTCTCTTGTTCCACCTATCCGGCGACGGCAGAGTTTCTCGCCAGCGTCGAAGAAGAGGCTCGCTACCAGGTTAAACGCCTGCGCGACCACGCCTGTATAGCGCTGTGGTGCGGCAACAACGAAGACCTAGGTGCGTTAAATTGGTTTCCCGCCTCGCGCGATAACCGCGATCGTTATCTGGTCGACTACGACCGCCTCACCGAGGGCGTTCTGGGGCGCGTAGTGGACGAATGCGATCCAACGCGTTCCTTCTGGCCGTCCTCGCCCTGCGGCGGGCGCGGCGATTACTCCGATAACTGGCATGACGATTCACGCGGTGATATGCACTACTGGCAGGTGTGGCACTCCGGAAAGTCCTTTGACGCATATTACGACGTTGCGCCGCGCTTTTGCTCGGAATTTGGCTACCAGTCCTTTCCTTCCATGCAGACGATAGAAACGTATGCGCCGGAAGATCAATTTAATGTTACGGCGCCGATTATGGAGCACCATCAGCGCAACCCCGGTGGCAACTCCAAAATAACCGAGATGTTTACGCGCTATTTTCGGATGCCCGATGGCTTCGACAATTTTGTTTATCTGAGCCAGGTACAGCAGGGCTTAGCGATCAAGACGGCCGTTGAGCATTGGCGCCATCTGCGGCCCATTTGCATGGGCACGCTCTACTGGCAGCTCAACGACCTCTGGCCCGTATGCTCTTGGTCGTCGTTGGAATACGGCGGCAAATGGAAGCTGTTGCACTACATGGCCAAGCGCTTCTATGCACCGACCATTATTTCGGCATTCCAAACGGAGCAAGATGAGCTAGAGGTGTGGGTTACCAACGACCAGTTGCGGGCAGTCGATATTAAGGGTTCGTTGCGTATATTTTCTTTTGAGGGGGAGTTAGTGCACAGGGGTGATTTATCTGCATCGATCGAAGCGGGTAGTGCCCTTCAGTTGCGCAAGCTGAGCGTAGATACACTGGCGCCCGTGCGTGCGGAAGTATTTGCCGTGCTCGACGTGACCGTGGGGGAAGAAGTGGTGCGCAACGAGCATGTATTTGTTCCCTGGAAGTCGTGTGATTTACCCAAGGCCGAAGTGCAGTGTCGCGTCGTTGAGGAGGAAGACGGTCGACTCGTCGTCGTAGTTAGCACGGACGCGCCAGTCTTTTATCTCACACTGGAAGCGCAGGGTCTGCGCGGTGAGTTCGAAGACAACGGCTTTACGCTGTTGCCCGATGAAGAACGTGTCCTATCTTATCATGGCAAGGGGCAGAGTGTTTCGAGTCAAGAGCTGGCTTCTGCACTGCGCATACAACATCTGCGTTCCACGTATGTGTAATCGAAAATACTGGAATACATAAATGACGAACTTACTAAAGCGTCGACTCCGTAATGGACTGCTGTGGGCTATTGTTTGCTGCCTCAGTACAGCCATTAGCGTAGGTTGGGCCGAAGACTTCGACTTGGACCTGATGTCCCTAGAGGATCTGATGGAAGTGGAGGTTTTTTCCGCTTCTAAGAAGGAAGAGCCGCTCTTTGTCGCGCCGGCAGCAGTGTACGTCCTGACGAGGGAGCAAATTCAGCGCAGCGGCGCTACTACGATACCGGATGTACTGCGCGGCGTTCCGGGAGTAGAAGTCGCGCGCATTGATGCCAGTAAATGGGCTGTATCCGTGCGCGGATTCAATGATGTGTTTGCCGACAAACTGCTGGTTATGATCGATGGTCGAACGGTCTATTCTCCGCTCTTTAATGGCGTCATATGGTCGGACAATGAGATTGCGTTACAGGATATCGAGCGCATTGAGATCGTGCGTGGACCGGGTGGAGCTCTGTGGGGAGCTAATGCGGTCAATGGCGTCATAAATATCATCACACGGCGGGCGACGGATACAAAGGGCGTTGTCATAACGCAGTCAATGGGCACGGAGACGCGGGCGCGTGTGAGCACCACGTACGGTTTGAAGATTGGGGATTGGAACAGTGCCCTGCGGCTGCATTACGCATCGTATGACCACGCCGTGCGGAACGGTAAGAGCGCAGCTGACAATTGGACTACGGGACGCATCGGGCTGCGCGCCGATCGCACGCTTGCCAACGGAGACGAACTATCAGTCGATCTGAGCACGTATAGGAACGAGTCGTTTGAAAACTACCGCATACCCGTGCTTGAAGCGCCGTTTTTAAACGAGCGCAGTGCCAATTCTCATACGTCGGGTTCTTATGCCGTCATCGGATGGACGCGCACTGCATCAGAGCGTTCTACGTGGAAGATCAAAGCTTATTACGACAATTCGTTTAGAGATTCGGGTGAACTGACCAAGGGCGAACTGCATACGTGGGATATCGACTTGCTGCACCAATGGCAGATCGGCGAAGGTCATCAGTTTGTGTGGGGAGCCGGCTATCGTCAGCATTGGGATGAGTATGCAGTGCGTGATTTTGTGTACTTTGATCCCCCTTCGCGATGGTACAGTGTGTTCAACATTTTTGCTCAAGATGAGTTCGCTCTGTTGCCAGACCGACTCAAACTGACTGCCGGAGCCAAGGTTGAACACTCTTCCTTCTCGGGTATTTCGCTTGCCCCCAGCGTTCGTTTGGCTTGGACCCCCAATACATCTAACACCTTTTGGGTTGCTGCTTCAAGAGCGAATCGAGCACCGGCTCGCGGGGATCAGGACCTGCGCGCGCTGGGCACCGTATCGGTGTTTGAGACCGAAGCGCGCAGCGACACCATTGTAACGGTCCTACGAGGCAGCTCGAAGTTTGAAAACGAGGTGGCCAGGTCAGTTGAGTTGGGGTATCGAACCCAATTGGGGGCGCGGTGGAGGCTCGATATGGCCGCATATCGGACCGAGTACGAAGGGCTTCACACCAACGAATTGGTTACGCCTGAGTTTGATCAACAGCTGGGCCGCGTGGTTTTTCCGGTATCGTTTGCCAACAACATGGATGCGACGTCAAAAGGTTTTGAAATTACACTCGATACAGAGCTGATGTCCGAATGGCAGTTGCAAACTGCATATGTGTATACGGACATTGACGTGCGCGTGGAGGGATCTTACGATGAGGGCTCCTCGTGGGAACACAACTCTCCTACGCATCAGGCCGTGCTGCGCTCTTCAAATAGATGTCTTTGGGATCTTCTCTGCGATTTACAGCTGCGCTACGTCGGGGAAATTGGCGATTTTAGAGAAGGCCGGTACAGGGTGCAGGCCGATTCGTACTGGGGGCTTGATGTACGCTTTTCGAAGTCCGTTTCTAAAAGCTTAGAAATAAGCCTTGAGGCTCGGGACTTGCTCTACGACCGTCACGCAGAGTTTCGCGTTCCCATCACGCCCATTATCGAATCCGACGTCGAGCGCTCTATTGGACTGGCTCTTCGCTGGACGCCAGATAGTCTGTGAGTCATCCCTTAGCTCTGCTGTCCATCGGCAGGGTAGCAGTGCCTTATCAAAGTCTGCTGTAATATCTCGCGATCAAAAGGTTTCGTAAGCACGTCGACCATGCCAGCCCGTATGGCCTGTTCGCGGGTTTCTGTTTCTGCATCGGCTGTCAGAGCGATAATGGGCGTGTGTTTTAGCTGCTGCGCGGCTTCGTATTGTCCGATCTGCTCCGCCGCTTCCATGCCGTTCATAACCGGCATATGTAAGTCCATCAGTATGACGTCTGGGCTGTGTTGGCGCCAGGCCTCTATGGCCTGTTTGCCATCGGCTGCCGTTATTACAGAATAGTTCCATTGCTCAATAGTGCGCTGTGCAACAAGAACGTTGATTGCGTTATCGTCGACGACTAGCACGCACGACTGCGGCACGTCTTTTACAGGTTCCGTTTTGGGCTGACCGGCCGTCTTTTCTATGGCCGGTGTTGTCGGCGGCAGCGGTAGAAGCAGCGTAAAACAGGAACCTTCACCCCACGTGCTCTCTACGCTGAGGGACCCTCCATGCAGTTCGGCTAGCTGTTTCGTGATAGCTAAACCCAAGCCCGACCCGCGGCGCTTTGTATTCTTTTCTCTCTCATCGAGTTGTTCAAAGGGTACAAAAATCCGCTCGATATCATCCCGTTTGATGCCATCACCGCTATCGCATACTGCAATTTTCCAGCGGTCTGGTGATTCATCTCTGCTAATGTTAACCTCTACGCGTCCATTGCGCGTAAATTTAAGTGCGTTACCGATCAGGTTAGTAAGCATCTGCATGATGCTATTGCGGTCCCCAGAGAGCCAGCGAGGCATGTCTTCGGGCAGGGATAGGTGCAGCGTATTGCCGTTTTCTTTGGCCTGCTGGTTAAATATGCTGATCAGTTCGTTGAACATATCGATCGCATCAAAGGGCGTTTGACTGAGTGCCAGTCGGCCTGCACTGATACGCTCAAAGTCGAGAATATTATTTATCAGTGAGAGTAAATGTTTTCCTGCGGCTCCCATTTCTGCCAGCAGACGTGGGCGTTCGAGGTCGCTGCTTGCCGAGTCGCTTAATAGGGTGTTTAGGCCGAGGATTGCGTTTAGTGGTGTGCGAATCTCGTGGCTCATAACAGAGAGGAAATTGGCTTTCGCACGCTCTGCTTTTTGCGCCAGTGCGCGTGCTTGTTCAAGGTCCGTTACGTCGGTTCCGTACACGTTGACGCTATCTCCGCTCAGTGCCAAAACGACGTTGAGTTGAAATACGCGCTCGTTAAATGCTATGCGGATCGTGTCTGATTGTTGGCTAGCAAACACCCCTTCCATAGAATTGATCAGATCTTCCATCTCAATGGCCTGATGTTGTACTACGAGACCGGGCAGATGCGTTGCACAGGCCTCATTGGCTAAGGTGACGACGTGCTGATCGGAGACCCGGAAGACGGGATTTGGGTTTCTGAGAAAAAAGTTTGCGGTGTTGGCTTTTTCTCGTTCGCTCAGAGAGCGGGCAATTTTGTGAGCGCAGACGGCTGCGATGTTTTCGACGATGCGCAGATGATGCGGCTGGTAAAAGTTTACATCCGGATGTTCACTGTCGATAACGCCAATAACGCGTCCATCGGCTTTGATGGGGACAGCCATCTCTGAAAGCCGCATGCCATCGTCCAATATGTATCGGTTGTCCAGTCGAGTGTCGACTATGATTTCACTGCGACCGCTAGCGCCTACGGATCCGACGATGCCTCTATTGAGCGGAATAACAATGGGTTGGTGGATCTCTCTGTAGTTTATATTCTTGGGACCATAAGCTGCTTTTTGCTCCCAAACTTGGCGTTCTTGATTGAGCAAGTAAATAACGCAATCCTCGAATCCTAATCGGCCGATACAGTGCTCTGCAATATCCCAAAGAATATCTTCCTGCGAGTAGTTCTGGTAGGTGCTCTGAGAAAAATACTCTATGATATCGACCTGTAGGGCCAGACTATCAGAACGGGATTTAAGCTCGCGCTTTTGCTGCACGTACAGCCAGTATATAATGGCACAGCAGGCGAACGTGCAGCCTAGTATAGCAGCCACGGTAAGGTGCGTTAACATGCGTACATATAGAGAAGAATGTGCGCCTCAGGGTCTAAGATTTTGTCGAAATGCGGGTTAGTCTTCTAGGTGCAGCGCCCAGCGCATGCAGCCGAGAATGTGTTCGCGGAACCACGCTTCGTGCCACAGCGCATCGGGATGCCCCAGCGCTGTATACATCACACGTCCCTTTCCATAGCTATGACACCAGCCCAGTGCATAGTCGTGATCTTCGCGGTTGCCTTTGGCTAAGTCGACGCTGTTGTTATCAATGCGCATTAATACGTGTGTTTTGCTGCGATCCCAGGCTTTAAAGGTGTAGATTTCATCCGTGACGCGGAACTGGTCCCCCAACATGCGCGTAGCTGGATGATGCTTGTCTTCGACGAGAACGCCGACTTCTTGATGCCAAGGATGCCCATCAAAATACCCGCCAAGCATCTCTCCATATTCGGGCCAATCATACCCCGTGTCAGTGGCGTTATGCACGCCGAGGAACCCCTTTCCACTGCGAATAAAATCGAGAATGGCCGCTTTTTGTGTGTCGTCAAAGTCGAGATTGCCCGTTGTTGCAAAGACCAGGAGATCGAGGTCTTTAAGGCGTTCTGGCGTTATGTGATTTAAGTGGTGCGTCGTCTGCACTCTCCAGTCTTGTCCAGCACCAATCTGCTTGAAGGCCACCTCGGCATCGGGTAAGTAACTGTGTTCAAAGCCTGCTGAGTGGCGGAGCATAAGGATATTCACGTCGTTTCTCTCTTTGCTAGTGGATATTGTGATCAGATAGCTGCGGATTGAAAGTGGGTCAACATGTCGTCGGAAATGGATGCACAGGCGGCCTGCACGTTGCGCTCTAGCTGAGCGATATTAAGGCTGCCGATAGGATGGCCGTGGATTCGTTCCTCGCGCAGGCAAAACTGCAGGGCTAGGTCGAGGAGTGCAACGTTGTGCTCTTCGCACCATAGGCGCATTGCTTCGGAGCGTTGGTGATCTTCTGCCCATTTGTCTCGCGGCACAAAACGCTCTACTGGAACCCCTGTGAGCCAACCTCGCATAATCGACCACCCGTTGAGCACGCCCAGGTCGCGTGCGGCTGCAGCTGGCAATATATCTTCGGCTGCTGATTGTCGTAATAGGTTGTAGTCGCTGAAGCACAGTAGAACGTCAATGCGTTCGGATTCAATCGCCGCTAGGTGAGATAGATGGGGTTGCATGCCAAAGCCAATAAAATTGACCAGGTTGAGATCACGTGCCTGTTCCAAGCCTTCCAACGAGCCGCCGGACGCCAGAGCGGGCTCTATCTCGGGTGGATCGTGTAAAAAGACCACGTCGAATTTTTCTATACCGAGGATGTGGAGTTGGTCGCGCACGTCGATCAGAGTTCGTTCGGCTGAATAATCGGGCGTGCCCTCTCCATATCCTCCCCATTTGGCTGCGCTGTGATGACAGACGCGCCCGCTTATAATGACTTCGCTACGTTTAATGACGCCTTCTTTCAGCGCCAAGCCCAATTTGCCCAGCGAATTGCCGTAGCAGCGCGCACAGTCGAAGTGGTTGACGCCCAAGTCGACGGCGCGGCGTATGAGGCCCAACGCCTCCTCGTTGCTCACGGGACCAAAGTTGTCGCCAAATCCCTGTGTGCCAAAGGGAACTACGGGAATGGAGAGTTCAGTCTTGCCCCAGCGTTTCCGCGGGCATGAAAGTCGGTCTGTCATATCGGGCTCCTTTGCGAGAAACGATAAGCGAACACGGTCAGCCGAGCAAATATGCCTTCACAACAGATGGGTAA
>Ga0181593_10001692_pt1 | contig 20122 bp, 20 predicted proteins | sample 071ome_19_FD_133756 | JGI IMG/M metagenome (GOLD analysis project Ga0181593, IMG submission 133756) | Coastal salt marsh microbial communities from the Groves Creek Marsh, Skidaway Island, Georgia - 071413AT metaG (megahit assembly) | ecosystem: Environmental > Aquatic > Marine > Intertidal...
CTGACGCTGCGCTGCGGTGGGTGGGTAATCTGCTACGTGAAATGCCATCCGTCGATCTTACCATCGAGACCGATTGACCCCTGCTACCTATAAGAGTAGTGTGCGCGACGTTAGGTGCCTGCCGGCCGTTGGTCTGGGCAGGTTAAAAGGGAAGTCCGGTGAGACGCATTCGAGTCCGGCGCTGCCCCCGCAACGGTGATCACATCAGTGAAAGCCCGATACCTGCCTGACGTGAATCCATCATGTGGAGCGGAGGGCTCCCGCAGGATGCGATCTCATGTGCGGCCTTAAAACGCGGCCATGTGGCATCCCACTGTCCTCCCCTGCTCACTGGTGACCGGGAATACCGCGCTGCCATAGCAGCTTCGAGGACAGAACATGTACACGACTCGCCGCAATCGACCAACCTCTCTCTTCGCTCGAGTCCCGGGGCCGTTGTTTACGCTGTCATCTACACCGTCATCGGGTTTACCGGGGCCACGTTGCGCGCGGCGTCGGCCCGCTGACGCGCAGATGCCGATCATTGCGTTTCTGCTTCTCGTCACAGGGGTGCTGGGCGCGCAGCCCTCGCTGGCACAGCAGACTCAACCGGAAGATGCGATAGAAGAAACCGTGGTCGTCGCCTCCAGGGCTCCCGATCTGATCGATCAGGTCGGCGTATCGGTGAGCGTGCTCAACCGTGACGCCATGCGGGCACTGGGCTACCCGGACCTCGGCTCGCTCCTGGATACTCAGCCGGGCGTTACAGTGACCATGGATGGCGGCTATGGCAAAGCGGCTGCGGTGCGCATTCGCGGTGAGGAGGGTTACCGCACACGCATCGTGCTCGACGGTATCAACGTCGCAGACCCCTCTTCCCCGCAGATCAGCCCGAGGGTGGAGCACCTGTTGAGCAGCGGTCTCGCCCGGGTTGAAATACTGCGCGGGCCACAGGGCTTGATGTGGGGCGCGGATGCCGGCGGGGTCATTCTGATGTCCACCACGGACACGCGATCTAAAACCGGTCTCGAGGTTTTTCTGGAGGCCGGCGGCGATGATTTTTACCAGGGTGCGCTGAGCGGCGTCGTCGCGACTGACACGCTGCGAGCGTCCCTCTCGCTCGGGCAGTTGAAAACCGACGGTATTAACGCGCGGGATATTGACGCCGTCGTCGCCGACCGGGACGGCTATGAAAACACCACCGCCCACGGCGCCATGTCCTATCAGCTTAGCGAAGCGGTCTCTCTGGAGATAGCTGCCACCGAACTATCCGGTGACAATGAATACGATGGTTGCTACGACACTGTCACCTTCGCCCTGATCCACGATTGTGAGGACGAATACCAACAGCAAGCCTGGCGGCTCGGCACCCAGCTCACTTTTAGGGATCACAACGTATCTCTAAGCGTTGCGTCCAGTGACACAGAGCGCGCCTTCTTTTCCGCGGGGCAACGCTCCTACGACACCCGGGGTGAAACCGACACCTTCTCGCTCATCGGCACGTGGCGGCCTACAGAGTCGACGCGCCTAACCTACGGCATCGATCAAGAAGAGCAATCCTTGTCTGATGGCAGCACCGATTGGTCGCGCGACAATACCGGGCTCTATCTGGAGGCGCAGCAAAAATTTGGTGCAGGCATCGTGACCGTTGGCTGGCGCCGGGATGACAACGATGATTTTGGCGAGCATGACAGTTGGCGTATCAGTGGCCGTCTTGGCTTGACCGGCTTTGCCGAGGATTGGGCGCTCCGCGCAGCCACCGGCACGGGATTCCGCGCCCCCAGCCTCTATGAAATTGCCTACAACAACGGGCCCTTCTCCTACCCCCCGGCCAGCGGTACGACGCTCCTCGAGGAGCGATCAAAAGGCTGGGAGCTGGGGCTGATCGGTCAGCTAGGTGCCCTGGGACTGGAGATCATCTGGTTTGACCAGCAAATCGAGAACGAGATCGTTTTTGACCTGGCAAGCTACAGCGGGTACCTGCAGAGCACGGGCAGGAGCGAAGCTGAAGGCGTTGAAGTGGTTGGGAGCCTGCCCCTATCGCCGACCTGGCTCATCGAGGGCAATCTCACCTGGATGGATGCCACCCAGCAGACGGGGGCGGACCGGCCGTATCGACCCGAGCAAACAGCCCGTCTAAGCCTCATGTGGCAGCGAGACGACTGGTCAGCAAACCTCACTGCGAGACACACCGGCGAGGCCACGGATCCGTTCCTGACCAAGATTGATAACACCTTTACGCTGGATCTCACCGCACGCTGGTCAGTGACACCGACATTATCCCTCGAGGCACGCGTACTGAACCTGACAGATAACACCGATCAGCAATTGCCCGGCTATCGTGTGCCCGGCACCACGGCCTTTCTAGGCGCGCGCATCAGCCTGTAGGATCTGACTATGGATCGCACCACAAAACACAACAAAGCCATGGCCAAACAGAAAGCGGCCGTCGACGAGGGTATCGCCAAAGCGGACACAGAACGTGGCGTGAGCGTGCTACTCACAGGCGATGGTAAAGGAAAAACCAGCTCGGCCTTTGGCATGGTCATACGGGCACGTGGTTATAACCAGAAAGTCGGGATTGTTCAGTTCATCAAAGGGGCTCAGCCTTCCGGCGAGGAAGTTTTCGTTCGAGAGCATTTGGCCGAGGTAACGCTTTTTCAAATGGGCACCGGCTTTACCTGGGACACACAGGATCGCGATGGCGACATCGCTGCGGCCCAGCGCACATGGCAACAGGCCAAAGACATGCTGAGCGATGCCAGCTACGACCTCGTCGTACTCGATGAGTTGACCTACATGTTGGCTTTTGACTATCTGCCGGAGGACGAGGTGATTTCCGCCATCACGAATCGGCCGGAGAGCCAGAGCGTGGTCGTCACTGGCCGTGGCGGCGGTCCGGCGCTGCGTGAGGTGATGGACACAGTATCCGAGGTCAAGGAAATCAAACACGCCTATCGCGCCGGCATTCGTGCGCGCCAAGGCGTGGATTACTGACGATGGCGTCGCACCCTGCGATTCGTCCAGCCGCTTTTATTCGTTACAAGTTTCTGAACTCCCTATTCCTCGGGCTCTCAGTGGGGGCGGTTTTTGTGCTGTATACGCCGCTCTCGCCCGCCGTGTTTTCCGCGGGCGGACTTGGACTGGCCGTCGGGACGCTGATCGTGGCCACACAGTACCGACGCATTCTGGCTCCCGCCTGGTTTTTTCGCCTGTCACTCCTCGTTGAATTGATCACGCTGAGTGGCGTGGCGGCGGTACTGATCCTGCCGATCGAGCTTCCTCTCGCGCTATTCGTCTATATCGGCTACCAAATCACCTTCTCTCTGGGGAATTACCTGGTGCGCTGCGAGACGTTATTGATGGTTGCCGTCGATCAGCTCCGGCGGCTGGACGTTGCCAAACAGGCAGGCTACCTACTGGGCATGGCAGTGGCATGGGCGCTCTATATGGGCCTGGAACGCTGGGCCGGCCTCACCAGTGAAGCGGCACAGGTGGTCTCGCTGCACTGGCTGTTACTCGGGGTCGAGGTCAGTGTCCTCATCGCGCTCTGGCAAGCCTTCATCAAAGATCAGCTCAGTGTCGAGCCGCTGACTGTAGGGGCGTCACCCGCGTCAGAACCTTAATCGAGTAGGCCCGGCTGCTCGGTCATGATGACATCAAAGAGAGGTTGGGCACTGAACCAGCCCGCCAGCGTGCTGCCCACCTGCCCCGCGGTATGCAGCGCCATGTCATGGGGAATGGGCTGCGGGGTGCCTGCCGCTTCGGCCATCAACTGGGCCTGGCAGCTCCGCTCGAAGGTCACATACCACCACAGCGCCTCATCGACGGACTCACCCACCGTGAGGTGACCGTGATTTTTGAGCACGATTGCCTTCTTGTCCCCAAGCGCTTCCGCCAGTCGCTCCCCCTCGCTCATGGAGACAACGACACCGGTGTAATCATCCAATAACGCCAGATCGTCATAGAAAGCGCAGGCGTCTTGAGTCAGCGGGTCGATAAGCCTGCCAAGAGAGGACCAGGTCTTACCGTAGATCGAGTGCGCGTGCGCGGCAGCGGTGACTTCCGGGCGAGCCTGATGAATGTGGCTGTGAATGGTAAAGGCCGCACCATTCAGCAGACCATCGCCTTCTACGATCTCGCCGTCGTGGCTGACCCTGATGAGGTCTGAAACACGCATCAGTTTGAATGAGCGTCCCATCGGGTTCACCCAAAAGGTGTCGGTCTCAATCGGGTCGCGGACCGTAATGTGGCCTGCAACGCCCTCGTCAAAACCGAATTTGCCAAAAATACGCAGCGCGGCGGCGAGACGTTGCTTGCGCTGCAGCTGCTCCGCCGCGGGGTCCAGCGCCCCTCCGGGCATGGCCGCCAGATCAGCATTCATTACCAGTTGGTTTACCTGCTCATTCATCCCTGCTCGCTCCTGTTCTCTCCCCAGTATCGTGCCGCCTCGCGGGCCAATTCCCCCGCCTCCGGTACCTCCTCGCCCTCTGATCGCAGAAAATCCAGATACGCGGTCAGAACCTGTCCGGGTTGTGCCGAAACCTCCTCCGGGCGCAAAGGCTGGCTACACTCGGCACACGTCAGTACCGGTCGCGTGTGGTGACCACATAAACTATGGCGATAGTGCGTCGGCGGTCCATTACCGTCATCCATCCAGTCGTCCCCCCACTGACTGAGGGTCATGAGCACCGGGTAAAGCGCAAGCCCTTTGCGTGTCAGCCGATACTCGTAGCGCGTGGGGCGATCCATATAGGCGACGCGGGTCAGCACGCCTTCATCGACCAACTTGCGCAAGCGCTCCGCCAGCCGGTGCCGGGTCACGCCCAGGCTACGCTGAAATTCATCAAACCGACGGGTGCCACGAAAAGCATCCCGGACAATCAGGAGCGTCCATCGCTCGCCCAGCACTGACAATGCGCGGGCAACCGAGCACGCCTGCTGGTCGATTTCTTCCCATTTCATAGCGCGAGAGTGCGCTGAGGCGTCCCCAAACGCAAGCGCGGGCACCGAAGCGCCCGCGCAGCAACACCCCACTGATTCAGATCAGCCGAACTGATTCATGGTGTTATCTTCTCCCGCGGCTTTCAGCGCGGCATCCCCCGAGAAGTATTCTTTATGGTCGTCGCCCATATCGGAGCCCGCCATATTCTGGTGTTTCACACAGGCGATCCCCTGCCGGATCTCCTTGCGCTGCACGCCGGCCACATAACCGAGCATCCCCGCCTCGCCAAAATACTCCTTGGCCAGGTTATCGGTGGAGAGCGCAGCCGTGTGGTAGGTCGGCAAGGTAATCAGGTGATGGAAGATACCCGCCTCCCGCGACGCATCGCGCTGAAAGGACTGGATGCGGGCATCCGCCTCGAGCGCCAGATCTGTCTCATCGTAGCTGGCGTCCATCAGTGCGTCACGATCATATGCCGACACGTCCTGACCCGCCTCGGACCAGGCATCAAAAACCTGCTGCCGGAAGCTGAGCGTCCAGTTGAAGGACGGGCTGTTGTTGTACACCAGCTTGGCGTCCGGCACGACCTCTCGAATGCGGTTCACCATGGCAGCAATCTGCCCGACGTGGGGCTTCTCGGTTTCGATCCACAGGAGGTCGGCTCCGTTTTGCAAGGAAGTAATGCAGTCCAAGACTACCCGGTCCTCGCCAGATCCCTTGCGGAACTGAAAGAGGCCAGAGGCCAACCGCGCAGGCTTCAGCAACTTGCCATTGGCCTTGACCACGACATCGCCATTGGCGATATCATCGGCACTTTCAATGTAGTCGCCATCGAGGAATCCGTTATAGAGGTCACCCAGGTCACCCGGCTCCTGTGTGACCGCGATCTGCTTGGTGAGACCTGCGCCGAGGGAGTCAGTTCGCGCTACGATGATGCCGTCTTCAACACCCAGCTCAAGAAATGCATAGCGGATCGCGCGAATCTTGGCGATGAAATCGGCGTGTGGGACCGTGACCTTGCCGTCCTGGTGTCCACACTGCTTCTCGTCTGACACCTGATTTTCAATCTGAATGGCACAGGCACCCGCCTCGATCATGCGACGAGCGAGTAAGTAGGTGGCCTCTTCGTTGCCGAATCCGGCATCGATGTCGGCAATGATCGGCACGACATGGGTCTGAAACTGATCGATCTGATTGGTGATGCTCTGCACCTCGACCTCGTTGCCGGCCTCCCGCGCCTTGTCGAGGGCCCGGAACAGACCGCCGAGTTCGCGGGCATCGGCCTGACGCAGGAAGGTGTAGAGCTCTTCGATCAGCGACGGCACCGACGTTTTCTCATGCATCGACTGGTCGGGGAGCGGTCCAAACTCGGACCGCAGAGCGGCAATCATCCAACCCGAAAGATATAGATAACGCCTGTCGGTGTTGCCGAAGTGCTTCTTGATGGAAATGAGCTTTTGCTGGCCGATGAAGCCATGCCAACACCCAAGAGACTGGGTGTACTGGCCGGGATCCTGGTCGTAGTCCGCCATATCCTTGCGCATGATTGCAGCGGTGTAACGGGCAATATCCAAGCCCGTTTTAAACCGGTTCTGCAGGCGCATGCGCGCTGCGTACTCCGGACTGATGTCGGACCAGTTGCCGGATTGCCCGCAACTGGCTTCGATGGCCTTGATGGCCTCTGCATATGTGGACATGATTTGTCTCCCGCGGTTGCTCGCCACTGACCCAGTGGTTTTCAGAGCCGGCAGTCTAGGCGTCGCCCTGATATTTTCAAACAAAATACATCCCATATCTGTCATTCATACAGAAAATGTGAAATCTTGCCGCGCCGGGCCTCTCTTTAAGTCTTACCGTTTTCCCCCTAGACTCCGCCCCTTGCCGGCGCGTGAGCGTCCCGAGTTTGTCTGTCAGGAGAGGACAGCATGAGTCACCCACTGGTCAGCATCATCATGGGATCCCAATCCGATTGGGCCACCATGCAGGCTGCAACGACCGTTCTCACCGAACTGAATGTTGCCCACGAGTCCCGGGTTGTCTCAGCGCACCGCACACCCGGCCGCTTGGTCGAATTTGCAGAGGGCGCGGCGGATCGCGGTATCAAGGTGATCATTGCCGGTGCAGGGGGCGCAGCGCATCTGGCCGGTATGGCGGCTTCCATGACGCATCTGCCCGTCATTGCCGTGCCCGTTTCCAGTCAACAGTTAAATGGTTTGGACAGTTTGCTCTCTATGGTACAGATGCCAAGAGGTGTGGCGGTTGCCTGTCAGGCGATTGGTGAAGCCGGCGCCTACAATGCGGGGCTGATGGCTGCCCAGATATTGGCGACTTCAGACCCCGAGTTATCGACCGCGGTGCAACACTGGCGGGCGCAACAAACCGCTAACGTCCCCCACGCCGTCGACTGATGCGGATCGCGATCGCGGGCTGCGGCCAATTGGCCAGAATGCTGGCCCTCGCGGGCTGGGAGATGGGACATCACTTCTCCTTCATCGCGGACCCGGGAGAAGGCACAGACTGCGTGGCCGGATTGGGTGAAGTGGTGGTGTGGGACGCGGAAGCCCCCTTCGCTACGCTCTTCGAGGCATTGGGTTCACCTGACGTGGTCACAGTTGAAAAGGAACACGTGAATGTAAACCTGCTCGAGGGGCTGGCTGAGTACTGTCGGGTTGCACCGAGCCCTGACGCGATCCGCGTTTGCCAGCACCGCGGTAGAGAGAAGACCCTGCTCCAGTCGCTGGGCATCGACACCGCACCCTTTCAGGTGGTGGAAGACGCACCATCACTGATTGCCGCGGTGGAGTCGGTGGGCTACCCGGCCTTCGTCAAATCCTGTGAGCTGGGCTACGACGGCCAAAACCAATGGTTGCTGCGCGACATCGGAGCGCTGGATGCCCTTGCTGATCAGATGGGCGCCCTGCCTCCCCTGGTGGTCGAGGGGGCCGTTCACTTCGATCGTGAACTGTCGCTGATTGCGGCCCGCTCGCTGAGCGGCGAGATTGCGCTGTATCCGCTGGCTGAAAATCGACATCGAGAGGGAATCCTGCTGACTTCTGAGGTGCCCGCCGACAACGTGCAGGCGGCAACGATCTCGCAAGCCACCGAGATCGCTCATTCTCTGCTGGAGCATTGGTCCTACGTGGGTGTGCTCTCCATCGAACTGTTTGATGAGGGCGGAAAGCTACGCGTGAACGAGCTCGCTCCCCGGGTACACAACAGCGGTCACTGGTCTCAGAACGCGGGCGTGACATCGCAGTTCACCAACCACATCCGCGCTATTACCGACACCCGTCCCGGCGCCACCGACCCGGGCCAGTTCGCAGGCATGGTTAATTTGCTCGGGCGAGCACCCGCTGATGAACTGCTCGAGGCGGCGGACGTGAGTCTGCACTGGTACAACAAATCCATTCGCAGTCGCCGCAAGGTCGGCCATCTGAATATCCAGTCGGCGGATCGTCAGCAGCTGCAAAAAAGATTGGTCGAACTGGAATCTGCGCTCTATCCCGACGGGGAGCCACTCTAAAGAGCGCTGGCCAATCAGCTCACGCGGCTATCAGATCGTTGTCGGTTGCTGATGGTCGAATCTGACAGCGAGACGCTGGCGGAGTTAGACGTCGCGCTTTTTCTGACGCGCCTTCTTTTCTGACTTCTTGATGTGGCTCATCATGCGCCGCCGGCGCTGAACCTGTCGCTGGGTTAATTTATTGCGTTTCCCAGCATAGGGATTGTCACCAGAGCGAAGCTCAATACGGATAGGCGTACCGTGCAGGGCCAGCTCTCGGCGAAAGGTCTTTTCCAAGTAGCGCTGGTAACTCGCCGGCAGCGCCTCGGTCTGGGTACCGTGCACCACGACCACCGGCGGATTCTGCCCGCCTGCGTGGGCATAACGAAGTTTGACCCGGCGGCCGTTCACCATAGGTGGTGGGTGGGTCGCCACCGCGTCTTCGAGAATGCGTGTGAGTCGGGGCGTACTCAAGGCTCGCGTCGCGGCCTCGTGAGCCGCGTGAATCGAGCCGTAAAGCTTGCCTACGCCCGACCCGTGCAAGGCTGAGATAAAGTGAATGTCCGCGTAGTCAATAAATTGCAGTCGCCGTCGCAATTCTGAGCGGATCCAGTCCCGCTCGTCGGCCTCGATCCCATCCCACTTGTTCAGCGCAATAACCAGTGCGCGGCCAGCGTCTATGCACTGCCCCAATAAGTGCAGGTCCTGCTCCACAATCCCTTCATGGGCGTCCAGCGTCAGGATGACCACCTGTGCGTCGGCGATTGCCTTGAGGGTTTTGACAATCGAGAACTTCTCTACCGCCTCGCGGACGTTTTTGCGTTTGCGCACACCGGCGGTATCGATGAGCGTGTAGCGTTGGCCCCGGCGCTCGTAGTCAATGTAGACGCTATCGCGGGTCGTGCCCGGTTGGTCGTAGACCACCACCCGCTCTTCCCCGAGCAGGCGATTCACCAGCGTCGACTTACCCACGTTCGGGCGCCCGACGATCGCTACACGAATACCACCGCTGGCTGCGTCCGGCTCCTCGGGTGACGCGCTTTCGATCCACGGCGAGAGAACCGAACTGATCAGCTTTCTTACGCCACGATTGTGCGAAGCGGCAATGGGATGGATCAGATCGACGCCCAATTGATAGAAGTCGCTGGCGGCAATGTCCTCTCCTACTCCGTCGATCTTGTTGACCACCAGATGAAAGGGCTTGCCCGTTGTCCTGAGGTGAGTGACCAGAGATTCATCACCCGGTTGCAGGCCTGCGCGGCCATCAACAAGCAACAGCACAACATCCGCTTCAGCAATGGCGGCCATGGACTGGCTCGCCATGGCCGCATCGATACCCGATTCCTCGCCGGTGATGCCACCGGTGTCGATGACAATGAACCCGGTATCCTCGATCCGCCCCTGTCCGTACTGCCGGTCCCGCGTGAGACCGGAAAGGTCGGCAACCAGTGCATCCCGACTGCGGGTTAGCTGGTTAAAGAGGGTGGATTTGCCAACGTTGGGGCGGCCCACCAGAGCGAGCACAGGGAGCATGGCGTCAGTTTCGCGTTTCGACGTCGTAGGCTTTCAGCGTACCGTCGTTGGTGTAGACGAACAGACGGTTACCCCGCACCAGCATGTCTGCTCGCGCACCGCTAGAGTCGACTTTGGTTCTCCCGACAATGTCTCCATCCACCTGGGACAGCAGATGGAGATACCCTTCGAAGTCTACGACCGCGACGTAGCTACTGACCGGGGTCGGTCGGGACAGGTTTCTGAAGCCCAGATCAATGTTCTGCCAGCGGACGCCCTGCCCATTGCGCAGGAAAGCGCTGACGGTGCCGTCGTCGTCAGCGACGTAGACATTGCCAAACCCGACACCCACACCTGATACCGACGAGACATTGCGCTGCCAAATCCGGCGCCCTGAGCGAATATCGATAGCAACGAGCCGGCCCTGATAGCTCGCGGCGTATAGCTCGGTACCCTGCAATGCCATGGTGCCATCGATATCGACGATCCGCTCAATCTCGGAGCGACCCTGCGGGATGGCAACGCGCGCCTCCCAGGCAACGTTACCGGAACGCAGGTTCACCGCCACAACCTTGCCGTCCGCGAACCCCGCAATGGCATTATCGCCAAGGATCATGGGCGTGCCGGTTCCGCGCAGCGTCAACACGGGCACATCGCTGGTGTATGTCCAGCGCACTTCACCAGTCTCATAGTCAAAACCCATCAACTTGCCGTCATAGGTCTGAGCTACCGTGTATTGACCATTGGCCTGTGGCGCTGAGAGCACCTCGCCCGAGACGACGGTGCGCCAGATCTCCTCACCGCTGCTGGCATCGAGCCGCATCACCAAACCTTCGGAGGCACCGACAAATATCGAGTCCCCGTGGTGGCCCACACCCCCCGAGAGCGCCAATTCGAGATCCCGCTTCCAGCGGACACGGCCACTCTCGGGCTCCACGGCCACCACTCTGCCCTCGGCGGAGGCGACATAGATAGTGTCCTTCACCAACACCGGATTGATTTTGTAAAGACCCTCACCCTGTCCGTCGCCAACACCTCGCGACCAGCGGCTTTTCAGCTTCGCCTGCTCCGTGATCTTCTGCAGCTCCACCGGCTCCCGGGGATCAAACTCGTCATCACTGAACCAGCCTTTGATCGTGCTACAACCGGTCACCAGCGCGAGACTGAGTACCCAGATAAAACGGCAGCGCCGGAACATCAACTGGCATCCTCAGCAGGTGCATCCTCTGATGAAGAGGGAAATCGCGTCTCTAGAGTACGCACCTTGTTATCGAGGACCACACTGTACTGGCCCAGGTCTGTTGCCAAATCTCGACCCTGACGATAGGCCGTCAGTGCTGCCTCGGGTCGACCGGCTGCAAGATGGATGTCACCCTCTGCCTGAGCGTAGGCGACCGGATAGGCGCTGCTACCCTTGGCAAGAATGGCTAGTGCCTCGGTTTCATTGCCTTGATCGGCCAGCACGCGCGCCAAACGTAACTGAATCAGCTGCCCAATATCAGAACCCGTATCGCCGGCGGTCAGAGCCCAGCGAAGCGCCGCTTCTGCGCCTGTCATATCACCGGCATCGACGGCGATACGCGCCTCCAGCATCGCGCCAAATCGCGCGTAAGTAGAACTCGCATGGTCGTCTCTCAGCTCGGTAGCCAGCGACGCCAATGCGTCGGGATCACCGTCACCGAGATGATTCGCCAACATCGCGGCGTAAAGATCCGAGGCTGCCTCCGTCTGGGATTCCGTGAAACCCTGATACTGCTGCCAGCCAACGGTGCCCAGAACCGCAACCACCACCGCGGCTACGATGCCTTTGCCGTTTTCATCCCACCAACGCTTGAGGGCTTCGAGATCGGCCTCATCCTGCATGTGATCCGCCACGCGCGACTCCTCTAATCAGGCACCTTGTGCCTCGGCGAGATACCCCGCCAAAAATGCGTCTAACTCTTCGTCTGCGATGGTGCGCTGTTCGGCGTCAGCCCTGAGCGGTTTCAGGGTTACCTGTTGCGCAGCCACCTCTGCGTCACCATAAACCAGTGCCCAAGCGGCTCCGCTTTTATCAGCACGTTTGAACTGGCTTTTGAAGCTACCACCACCCAAATGCTGAATGATGTCGAGCTCCGGGTATTGGCGACGCAGTGCGTCCAATCTTGGCAGACTGTGTCTTAAAGCAGTCTCACCTGCTGTGATGACATACAGATCCGCCGGGGTCGAGACTGTAATATCCAGCGCCTGCATGAGCAAGGTCAGTCGTTCCAGACCGATCGCGAAACCCGCCGCCGGCGTCGCCTTGCCCCCGAAGGTTTCTACCAGCGTGTCATAACGCCCTCCCCCGCACACCGTACTTTGCGCGCCCAGATGGCCGGTAGTCCACTCAAATACGGTCTTGTTGTAGTAGTCGAGACCACGCACAAGGCGGGGGTTGACCGCGTAGGGGATATTCAATGCGCCGAGGTAATCCAGTAGCTGGTCAAAGTCAGCCTGGGCGTCAGCGTCGACGTAGTCTTGCAGAAGCGGCGCCTCATCAAGAACGCTCTGGGTGTCAGGGTTTTTACTGTCCAAAATCCGCAGAGGATTCGTCTCAAGGCGTCGCTGGCTGTCCTCATCAAGCTGGTCACGACGCAGCGACAGATAATCCACTAAGGCCTCACGGTAGCGGGCACGGTCAGCCGCTGACCCGATCGTATTGATTTCCAGTTGCAACGCATCATCAACCCCCAGGCGACACCAGAGTTGGCGGCATAGCGCGATCAGCTCCGCGTCCTGATCGGGGGTCTCCACCCCGAAGGCCTCCACGCCCAGCTGGTGAAACTGTCTTTGCCGTCCCTTTTGCGGGCGCTCGTAGCGAAACATCGGGCCCATGTACCACAGGCGCTGGGGCGTCACCGCCAGATTGTGCTGCGCCACAGCCCTGACACAGCCGGCCGTGCCTTCAGGACGCAGTGTCATGCTCTCGTCGTTGCGATCGGCAAAGGTATACATCTCCTTTTCGACGATATCAGTGACCTCGCCGATAGAGCGTGCAAAGATTTCGGTCGACTCAATAATCGGTAGCCGGATTTCCGAATAGCCGTAGCTGGAGAGCACCTCTAACGCAGCATCCTCCATTGACTGCCACAGGGGTGTGTTCTCGGGCAGGATATCCACCATCCCGCGTATGGCTCTATACGATGTCATGCGATGGGTGTCAGAGGGTACTGGAAATGATGTTGGCGTCCCGCTCGGAGCGCGCCACCTCCAGGGCGGCCGCCCGATCGCGAATCACGGATTCGAGATGATCGACAAAATCCTGGTTACTGACTTTGTGATCCGGCTCTCCTGAAATGTAAATGAGATTATTGGGGGTCGCACCCGTTAACCCGACGTCGGCTTCTCGCGCCTCGCCCGGCCCGTTGACGATACAACCAATGACAGCGACATCCATTGGGGTGCGCACATCCTCGAGTCGGTTTTCCAACTCATTCATAGTGCTGATTACGTCAAAGTTCTGTCGTGAGCAGCTCGGACAAGCGATGAAATTGATGCCATTGGTCCGCAATTTCAGGCTTTTGAGAATTTCGAAGCCGACTTTGATCTCCTCCACCGGATCCGCCGCGAGGGAAATGCGGATGGTATCGCCGATCCCTTCCATCAATAACATGCCCAGCCCCACCGCCGACTTAACCGTGCCACCGCGGGTGCCGCCGGCCTCGGTGATGCCCAGATGGAGAGGCTGTTCGATTTGCTCTGCCAGTTTGCGATAGGCCTCGACCGCCATGAAGACTTCGGAGGCTTTCACGCTGACCTTGAAATCCTGAAAGTCATGCCGATCCAGAATATCAACGTTACGCAGGGCAGACTCCACTAAGGCGTCGGCATTGGGCTCCGGGTATTTGCGCAGCAGCTCCTTGCCCAGTGAGCCCGCATTGACACCGATGCGAATCGGAATTCCCCGATCCTGACAGGCCGCAATCACTTCTTTGACTTTCGCTTCGCGGCCAATATTGCCCGGATTAATACGGAGACAATCGACGCCGTACTCGGCGACCTTCAGCGCAATTTTGTGATCAAAATGTATGTCTGCCACCAGCGGCAGTCCGGCGCGTTGCCGAATCTCACGAAAGGCCTCGGCAGCCTCCATGCTCGGAACCGAGACCCTGACCAGATCCGCCCCTGCGGCGGCAATGGCCTGAATCTGCGCGACGGTCGCATCGACATCGCAGGTCTCTGTGTTGGTCATACTCTGGACTGCGATCGGTGCATCACCACCAATCGGTACGTTGCCTACGTGGATCTGTCTGCTAATGCGGCGCTTAATTGGCGAAGGCTGGTTCATGGCCACTGTCCTCTCGCGCACGGCGGTAAACCGTGCCCTCGTTATCGACTCTGACGCTCCATCCACTCCCGGCACTCGGGTGAGTCCGGATACAGGTTACGCAATGCCAACTCATAACTGCCCAACGCGTCTTGATCGCCTGTTGCATCGGCGATTTGCAGACCGAGCAGGAGCCCCCGCGGCGATTGCTGTGGAGAGACCGTCCTGTAGGCCCCATGATACCGCTTGGCTTCGTCAGTATCACCCGCCTCGAGTCGAAGAAATCCCATCTCCAGTAGCGCTACAGAGTTGCGCCGATCCATCGACAAGGCGCGGGTAAAGGCCGCCTCGGCGCCCGCCGGGTTGTCCAGCTGCAAGCGGCAGAGGCCGAGATTCAGGAAAGCCATTGGCCTGCCGCTGTAAAGCGTATCCTCAGTGACCGTAGAGAACTCGCGTTCCGCCTCACTAAAGCGACCCTGAGAGTACAAAAAGGCGGCAAAGTTATTGCGCGCTCTGGACAAAGTCGGATCGGCTTTCAATGCCGCGCGAAACTGGGACTCGGCCATCTCAAATTCGCCGGTACTCTGATAAACCAGCGCGAAGGCCTCAAATACCTCAGCATTCTCGGGATCGATTTCCTGCGCGAGCTCGAGATTGCGCTTGGCGTTCTCCCAGTCCCCGACGCCAATATACTGGCGCGCCAGCGCAACCCGCTTATTCAGGGTGGCTTCAAGATCAGCGCTCATGGGCGACCCGCCACTGTATTCGGTCACACAGCCGGATAACGATGCGATCAGCAACGCGCACAGAGCCCCCACTGCGGACAGTCGTCCGATCCGCCAGAGCCAACGCTCAGCAATAGGGCTGTGATGATGTCGTGGGTTCATAGGTCAACCGCAATAGCCGCTCAACCCGATTCCAACAGGGTCTGAGCGCTTCGTCCAGCACGATGGCGCTCAGCCCGACGGGTTCGGTCAACGACCTCCCCCACCAGCTGACCGCAGGCTGCGTCGATGTCGTCCCCGCGAGTTGTGCGCACAGTGACAACGAATCCTGCATCCGTCAGCACCTGCCAGAACCGGCTGACCGCATTGCCACTGGGCCGCTGGTAACCGGAATCAGGGAAATCGTTGAACGGAATCAGATTGATCTTGCAGGGATAATCCTCGAGCAGCGCGGCCAGCTCTCTCGCCTGATCGACGCTGTCGTTGACCCCTGCGAGCAGGGTATATTCGATAGTCACCACCCGCTTTTTGTCTGTTTGCGCGTCCAGATACGCCTTGGCAGAGGCCAACAGCCTCTCGATCGGGTACTTTCGATTGATGGGTACGATTTCATCTCGCAGTTGATCGTTGGGCGCGTGCAGCGATACCGCCAGACTGACATCCGCCCACTCGGCCAGCCGATCCAGATTCGGCACCACACCCGATGTCGACAACGTCACCTTGCGCTTCGACAGGCCATAGGCCAGGTCGTCACACATCAAATTCATCGCCGCCACGACGTTATCAAAGTTCAGTAGCGGCTCCCCCATGCCCATCATCACGACGTTGGTGACGACACGTCCTTTCCCTGACTGCCAGGCATCGTATGAATTAATCGCCAGCCACACCTGACCGATGATTTCCGCGGCTGTGAGATCACGTTGAAAACCCTGCTTGCCGGTCGAGCAGAAGGTACAGTCCAGACTGCAACCGACCTGAGAGGATACACACAGTGTTGCCCGGTCGCCCTCGGGGATGAGCACCGCCTCAACGAGACTCCCGCCCTCCACAGCAATAGCCCATTTGCGCGTCCCGTCCTGGGAATCTTGCTGCTCTGCAATACGGGGAGGAGTGACTTCGGCAATCTGCGACAACCGATCCCGCAAGGCCTGGCTCAGGTCCGTCATGTCATCAAAGTCGCACACCCCGCGGTGATGAATCCATTTCATCACCTGCTGGGCGCGAAACCGCTTCTCGCCCAGATCGACGAAAAACGCCTCAAGTTGGGAGCGGGTCAGCCCAAGCAAATTGCGCCGATCCGACGCCGGGGTCGTGGCAATAATGTGATCCGGCGCAGTCATGATGTCAGAGCCGGCCCGGGATCAGCGTGAGCAGATCTCGCTCGACGCGAAGAAATAGGCGATCTCGCGCTCCGCTGAAGCCGGCGAGTCCGAGCCGTGCACCGCATTGGCATCAATTGACTGCGCGAAATCCGCCCGAATCGTGCCAGCGTCGGCCTCCTGAGGGTTGGTCGCCCCCATCAACTCGCGATTTCGCGCGATCGCGTCCTCGCCCTCCAGAACCTGCACAATCACAGGACCCGAGGTCATGAAGGAGACAAGGTCAGGGTAAAACGGACGCTCGCGGTGCTCCGCGTAGAAGCCACCCGCCAGGTTATCCGACAGGTGCACCATTTTGGCCGCGACCACTGTCAGGCCCGCTGCCTCAAAACGGCTGATAATCTGTCCGATCACGTTCTTCCCTACCGCATCGGGCTTGATAATCGATAAGGTGCGTTCCACCGCCATGTCTGTCTCCGATTATTGCAATGTAAAGGCGAAGCGGCTGCTTCGCGGGCGCGGAGTATACGGCGTTTTACCCTGTGATGTCATGGCAACAATGCCATGGATCGGGCGGCGCGCGCAGAGGTTTCAGTGCCGCTCGGAGGCGTGATTAATCGTGTAACGCGGGATCTCAACGACCAAACGGCTAACGCCGACATTGGCCTGACAGGAAAGCCGGGATTCCGGCTCCAGCCCCCACGCCTTGTCGAGGTAGTCCTCCTCGAGTTCGTCCGCCTCATTCAGCGAATCAAACCCCTCGCGCACAATGACGTGACAAGTCGTGCAGGCACACGACATTTCGCAGGCATGCTCGATATCGATATCGTGACGCAGCAGCGCCTCACAGATGCTCTCGCCCACCTCCGCTGTGACCACAGCGCCCTCAGGGCAGATCTCGTGATGAGGTAGCACAACTATTTCGGTCACCGTCCGTCTCCCTGCTCTTGATCAGACTCCAGGTCTGTAATTGCCACCCCCTGCAGAGCGGCCTGAATACTTCGGTCCATGCGACGCGCCGCAAAAGTTTCTGTGGCTCGGCCTAGTGATTCGGTTGCGTCGCGAATGGCCTCGGGTTGGTTGCCGGCCATCACTGCCTCCAGCGCCGCTGCGTTCTGCTCCAAGTCTCTCAACTCGGCGTCAGAGAGCAGATCGCCGTCTTTAGCAAGTGCCGCCCGGAGTCCCGCCAGCAGTCCCTCCGCTTCGACCTGAGCCTCGCCTAATTTTCTGGCCTGCATATCCTCCCCGGCGTGCTCGTACCCCGCTTTGAGCATCTCGGTAATTTGGCCTTCGCTGAGACCAAAAGCGGGCTTCACCACGACATCACTGCGGGCTCCCGTCTCCTGCTCCAGGGCCGTCACCTCAAGGATGCCGTCAGCGTCAACCCGAAACGTCACCTCGATCCTCGCCGCACCGGCAACCATTGGCGGGATACCTTTCAGCTCGAACTGCGCAAGTGAGCGACAGTCCTCTACGCGCTCACGCTCTCCTTGCACCACATGCACGATCAAACCCGTTTGGCCGTCCCTTGCTGTGGTGAACTCCTGCGCTCTGGCAACCGGTATGGTGCTGTTTCGGTCGATGATCCGCTCCACCAGTCCGCCATAGGTCTCAAGCCCCAGAGAGAGCGGTATGACATCGAGCAACAGCGCCTCATCACCCGCCCGATTCCCCACCAAAATATCTGCCTGACGGGCCGCACCCATGGCGACCACCTGATCGGGATCCAAACTGCAGAGCGGCTCCAGCCCAAAGCATTCCGCCACCGCCTTTCGCACTGAGGGCGTGCGGGTGGACCCTCCCACCAATACCACTCGATCAACCGCGGCCACCTCTGCATCTGCCAACGTCTCTCGACAGGCGTGGAGGGTTCGCTCTATAAACGGCGCGATCAAGGAATCCAACAGTGAACGATCAATCGTGATCTCTGACAAAGCCTCGGCAAGGTCGGAGACGTCCAGCGTCACGCTCTCTTGCTCGGTGAGTGCCTCTTTGGCATCTCGCGCAGACTGCAGTGCCTTCCGCCGCTGGGTGGACGAAGGGTTCGCAAGCGCCAGCTCAGCCAGTATGTGATCAGCGAGCGCCCGATCAAAGTCGTCACCCCCAAGTGCGCTATCTCCTCCGGTAGCCAGCACCTCGAAGATACCCTTGCGCATTCTCAGTAGGGATACATCGAAGGTGCCGCCGCCGAGGTCGTAGACGGCGAGAACAGAGGACTCCTCGGCCTGCTCGTCCAAGCCGTAGGCCACTGCCGCCGCCGTGGGCTCATTCAATAATCGCAACACCTTAATTCCTGCAAGCTCCGCTGCCTGACGGGTCGCCTGACGCTGCGCGTCATCAAAATAGGCTGGAACCGTAATCACCGCGCCGGAAATAGGCGCGTCAAGCTGCGGCTCGGCTCGCTCCCTGAGCGCCGCCAAAATAGCAGCGGCCACCTCTACCGGCGTCTTGGCGCCTGCAGCGGTGGCAAACGCCAAAGTGTCACCCGGCGCCAGCGTCACATAAGGATCGTCCTCAAATTCCTCCCGAGCGCGCCCGAGCATTCGCTTTGCCGAGGCAATGGTATTCGCCGGTTCGGCGCTGGCCTGCGCCATGGCCGCCTGACCGATCCGGACATCGCTCGCGCCGAAATAGACAACTGAGGGCAGAGAGGGACTCCCGGACCCGTCCTGCAGCACCTGCAGCGAGGCGCCATCAAAATGCGCGATCAGGCTATTCGTTGTACCCAGATCTATCCCTACAGCCACTTTCCGCTGCGTATTGGATTCAGGGCCGACGCCCGGCTCGGCGATTTGAAGCAGCGCCATGGCTAGCGCGCCTCCGGACGCGCGGCTTCCTGAAGCTTGGACAAAAAGCACATTTCCTGCCAGCAACGGGCCGCAGCCGACCAATCCGATGCGGCTATTGATTGCGCACACCCATCGCGGCTCGACTGGTACAGCGTCGTGATCTCGGCATGCAGGGCTTCACGAGCCGTCGCATCGTCGGAAGGCGTCTCCTCCAGACGTTCCCGGAGCATTATCTGCTTCATCAGGAACTCGCCTCCGACGCCCTGTCGTTCAGCGGCCTCGAGATCCACCCCCGCCCGGGAGAGCAGGTACTCCGCACGGGTGACTTCGTGCGAGAGGGTTTGATACGCGCTGTTGATGTCGGCGCAGAGTTGGGCTGCCATGCGCTGCTCCATCTGAGACTGACCGGCATACAGATCAGGGTGAAATTTCGCCAGCAAAGCATGGTACGACTGCTCCAACGTGGCTTCGTCAAGGGTGAGCTCGGGTTGAATCTGAAACAATGCGAAGTAGTCGCGTGCGGGCGCACCCGGTGTAGCGTTCACAATCAGACGGTGAAGCTTTCGCCGCAGCCGCACTCTCCGGCAACATTGGGATTGCGGAACTCCAGACCCTCGTTCAGCCCTTCCCGGGCGAAATCGACAATCGTGCCGTCCAGGTATACGAGGCTTTTGGGATCCACAAAGACCTTCACCCCGTCGGATTCGAAAAACGTGTCCTCGGGTTCGGGCTGATCAACAAACTCCAGAACATAGGCGAGACCGGAGCAACCAGAGGTTTTCACCCCAATGCGGATTCCCTCGCCTTTGCCCCGGCTCTGCAACTGACGGCCAACGTGCTCGGCCGCTTCTGATGTCATGCTGATGGCCATTAGCCGTCCTGTTTCTCACGGTAATTCTTCACCGCCGCCTTGATGGCGTCCTCCGCCAACACCGAGCAGTGTATCTTCACCGGCGGCAGCGAAAGCTCCTGTGCCATCTCAGTATTTTTGATCGACGCCGCCTCATCGAGGTTTTTACCTTTTACCCACTCGGTCAGGAGCGAGCTCGACGCGATGGCCGAA
>Ga0181593_10001693_pt1 | contig 20121 bp, 18 predicted proteins | sample 071ome_19_FD_133756 | JGI IMG/M metagenome (GOLD analysis project Ga0181593, IMG submission 133756) | Coastal salt marsh microbial communities from the Groves Creek Marsh, Skidaway Island, Georgia - 071413AT metaG (megahit assembly) | ecosystem: Environmental > Aquatic > Marine > Intertidal...
GCAACATGACCTACCGGATCGATCCCAATCCGCGCTCGCACAACGAGTTTAAAGCTTATCTCAAAGACGGCGTGGTCGAGACCACCGAACCGGGCACTTTCCATATGATGTCCGATCCCTACTACACGCATATTTTCAAATTCGAGGACGCGCATTTGCGCGTGAAGCTGCTGGACGACGGCAACCTTGATGGTTTCATCGGCGGCTACCAGCCGTGGATAGATCCTTATCAAATCTTAGCCACCGGCGGTCTCTTGCTCGAGTGCTGCCTCGGCGTGGACTTCATCGGCATGTTCCACACGCTGCAAGCACTCGCCGACGGCTACCCGGACCCCGAAACCGGCAAGAACACGCACATCTCAACCGCATACCGCATTGAAGCCGTGCCTGCGTTCACGGTGCACGGCGATATCACCGCCGATGAATTTGCGAAGGACAGCAGCTCCAACTAAACGTGGAATTGGAATAATGACATTCAAACCCGTCACACTCGCCGCACTCACGATGATTGGGTGCGCGGCCGTAGCACCAGAAATAACACTCGCCGCGAGCGCAGCCGCCGATGAAGCCCCTCCAATGGTGCGGCGCCTCACGCCGTCGCAATATCAGGGAATCATCGCCGACGTTTTCGGACCCGAAATAAAAATCGGCGGACGGTTTGAACCCGACCAACGTCAGGACGGCCTTCTCGCCGTCGGCACCAGCCATATCTCCATCGCCGTTTCGGGACTCACCCAGTACGAAGCCATGGCCCGGACCATTGCCGAACAAGTTGTCGATGAAGATCACCGCGCCACGCTCAATGTGTGCGCGCCGCAAAAGCTGGACGCCCCCGATGACGCTTGCACGTCGCAGTTTCTGGCCCGCGCGGGCGAGCTGTTGTTCCGTCGCCCGCTGGCCGAGGATGAACTTGCGATTTATGTCGGCGCTGCAGCCGATGCAACCAGAACGCTCAACGATTTTTATGCGGGATTAAGTTTGGGTCTTGCTGGGCTGCTGGCCTCACCGGATTTCCTGTTCCGAAAAGAAGTCGCCGAACCCGACCCTGATCATCCCGGCCAATACCGGCTTGATGCATTTTCCAAAGCGTCTCGCCTGTCGTTTTTCCTGTGGAACTCGGCACCCGACCAAGCTCTGCTTGAAGCAGCCAAGAGCGGCGCCATCCACACCGAAGCAGGCCTTCGCCGGCAAGTGGAGCGCATGCTTACGTCCTACAAGCTCGAAAGCGGTGTGCGCGCTTACTTCACCGACATGCTGCAGTTCGATCACTTCGCGAGCTTCCAGAAGGACGCGAACATCTATCCGAACTTCACGCCGGATGTTTCGCAGGAAGCGCAAGAGCAAACGCTGCGCACCATTGTCGATTTGTTGGTCACAAACCAAGGCGACTACCGCGACATCTTCACAACAAGAGAGACATTTTTGACCCCGCTGCTGGGATCGGTTTACGGCGTGCCTGTGCCGAAGATCACCGCCAACGGCGCACCGAACCAGTGGCTACCGTTTGAGTTTGCCGAAGGTGACCCGCGCGGGATCGGCATTCTCGCCCACGCCAGCTTTGTGGCGCTGCATTCCCATCCGGGCCGCAGCTCGCCCACCAAGCGCGGCAAGGCGGTGCGTGAACTGCTGTTGTGCCAAAAGGTGCCCGATCCGCCCGGCGCCGTGGAATTCACCGTCGTGCAGGACACCACTAATCCCGAATACAAGACCGCACGCGCACGGCTTAATGCGCATGCAACCGAACCGATGTGCGCGGGATGCCACAAAATCACCGACCCCATCGGCCTTGCGCTTGAGACATTCGATTCCGCGGCGGGCTTCCGCACCACCGAGAACGGCGCCGTGATCGACACCAGCGGCGACTTCAACGGCAAAAAATACGAGGACGCCGTTGGGCTCAGCCAGCTGCTTCACGACGACCCCGCCGCAGCGTCTTGCGTGGCCAACAAGGTCTATGCCTACGCCGCGGGACGCCCGGCGAACAAAAGCGAAGAAGACTGGGTGAAACAACTTCTCGAAAGTTTCAAAACCAACGAGTACCGCTTTACGGCCCTCATGAAAGACATCGCCACCAGCGATACGTTCTATCGTGTTACGCCACCCGAAACGCAGGCAGCGCAAAACAATGACGTTGCGCTTGCGGCAAACAGCATTTCCTCAGAGGAGAAATAATCATGGGCGCAGTTACCAACAGACTGGCAAGCCGACGCCGCGTCCTTAAAGGCATGCTCGGCGGCAGCGCCGTTACCGTCGGATTGCCGTTTCTCGATTGCTTCCTCAACGAAAACGGAACCGCCTTGGCCGCGAGTGGACAGGAACTACCGGTATGTTTCGGCACGTGGTTCAACGGCCTTGGATTGAACCCCGGCTATTGGGAGCCGAAAACCATCGGTCCCGACTACGAAGTCACGCACCAGCTGGAGCCGCTGCGCCAATTCAGGGACCGCATCAACGTGTACAGCGGCATGCGCGTTTATTTGGATGGGCATACGCCGAAGGTTCACGACACCGGCGCGGTCACGATCATCGGCGGCGGCATTCCGGGCAACGATACGGAATCTTTCCCAAGCATCGACACGCTGGTCGCCGATCACATCGGCACCCGAAGCAGATACCGCTCGCTTGTGGTCAATTGCGTCGGTGAGCGCATCAGCTACAGCCGCCGCAGCGCAAGCGCCACCAATCCAGCAGAGCCCTCACCTGCCGCATTGTACGCGCAGATCTTCGGCCCGGAATTCCAGGACCCGAACGCCGCCGAGTTCAAATCCGATCCCAAGATCATGGCGCGGCAAAGCGTGCTCTCGGCGGTCGGCGAACGGCGCAAGGACTTCATGCGCGACCTCGGCGCCACGGACCGCACACGCATGGATGAGTATTTCACCGCGCTGCGCGAACTCGAAGGGCAGCTAGGCCTTCAGCTTGAAAAGCCGGCGCCGCTCGAGGCCTGCACGATTCCCGGCGCTGAAGACGAAGGGCATATCAGCCACGTGATGGAGGAAGTCAGAGCAACCCATAAGATGTTCTCGGGCCTTCTCGCTCACGCACTGGCTTGCGGACAAACGCGGGTCGTCAACGTCGTGCTGGACAATGCCAACGGCAACCTTCGCCAGAACGATAGCCCGGTGAACTTCCACATCAACACACACGAAGAACCCGTGGACCCCGCTTTGGGATATCAGAAGAACGTGGGCTGGTTCATGGAGAAAAGCTTTGAATGCCTGAACGATCTGTTCCTGACGTTCGACAGCATTCGCGAAGGCGACAAAACGCTGCTCGACCGCGTGCTGATGATGTACGGCACCGACACGGGCTTCGCCAAAATCCACTCGCTGGAAAACATTCCCATGTTTACCTTCGGCAGCGGCGGCGGACGTATGAAGACCGGCATCCACGTTCCGGCCAACGGCGATACCACAAGCCGTGTGGGCCTCACCGTACAGCAAGCCTTGGGCATTCCGATTCAGGAATGGGGCACAGAGTCCAACCGTACGTCGCGGACCATTACCGAAGTTTTGGCCTAACACATCGAGAGCATGATTTTGGGAGTTGGGTCATGAAACACCGTAAGACCTCAAAAGCCTCCGCTGCACTTGGCGCTCTTTTACTCGCGGGATGCGCGAGCGTTGACGTACCGTCCAGCGGTTCCATGCAATCAACCTACACACCTATGGCGACACCGCTGGGCATTACCGTTCAGCCGGTGGACAGCTTTGCCGTCAACGGCGTGTCCATGCTGCGCTTCCGGAACACTTATGCCTATGCGGATGCGGAAGGCATGACGCTTTATGCCCGTGAAAATGATTGCGGCGAGAATTGCGGTGAGGACTGGCTTGCCTATATCGCGCCGTCCGATGCCGCGGCGCAAGGCCGCTGGAGCGTAACCACGCGCAGCGACGGCCAGAGACAATGGGCGTTGGACGGTAAACCGCTCTACCGCTACGACGGCGATGAGGCGGTCGGACAAACAAAAGGCGACGATGCCAATGACAGTCCGTGGCAAGCCGCACTGTTTGAACCAGCTGCGCATATAGAACTGCCCGCGAGCATGCACGTCGCCGAAGTGCCGGACGCGGTCGGCCAAGCGCTGTTCAATGAAGAGAATCGTGTTCTCTACGCGTACACCGGGGACATCGCCCGCGAGACGCCGCAATGCGGCGCCATCCCCTGCCGCTGGATTCCGGTGGCCGCGCCCCAACTCGCGGTGCCCGTCGGCGAATTCACAATCGTCATCCGCCCCGATCAAACCCGTCAGTGGGCGTACCAGGGCAGACCGCTATTCACCTACAGCGGCGATTATGAAAGCGGCTATGCCGCCGGTTTGGGCGTCGACCAAAAGATGGACGTCGCGGTGCTCATTGAATACTTCATGCCGTCGAACGCCATGCTTCAGCGCACGCCGGGCCAAGGGTTCGTTCTGGCCGATGAAAACGGCATGACGTTGTACCGGCGCGATACCTGGGCATTCCAGCAAGGCGGACACGGTATTCGCCGCGGCGTGCCGCCGCGCCCGCAGGTCGGACGCCAAATCGGCACCAGCATGGAAGGCTGCGACGCCGAATGCCAAAGCGTTTGGCATCCGTTCGCGGCATCGGACGATGCACAGGCTTCAGGGTTCTGGCAAATCGCCACGCGCGAAGATGGAACGCGTCAGTGGGTCTATAAGGGTTATGCGTTATACACATACGCGGGCGACCAACGGCCCGGCGACCTACGCGGCACCGACCACTACGATTTTTTCATCAGCCTCGATCCGGAAAAAGAAACCAAGTATCCCGCCCCCACTTTCGGCATGGGCGCGCTGGCGTGGCTTTACGCGTTTCCATAAAGGGGCTAGATCGCGAAAAGAGCGACCTGGTTTTCAGAATAAGAACCAGAAACGAATAGGTCTGCTGCCCCATTTCGAGTTGAGAAACACACTTTCACTATTTTGCTTCCGTTGAACGCGCCGTCGGAAACCAACTTGTATGGTCAAAAACTTCACGTGACCATGCCGCTTCGCGCGACAAAACCTTGCGCTCTCGAACCCTTCATACCAATTATGAATGAGTAACTTATCGATTACGGGTGCGTGCAGTGACTTCTGGGAAAGCGACGTGTGAAGGCAAGACATTCTTAGTAGTAGATTTTGACGAAAAATGTTTGAATACCATCAAGCGCTATTTGGTGATGGATGGCGCCAAGTCTGTTCTGACAACCGATCTGGTTCAAGACGCACTTCATAAAATACAAACAGGCTATCCTCCCGTGGACTGTATTATATGCGCCGAGGATATATCTCCATTTACCGGTGTCGAATTCCTAAAAGATCTGCGCACCGGCAGACACGGAGATTCACCTTATATAAGGGGCATAAAATTCGTCATGTTGACGGCGCACCGGGAGGCGGATCTGGTTCTTGCCGTCAAAAACCTTGATGTGGACGGCTATATCGTCAAGCCGATTGATTACAACTCCTTTCGGCCACACATACACGACGCGTTATCGCGTCAGCATAAGATTAAATCCCCATCGGAATACATGAAGGTCGATATCGCAAAGGCAATGCGCCTTCCCGTCCTGCTCAGAAATTCAACAGGGCACACACTGAGCGGTTAAAAGACGGAGTTCCGGAGGAAATCGGTCCCCATCAGTTTTGAGCGGCCCCTTCCGCGCGGTTGGAGGACTTTTTATTTTGCGACTGCTATTTGTGCTACACTGGGCGCGTTATTCAGAACGGGAGCCGCGCCATTCTGATACGCCGCAAATAAAAGTTCGAACCGGGCTCGTCGGAGATCACGCCCAAATGCGTGTATCTGAACCGGAGGCGTTTCATGGAACGCGCCGGTGCCATGGCCGCCGTAAGCACGTTGCCTATTTCCAATGCAGATGCCGCGACGCTGCCGGAAAGCGGACTGATCGACGACATTGAGCCTGGATACAGCAAACTGGGTGAGAACGATCAACTCACCCACCCCGAAGCGGTGACCACATACAACAACTTCTATGAGTTCGGCACCGACAAGGGCGATCCGGCAAAGCACGCGGGGGATTTCAATCCGCGCCCGTGGGAGATCGCTGTCGATGGCCTGTGCACCAATCCTGGAACTATCGGTCTTGAAGAGTTTTTGAAACCGCACACCCTCGAACAGCGTGTCTATCGCATGCGCTGCGTCGAGGCATGGTCCATGGTCATTCCTTGGGTGGGCGTGCCCCTCGCCGACATTGTGAACCGCTTCGAGCCGTTGGGGAGCGCGAAGTACGTGCGCTTTGAAACCGTCGTGCGCCCAAGGGAAATGCGCGGGCAGCGCCGCCAACACAACCTCACCGATCGCTTCGGCGTGCCTCAACAAATATTGCCCTGGCCCTATGAGGAAGGATTGCGTCTGGACGAAGCAACCAACCCGCTGACCATTCTCGCCGTTGGCCTGTACGGTGAAGTGCTGCCCAATCAGAACGGTGCACCGATCCGTCTTGTTGTGCCATGGAAGTACGGGTTCAAGTCCATCAAATCCATCGTGCGCATGACCTTCACCGAAGATGAGCCGGACACGACGTGGCAGGACATGAACCGCCGCGAATACGGCTTTTATGCCAACGTGAACCCGAACGTGAGCCACCCGCGCTGGTCGCAGGCCACCGAGCGGCGCATCGGCGACTTCCTGCGCCGGGACACGCTGATGTTCAACGGCTACGGGGAAGAGGTCGGCCATATGTACGCGGGCATGGACCTGCGGAAGTGGTATTGACGCGGCTTATCCCGTTGACCCGACCCAATAAAAGGCCTCACCCGATGTTACAAATCAGGGGGCGAATTAGTTCCGAAATTGAAGTAAATTCCCCTTCTAACTCAAGTAAGGGGAGGTAGATCGCGTTCCGCGATCGGATCATTTTTCAAGACACCACTTTTCACGACACATAGGGACATTTTGACAATGCGTATGCGCACTGTATCCAAACACATGCTTTTAGCTGCGAGCGTCGCCGCGTTGGCGCTGGCGGGCTGTTCACAAGAAAACGCCGTGCCGGAATCTTCGCTGCCGCACGCCGGCAACGATTGGCCGACCATCGGCGGAGGAATGGCCAACGACCACTTCTCCACCCTCGATCAGATCAACACCGGAAACATCGGTCAATTGGGCGCGGCTTGGGTCGCAGACCTGACCGATCCGATCCGCGGCACCGTCGTCGTACAGGGCGGCAAGATGTATGCTGTCACGGCGCAGAATGCCTACGCGCTCGATCCGGCCACCGGCGAGACCATTTGGAGCGTCGAACTTCCGTTCCAGTCTTATGGCTTGTTCAAAGGCCCCGCATTGGGCGAAGGCCTTGTGTATGTCGGTCTCGGCAATTCAAACATCGTCGCCCTGAGCCAAGAGAACGGCGAGAAAGTGTGGGAAGCGCGCGTCGGCACCGGCGCCGTTGACGACGAACCGGTCCGCGGCCAGTTCATCGCGGGCGGCCCGAACTATGCAAACGGCGTATTGGTTTCAGGTTTGGCCAATGCCGACTACGGCATTCAAGGCGTTGTCGTGGGCTTCGACGCGAAAACCGGCGAGCGTCTGTGGACATTCAACACCACGCCGCAAACCCAGGATGAGCCGGGCGGCGACACCTGGCCCTGGGATCAAACCGAGTGGATGCCGGGCGGCGGCGGCGTGTGGTCGATCCCCGTCATCGATCCTGATCTCAACATGGTTTACTTCGGCGTCGGCAACCCGACGCCGGGCTTCAGCGGTGATATCCGCGAAGGCGATAATTTGTATAGCAATGCCCTGGTCGCGCTGGACCTGAACACCGGCGAGATCAAATGGCATTTCCAGGCGACCGCCCACGATATCTGGGAAGCCGACCTGGGCACTCCCATTGTTCTTTACGATGCGGAAGTAGACGGTCAGATTCGTAAAGCCGTTGTAGCTGCAACGACTTACGGCGATTTCTTCATGTTTGATCGCGTGACCGGCGAGCCGATCTGGCCCATCGAGTACCGCGAAGTACCGCAAAACGAGTTCCAGAAAACCGCCGCGACACAACCCTTCCCCGTCGGCGCCGACCGGGTTGGAAATGATTGCGTGGATCCCGAGACCATTCCGGAAGGCTGGGAAGCGAAGTGTGTCTACGATCCCGTCGATCACACCATGCCCAACGCCATGTATCCGGTGAAATCGCTGCGCGCCGCGCCGATGGCCTACAGCCCGGTCAATAAGCGGTTCTATGCCACCGGCGCCGAGTGGCCCATCTGGTTCCTGCGCTTCGAGGACCCGCATGTGTTCTTTGCCGGTGCCAACGTGCCGGGTATTACGTTTAAGGGTCTTTGGGCAGCGATGGACTCAACGACCAACAAACTGGTCTGGCGTCACTACGAAGACTACGAAGTTCAGGAAAACGGCAGCGGGTTCCTGGCGACCGCCGGCGATCTGCTGTTCCACGGCAGCACCGACGGCAATCTGGAAGCCTTCGCTCAGGAGACGGGCGAGTTGCTGTGGCAATTCCAGACCGGGGCGTCCGCCAACAACGCGGTGGCCACCTATACCGCGAACGGCGAGCAGAATGTGGTTGTCGCCTCAGCCAACAAGTTGTGGGGCTTCAGGCTCGGCGGCACGGTGGCGCAAAGCGAGACCGCGCCCAACCCTATTCCGACGGTCACCTCCTTCCGAGGCCGCATCGAGAACGCCAGCGAGATCATCATGGCGCCGATGATCGAGGACTCCGGTCTCGAAATGCGGCGTACCGTACAAGACGAATACGCGTACAGGCCTCTTCGTGTCCGCGTTGAAGTCGGCGGGTCCATCACCTTCAAGAACGAAGGCACGATGACCCACGACGCCACCGCCAAGGACGGCTCATGGACCACCGGTCCGGTTGCACCGGGCGAGTCCAAAACGGTGACGTTCGATACGGCGGGCGAATACGCCTACACCGATACGCTGCATCCGTGGCAATTCGGCCAGATCATCGTCGAATAGACTTTTACGGAGACGGAGGGGCCTAAGTGCCCCTCCTCTTTCCTTCCGAGACTCGGGCTGTCAAATCGCAGCGAATGGGCGAAGCCCCGGCTCAAATCCAGTCCAAATCCTCTAAATTTTTGAAATTGGGAACCCAGGAAAACTGCGGATTCTTCTGGACTGTTCGGTCTATTATTTAGAATTATTCTAAACAACTTGACGCCCCGCTTCGGCATGATACCTTCCTTACATTCGAATTAGACCAGTTCGTATCTAGTTCCAGGCGGGCCCCTCCAGGCTTTCCCCCTCTTCCCCCGCCGAGAAGCGCCCGTCTGGGCTAGATGCACCAACATCACATCTCAACTTGGGCCAATCACGGGAGAACCACATGCAACCACAATCACGATGTCCCTTCTCGGGAGGTCAATCCGGAACCAGCCGCCGCGGACTGCTCGCAGCCACGACGGCCCTCGCCGCCGCCACTGCCGCACATTCAATCGGACCCGCGGCCGCGCAATCGCCTGACGGCGGCGGAGCGTCCGGCGCAGGTATGGGCTCGACCGCCGGCGGCGGCGGACACGCCAATAACAATTGGTGGCCCGGCACGCTCAACCTGAACATTCTTCACCAGCACAGCCCCGCCTCAAATCCGATGGACGCGGATTTCGACTACGCCGAAGCGTTCAAGAAGGTCGATTTCAAGGCGCTGAAAAAAGACCTGCGCGATCTGATGACGGACTCGCAGGAATGGTGGCCGGCCGACTGGGGCCACTACGGCGGGCTGATGATCCGCATGGCCTGGCACAGTGCCGGAACGTACAGAACCGGTGACGGCCGCGGCGGCAGCGGCACGGGCAACCAGCGCTTCGCCCCCGTCAACAGTTGGCCGGATAACGGCAACCTGGATAAGGCGCGCCGCCTGCTCTGGCCGATCAAACAAAAATACGGAAATTCAGTGTCTTGGGCGGACTTGATGATCCTGGCCGGTAACGTCGCGATGGAATCCATGGGCTTCAAAACCTTTGGCTTCGGCGGTGGCCGGGCGGACATCTGGCAGCCTGAAGAAGACATCTATTGGGGCCCTGAATCCACATGGCTGGGCAACCAACGCTACAGCGGTAAGCGCGATTTGGAGAACCCGCTGGCCGCCGTGCAGATGGGCCTGATCTACGTGAACCCGGAAGGCCCGGACGGCAAACCAGATCCGGTTGCTTCGGGTATCGACGTGCGCGAAACGTTCGGCCGCATGGGCATGAACGACGAGGAAACCGTCGCCCTCGTCGCCGGCGGTCACACCTTCGGCAAAGCCCATGGCGCGGGCGATCCCAAACTGGTCGGCCCCGAGCCCGAAGCCGCCCCCATCGAAGAACAGGGCCTGGGCTGGAAGAATAAGCTCGGCACCGGTAAGGGCGTGCACACCACCACCAGCGGCATCGAAGGCGCGTGGAAGCCCAATCCCACCAAATGGGACAACGGCTACTTCGACATGCTCTTTGGATATGAGTGGGAACTGGTCAAGAGCCCGGCGGGCGCCCAGCAATGGGTGGCGAAGGACGTAAGGCCGGAGCACATGATCCCCGATGCGCACGACCCAAATAAGAAGTATCCGCCAATGATGACGACAGCGGATTTGTCCCTGCGCTTCGATCCGACGTATGAAAAGATCTCCCGCCGGTTCCACAAAAATCCGGACGAGTTCGCGGAGGCATTTGCGAGAGCATGGTTCAAGCTCACCCACCGCGACATGGGTCCGAAGGCTCGTTATCTCGGCCCGGAAGTGCCTGCCGAAGATCTGATTTGGCAGGACCCGATCCCGGCGGTGAACCACACGCTGATCGACGCCAAGGACATTGCCGATCTGAAGGCAAAAATCCTGGCGAGCGGTTTGTCGGTCAGCGAGCTGGTGTCCACGGCATGGGCGTCGGCCTCCACCTTCCGTGGGTCCGACAATCGCGGCGGTGCCAACGGCGCACGTATCCGCCTCGCCCCGCAAAAGGACTGGGAAGCGAACCAGCCGAAAGTCCTCAGCGCGGTGTTGAGCAAGCTCGAAGGCATCCAGAAAGACTTCAACGGCTCCGCCTCCGGCGGCAAGAAAGTCTCCATGGCTGACCTAATCGTGCTCGGCGGTGCTGCGGGCGTGGAAAAGGCGGCAAAGGATGCGGGCCACAGCGTAGAAGTGCCCTTCACCCCTGGCCGCATGGACGCCTCGCAAAAGCAGACCGATATCGACGGCATGGCTGTTCTGGAACCTGAAGCCGATGGTTTCCGCAACTACCAGAAGAAAGCCTACACCGTTTCCGCCGAAGACATGCTGGTGGATAAGGCACAACTCCTCACCTTGAGTGCGCCTGAAATGACGGTGCTGGTCGGAGGTCTGCGTGTTCTGGGTGCCAACACCGGCGGCTCGCCGCACGGTGTGTTCACCAAACGCACAGGGCAGTTGACCAACGACTTCTTCGTCAACCTCCTGGGTATCGACACCGTATGGAGCCCGACCGACGATGCGGCTGAAGTTTACGAAGGCCGCGACCGCAAAACCGGTGACGTCAAGTGGACCGGCACGCGCGTTGATTTGGTCTTCGGTTCAAACTCGCAGCTGCGCGCCCTGAGCGAGGTCTATGCTCAGAGCGATGCCAAAGAAAAGTTCGTAAAGGACTTCGTAGCTGCCTGGACCAAGGTCATGGAACTTGATCGCTTCGATCTGGCCTAATCCGGCCATAAAACAAACACAGCACCGGCGCTGGTCCTACGACTGGCGCCGGTTTCTTTTTGACTGGGGAAATAGGCCGCGCGTGGCCTCACACCAATTGCAGCGCGCCCGCCACAATTAGGTAGATCCAGACAACATAGCTCAGCAACTTGGGAACGAGCAGGATCAGCAGTCCCGCGATTATTGCGATAAAGGGCTGAAGTAAGGATATACTGATGGTCATGCAAAGCACCTTCTTGTCGTTTCGACCTGGGCTACAAACGCATCGGCACCGTTCGCAGTTGCGGGACCTCGTTGTTCCGATCTACACAGGATGCGCAATACTTGCATTGAGTGCATGCGGTACACGCGCAACCGAGAATGAAACTTCTTGTCTGGCGGCAGTCGGCAAAGAACAGGCCGACATTTATGTCGAGCAATGCATTCACGTTTCACCGGCCACCCACCCGCCGTGCAATGTCTTGAATTCGTGCGCCCTGATCATTGGCGAGATCAGACGGTCCTGTGCGTTTTTCGATGAAGCGGAATTGGCACAGCCGGACCTCGCCTTTTGCGCGGAATACCTGGACCCGACCAAATAAGCGGCCTTCACAACTAGCGGCCATTTCGGCGTCAGCCTGATGTGTGCAACAAAAGGTTCACGAACTATATGTTGCGCCTGCCAAACGGGTAAGCCATACAAAATCCCGTAAAAAGCAGCGGGCAATGTACTCGCTGCGAAATGACGGGTTTTGAGGCTGCAAATGAAACAGGGGATCGGCGTCCTAGCGGCGCTGTTGGCGTTCGCCCATATCGGCAACGCCTACGGTCAGAACGAGCCCATTCGGGTGAGTGTCGGCGGCAAGCTCCGCCATTTCTTTTTTGTTTCCGATCAGGACGAAATCGCACCCGAGGCCATAAACGCCTTCGGTATGTCGTCCGATGTCGAGATTTATTTCAAGGGCAGCACGAAACTCGACAACGGCCTCGAAATTTCCGCCGTGGTGGAATTGGAAGCGGAAACCAGCGGATCCACGAACGGCGACGAAGTCTACATTGATATTCGCGGCGATTGGGGACGCTTTCGTATCGGTGAAAAGGAAGGCTTCAACGCCAGCTTTATCGGAAGCCCCGTCCCCGAAGCCTTTCTGACCACTGATGAGCGCATCATCGGTGAAATGGCCATTAAACGGCGCAACGGCGTCACCGTGAACGACACCTTCACGTTCAAGCGCTTTGCCAGCGACGTGCTGGGCGTGCGCTATGAAACACCGTCTTTCTCCGGCTTCAAGGCAGCGGTGTCATACCACCCGTCCGTAGCGACCGGGGAAGGTCCGACGGACATGGCGACGCAACGCAACAATGCCATCGATGTCTCCGCCGGATGGACCGGCCGTGTCGGCGCTGTGGATTTGCGCGTCGGCGGGGGTTATTTCCACGTCAGCTCGCGCAAGTCTCAATTCCTTGCCGACGACGGGATCGAAGCCTGGAATGCGAACGTCACCGCCACTATGGGCCGCGTTCAAATCGGCGGCACGATCATGGACGTGAACCCCGTGAACGGCACGGACGAAACCAGCTGGACCGTGGGGGCTCTCTACAATCTGCAACCGTGGTCGTTCTCCGCAGACTACTTCCACGCTGTACGTAAACCGTTTGCCAATGCCACCATCAAGGAACGCACGGAATTCGTGAAGCTGCAGAGCGCCTACAAACTTGGGCCGGGGATCGGCGTGGGGCTTACGGGATTTTACACCACCCAGCGCGACGCGACGAACGTCTCCTATGACGGCTACGGCATGATTATGGGTGCCAAGCTCGATTTCTGAGGCGGGCGGCGCTAAAAAGGTCCGGCATCGGAGAGCGCAGCAGCCACGCGCCTCACCACATGTGCTAGGCCCTGATCATGAAACGCATCCTGTTTCTGTGTGTTGCCAATTCCGCCCGCAGTCAAATGGCGGAGGGCTTGGCGCGTCATATTCTGGACAAGCGTGCAGATGTCGCAAGCGCGGGTTCGCAGCCGGCCACCGTGAATCCTTATGCCATCGAGGCGATGGCGGAAATAGGTATCGATATTTCCGCCCATTCGTCTAAATCCGTCAGCGATGTGGATGCCGAAAACATGGATCTGATCGTTGCCCTATGCGCGGAAGAGGTCTGCCCCGTCGTCCCGCCGCAGGTGAAGCGCATGCACTGGCCGATCGATGACCCGGCCTCCAAGGACCCGTCCCTCACGCCTGAGGATATGCGAATACGTTTTCGCGTAGCGCGCGATGAATTACAAAGGCGGATCGCGACGTTGATCGGCGACAATGCCTTCGATCTATAAAATTTTACCGCGCGCCGAATGGGAAAGCGCGAAGGCCGCTGGGCATTACGATGGGTCCGTCGTCGATAAACGCGACGGATTTATTCACTTCTCAACAGCCGAACAGGCCGTGGAAACCGCACGCCGTCACTTTACCGGCCAAGCCGATCTGGTTGTGCTCAAGGTGCCGAGCGAAGTTCTTGGCGAAGCGCTTAAATGGGAGCCGTCGCGGGGCGGCGAATTGTTTCCGCACCTTTACGGCATGCTCGATGCAAATGCCGTCGTTGCCGTGACGAAAGCCCCCCTTGGCAAAGACGGCACCCCTGCCTTGGACATTCAGACCTAAATGTATGGCTTTTGCGGCCATCGTGGTGAGCAAAGGCATTGAGTGCGCACGATTTCGATCACGGTCCGATTCCTGGAGAGCATTGCGTGAGTGAAAAAACCAATCCCAAAAACTGGGGTAAAGAACTATCGGAAGTCCGGGAACTTTGCGCGGTACCCGGCATGACCATTTCAAGGCTCTTGCGCAATTTGGAAAGCCACCTGCCAGCAGATCACTACACCGGCGCAAAAAATGAAATAAACAGCAGAATCTTAAAAACGCTCGGCTGGCGAACCTACGCAAACGGGGCGGGCGTATACCGTCTTGTCACCAACGGCAATTATTATCAGTACGCATTGGCCAACGTGAACAATGAAATGAGCGTCCCCTCGGTCGCCGACATTGTGAACGAGAGCACGCAAGCGGTCGTGGAATTGGGGAGCGGATTTGGCCGCAATCTGTTCGATTTACGCGACTTGCTGGAGCACAAGTTCCCCAACGTGCGGTATTTCGGCTGCGAACTGTCGGACACGGGATTGGCGAGCTCGAAAGCCATTGCGGCCTTGGAGCCGGATCGGGACAATATTTCATTATCAAAAAGCGGGCCGATGCTCCAATTAACCTCGTTGGTCAGGTGAGCGACCACTTTTCCGCGTACACAGCGGTCAACAACGGCTGGAACATCAACCTGGTGAAAGTACTGCGCCGCCTGGAGGCGAAAGGCGTCATTAAAATCGACTACGTGGATAAGAACTGTTCGGGCAACAGCTACTTCAATCCCACCACCATCATTCAATGGACAAAGGCGTAAGGGCGCCCTAACCTTTCACCGTCGAGAAAGGCAGGACCGGTGTGGTTAGCCCGGTCCCTTCCCGGTACTTCGGGAGGCTCTGTCTGGCACACCCGTGCCAAGTCCCGCGGCCTTTACTGCCTGCGCATGGTGCGTAGGTAAGCAGAAAAGGACGTGGACTATGCAACATCAGATTTCCGTTATTACTCTAGGTGTGACCGATCTCGCGCGGTCAAAACGCTTTTATGCAGAGGGCTTCGGCTGGACGCCGGTGCTCGATACGCCCGAGATCATTTTCTATCAGATGAACGGCCTGGTGTTCGGCACGTGGCTGAAAAACGCCTTGGAGGCCGACGTCAAGCAAACGGGCCTGCCTGTTCCCGGCGCCTGCGCCATCGCGCACAATGTGGCCAAAGCGGAGGACGTTCAGCCGACCCTAGAGCGCCTCGCGCAATTCGGCGGGCGCATTACGCGCAACGCAGATGCGCCGCCCTATGGCGGTCTGCGCGGCTACATCGCCGATCCGGACGGGCATTTGTGGGAGATCGCCTATAACCCAGCGTGGCCGATCAGCCCTGAAGGCTACGTGACCTTCGGGATGTAATCGTTCTCTGTTGTTCGATGGTGCGGCGGCGGTTTCGTTTTATGGAACCGCCGCAACCCAAATGAGCGCGGTTGCACCACGAATGGGATTGGCGCCGCCAGCCGTGGCGACCATCTCCATTTCCTCGCCTTTGGGCAGGAACTTATAGGAGATGTAGCCCTCCATATCGCCGGGCTTGGTGTCTTCCATATAGGTGTACAGCGGATACCCCTTGAAACCCCACTGCTTGGTGCCGTCTTCGCGGGTGAAGATTTCAAAGTAGCCGGATGCTACTGCATCGTCGGGTGCGTTTAAGACCGGCCAGGTTTGAACGCATTCGGCGTCGCAGCTCCCGGTGCCAAGGCCCCGGCCTACGGAGGCGGACCCAGATACGCCTTCACGCAACGAGAAGCCGTTGGAATACCCGCCGCGAATACGCATGTAGAGGGTCATGCCGTCGGTGGTGGCGATATTTGTGCCGCCGAAGTGGTTGTGCCACAGCGCCACTTCATCAGGCATAAAATAGCGTGCGATGAGCGCAACACGTCCCTCACCCTTGTAGCCATTGCCGAGCGTATCGCCCGGCGCCGTGTCGCCGGCGAAGGTGTAGAGCGGTTTGCCTTTGAAGGTCCATTGGCGGATGCCGTCGTCGCGCGCAATGACGCCGAAATCGCCGACGGGCAGCGTCAATTGTCCGGCTGCGACAGGATGCCAGGTGTTTGCGCACGCCGTATCCACGCAGACCGGATGCCCACCGGCCGGATCGGCGTCGTAGGTGTACAGCACGTTGCCGTCATCGGTGACAAAACCCCAACCCGCCGCCGTAGATAATTCTTGAGCGGAAAAAGCCGGGGGCACTTGAACGCCGGCAGCGGGTGCAAGAGTGGCCGCATGCCAATCCTTGACCGTTTCGTCTTCCTTGTTGCTGCGGTCGTCGGCATCGCCTTTGGCGTCACCGATCTTCTGATCCCTCACCGAGCGGTACAGAGGCTTGCCGTGATAGGTCCATTGAAGCGTGCCGTCAGCGCGCTGGATCGTGTTCCAGGCGCCGACGGCTCCCTCACCCTCCCGAGCAACCATTGGCGGCCAAGCCTCGGCGCATTCGCCGCTGCAGGCTGACGCGCCGGCCTCATTGTCACCATCAAAGATGTACAGCGTCATTCCATTTGAATCGCCGAGGCGGATATCGCCGCCGCGCGCGGCGTGAAACGTAAAGCCGATGGGCGCGGCCAATTCGACATCTTCGCCGCGGTCCGTGGCGGGAAACGCCAATGCCCCGGCGGAACATACGGCAGAAGCCAGAACGGCGGAGCCAATGGCTGTGACAAGGCGCATGGAATCTCTCCCAAATAATCCCGGCGTTACGCTATGACTTCGGTAATCGTCTTCGACGTTTCGTTGGACAAGGTGCCCCAGGTGCCGATGGGCACACCCATCGCCTGCTGCATGGTCAAGCCGACGCGGGTGACCGGATCGCCCACGGCATTGACGTGAAGACCGGTGTTGAGGCGACCGCTACCACTGCCGATGGACATCAGCGGCATGTTTTCGAGGCCGTGCACTTTCGCGTACCCATGGTCGGTGGAGGCGAACATGATCATGCTGTCCAGCAGCGTGCCGTCGCCTTCCTTCACGCCGTCCAGGTCGGCCAGAACGCCCGCGAAGCTTCCCATGATGTGGGCGTTGAATTCCGCCACGCCCGGCTGATAGCCCAAGATCGGGTCCACGGGCTCTTCGTGGGTGAATTCATGGTGCGACTGGGTACCGCCGATGACCCGCAGAGACGAAGTCGCGTCGGCAAAGGCGATATTGATTACGCGGGTCTGATCGCAGGCGACCGCATGGGTGAGAATTTTCGAGAACAGGCGGCAATTTTCCTTCACCGTCTCGATTTCCGTGCCGATCTCCTTCTCCGTAACGGACTCCGGAATCGTGCATGTCTCGATGGGCGCGGGTTTCCGGAGTTGCAGGTCGAGCTGCTGCTCAAGCTCGCGCAGTGACGTGAAGTATTGGTCGAGGCGCTCGCGGTCGGCCGCGCCGACCTGTTTCAACAGTTCCTTGCGCTTGTCCGTGACCACCGACAGCGCGCTCTTGCGCACCATGACCTTGGGGTCCGGTGTGAACTCAGCGCTGTTGGGATCGATGAATTCATCGCCGAATACGCGCTGGTACAACGCCAGCGGCGAGACTTCGGCCGGGTTCAGGGCGCTAGCGCCACGGCGCGACTGGCTGTGAGAGGCGACGCCGGTGCAGGCCACTTCGAGCGACCGGAAGCGTGAGCGCTGGCCGATGGTATCGGCGATAACGGTATCGAACGACGGGTGATCGGTGGGCACAAGATCGGTCGGGACCGCGCCGGTGGTGCAGCAAATGGCGCCCGAGAAGTGCACGCCATTTGGCTTTCCATCGAGGAAGGTCTTCATGCCCGAATAGACGTTGACCTTGCTCTTGAACGGATCGAGCACCGCGAGTTCGGGGCCAAATTCGGTGAATTCACCGACGGTCGTGGGTTCCCATCGTCCCGGATTGAGGCCGCAGCCCCAGAACCAGGTGCCGAAGCGCACCGGGCGCGGCGCGTTGGTGGCGGCAAAAGCGGTTCCATTCTCGTTGAGGAAACAATCAAGGATCGGCAAGCCGACGGTGACGGCCGCGCCGCCCATCATACCGCGCAGCGCTGTGCGCCGGTTCATTTTGCGCAAAGGGATCATTTCCGGATCTCCTGTGTTGAAGTGTCTGAGGCCATTTTAACATAAGGCGCGGCCTGGGTCCGCATGGACTCCGCCGGCACGTGGTAGAATTCTTCGCTGGTCACGATTTCGCGCAAGAGCGCGGGGAACTGGTAACCGCTGTCCGCAAAGACGCTCTGCAGGCGGGCCACCCAAGGATCGTCGGCCTTGGTCAGGGCTCGTCCCACGGAAAAGGATAGCAGGCGATTGACCACGCAGTCGGTGGGCGCCGGGTGATCCTGCAGCGTCTGTCCGAGACCCACCGCGCCGTCGAAATTCACGCCGTCGAGAGCGCCGCTGGTATCAATGGTCGCGCCGTGTTCAGTCATGCGGTATTGGCCCGAGGTGTCGAACTTCTCCAAAGCTAATCCCATAGGATCGGTGATGCGGTGGCAGCCCGCGCACATGGGCTCAGCCGCATGGGCATCGAGCCGGTCGCGCGCCGTCTTGAATTGCGAGTTATCGGTCTCATCAACCAACGTGAAGTCCACAGCGCCGGGCGGCTGGGGAACAATCTGGCACATCAGAAGTTCGCGCAGCGCTTTGCCGCGCAACGTCGGCGATGTGCGCCCCGGGTGGGAATGGAGTGCGGTAAAGCTGACCTGGGACAGAATGCCTGAGCGCGGGTCCCCTTCCGGGAATTCGTAGACCTGCCAAGCTGCGTCCGGGTTCACGGCCACGCCGTATATCGAGCCCAAAAGCGGCGTCAAGAACGTACGCCGGGTGGTGAAGATGTCCCGGTAATCGCCCTTCTGCACGACAAGGTGATCGGCCAGGGTGCGCAGGGTCTGTTCGCGCGCGTCATTGGCCACTTGGAACGAGAATTTGGGGAACAGCTCGGAATCTTTGGCGAGACTGTCGAACTCGTCAAATCCGAGCATATCGGCAAAGAAGGAGCGGATACCGTCGGCCAGACGCGGCGAAGCCAGCATCTTGTCCACCTGGCGCGTGACGCCCTCCATCGTATTCAGATCACCGTTTTCGGCGGCCGCCAGAAGCTCCGGCGACGGCGCAGCGTTCCACAAGAGGAAGCTGAGCCGCGAGGCCTTGGAATAAGCGTCCAGTTCCAGCAACGCCGGATTATCGGCATCCGCGACGAGGTGCTCCTGCTGGAACAGGAACTCCGGAGACACCATGAGGGTCCATAAAGCGGTTCCTAAACCGGCGTAAAAATCACCAAGTTTATCAGCGGATTGCGAGGCGACCTTGACGTAATCTTTTACTTCAGAATTGCTGAGCGGACGGCGGAACAAGAGCTTGCCGGCCTCGCTCAGAAAAGTTCCGGCGCATTTGGCGTCGGCCTTATTCGGCGCAGACGGCGTACAGGGAATGAGGCTGGCCCGGTGCTCCTCGCTGACCACCTGTTGGGCGATATTACGGGCAATCTTATCGAACTCTTCCATGCCAGAGGGCGTCACGCTGACAAAACCCGCCCCGACGGCCATGAGCCCGTCGCGGCGCACCTCGGGCTCGAAGCGCCCGCCGATATCAATGGACGGCCCGAATACGTCCGCCACGATCCTGCGGTACTGCACCTCATTCAGGCGCCCGCGCGTAATCTCCGCAGACAGGGCCGTACCGGCCACGCCCACCAGCGTCGCGGTCGCCACAGCTGCACTCGTCCATTTCACAAACATACCTGCGTTCTCAGCCATAAATCTGTCCCTGCCCCCTGGATACTATTGCGCCGAGGCGTCGGCGGTTTGGGCCGGCATGGTGAATGCCGGCACAGCGTCAATGCGGTAGGCCGCTGAAATTTTACGGTTCTGTCCCGTTTCC
>Ga0181593_10001695_pt1 | contig 20109 bp, 14 predicted proteins | sample 071ome_19_FD_133756 | JGI IMG/M metagenome (GOLD analysis project Ga0181593, IMG submission 133756) | Coastal salt marsh microbial communities from the Groves Creek Marsh, Skidaway Island, Georgia - 071413AT metaG (megahit assembly) | ecosystem: Environmental > Aquatic > Marine > Intertidal...
CAGCGCTGCGCTCAAGGCGGCGGAGAGCGGTGCCTCGGTCTTGCTCATCGATGAGCAGCCCGAGTTAGGCGGCTCCCTGACCTATCACCGGTTCGCCATCGACAACGCGGCGGTGCGAAGCGAGGCGGAGACGCTCATCGCCAACGTTGCCTCGCATCCCCGCATCAGAGTGCTCACTCATGCGCTCTGTAATGGCTGGTTCACCGACCATTACCTGCCCGTGATTCAGGGCGATCGCCTGTTCAAGGTGCGCGCGAAAAGTTGTGTGCTGGCAACGGGTAGCAGTGAGCAGCACGTGGTCTTTCGCAATAACGACCTGCCCGGCGTGGTCCTCTGCAGTGCGCTGGAGCGCCTGATCAATCAGTACGCGGTGGCGCCGCAAGGAAAGCTGGTGGTGCTTGCCGGGAATGACCAGGCCTGGATGACCGCGTTCACGGCGGCAGACGCGGGTTTGTCTGTGTCGGCAGTAGTGGATCTCCGCGATGCGCCGGATGACGAAGCGCTGCTGGCTGAGGCGAATGTGCGGGGCATGACTGTCCATATGGGTGCCACGGTTTACGCCGCGCGGCGTGACTCAGAGAGTCAGTCTTTGTGCAGTGTGGACATCCATCGCATCGACGCGCAGGGCGAGGTGGGTGAGTTGATCGCACAAACTGATTGCGCGGTCCTGGCCATGAGTGCGGGCTTTATGCCGGCCTACCAGCTGGCGTGTCAGGCCGGGGCAAAACTGGACTATCACGACGACCGTGCGGCCTTCGCCTTGAGCGGAATGCCCGTAGGGCTCGTTTTGGCGGGCAGCGTGAACAGTATTCACTCATTGGACGCAGTATTGGCGGATGGCCGCAACGCGGCGCGGGCCGCGCTGCGTTGCATTGATATCAGTGCCGATGAGGATGAGCCCGTTACCTGCGCCGCGCAGGTGAATCACCCCTGGCCCATCTTCCCGCATCCCAAGGGCAGGGAGTTCGTCGATTTCGACGAGGACCTGCAAATCAAAGACATCGTGAACGCGACCCGGCTGGGTTACCGCGATGTGCAGCTGGTAAAACGCTACTCGACAGTGGGTATGGGCCCCTCGCAGGGCCGACATGCTGCGCTACCCACTGCGCGCTTGGTGGCAAAGGCCACTGATCGCACAGTGAGTGAAACCGGCGTCACCACGGCGCGGCCTCCGGTCAAGCCGGAAGCGCTGGGCCACATCGCCGGGCGACGGTTCCACCCCCATCGACAGACGGCGATCGCGGACCGCCACGATGCCGCGGGCGTGCAGTGGATGCCTGCAGGGCTCTGGGGGCGACCCGCATTTTATGGTGAGCCAGATGACAAGCTGCGCTGTGTGGCCGAGGAGGTCACGGCGGTGAGGACGGGCGTTGGTGTGATCGATGTCAGCACCTTGGGTGGACTCGAGCTTCGTGGTCCCGACGCTGCCGAGTTCATGAATCGTTTCTATACCTTCGGGTTCCTTAAGCAGCCCGTAGGGCGCACTCGCTATGCGGTATTGGTCAGTGAGCAAGGGGTGGTCATCGACGATGGCGTTGCCGCGCGGCTTGCGGAGGATCATTTTTACGTCACCGCGACGACGGGCGGGGTCGACCGGGTGTATCGCGAGATGCTGCGCTGGAACGCGCAATGGCGGTTGTCCGTCGACATTACCAATGTCACGGCAGCTTTCTCGGCCATCAACATCGCAGGGCCGGATGCCCGCGCGGTGCTCGAGGCGTTGGACTGTTCGATTGATCTCAGTGCTGACGCTTTTCCGTATCTCGGTTGCAGAGAGGGCGATGTGGCGGGTATTCCCGCACGTTTGATGCGGGTGGGGTTTGTGGGGGAGCTGGGCTACGAGCTCCACGTGCCGAGCCTGTTCGCCGCCGCATTGTGGGACGCAGTCATGGAGGCCGGCGCGCAATGGCATATCACACCCTTTGGTGTCGAGGCACAGCGTCTCCTGCGGCTGGAAAAGGGCCACATCATTGTCGGGCAGGATACCGATGGCATGACACACCCGGGTGAAGTGGGGCTCGACTGGGCGATGAATCGCACCAAGCCCGATTTTGTGGGGCGCCGGTCGGTGGATATTCTTGCGGCTTCTGCGCCTATCCGGCAGCTGGTCGGGTTTTCGCTGGACCTCACGGCGCCCAGGCCGTTGGAAGGACACCTGGTGATTAAGGACGGCGACATTGTGGGTAACGTCACCTCCTGCGAGATCTCGCCCACGCTCAATCAGATCATCGGCCTGGCCTACGCGCACCCCGATGATGCAAACCCGGGCGATCGCATTGTGATCCGCACCGAGGGTGGGGTGCTGGTGCAGGCGCGCGTTGAAGCCCTACCTTTTTACGACCCCGACAACGCGAGGCAAGCGTTGTGAGCCTGCGCAGTCCGTTAGAAGGTTGCGGGGTGATCGAGGGACCCGGCGGCTTGCTGCTGCGTGATCTGTCGCTTGCCCGTCGAGAGGGTGTGCGGGGCGCCGGTGCTCGGGAATGGCTATTGAGTCAGGGGCACGCACTTCCGGATGCGCCGAACCAGATTGTTGCCAGCGGTGAGTCAGGCTTTGTGATGTCACTGAGTCATCGCGAGTTCTGGCTGTTACAACCGGCTAGCGAGGCCTCATCAGGCCGACCGACATCCGAAGCCGTTGCGGCTGGCGTCTGGCCGCTGTATTGCCAGCACAGTCACGCGTGGCTGCAGTTGGCAGGAGAGCCGCGAGCCGAGGTTATGGCGAAGCTCTGCGGCGTGGATCTCTCAGACGCCGACTTCCCGCTGGGCAGCGTCGCTCAAACACAGGCGGCCCGGGTATCGGTGATTGTCGCCGCCCATCAAAGTGACGATGGCCAACCCGTATTTTCGATTTTCGTACACCAATCCCTTGCCCGCTATGTGTGGGAGGCGATTGAAGATGCGATGGGCGAGTGGCTCGAGTAATTCTGTCGCGCTAGCCGCCGGCCGCCAGCGCCTCAATTTGCTCTAACAGCGTCTCCGGCACCTCAACGCCCTCTGCTTCATGCTTCAGACGCTCAACCCCGCGGCGCTCGCCGGGGATCCGCACGTCGTTGCCCTCAGTGAGCGCGCTAAACATCGTTTCCAGATGGGGGACAAACCCCTCGCCGAAAAAGGCCGGATCCATGGCGATGATGGTTTGACCGACATTAGGGGGGCCGCCTTCGGTGTTTGCGAACATCGAGGCTTCATAAGAGCAGTTGCTGCCGGTGAGTACGCCGGCCAGCACATCCACCATTAAGCCCAGACCAAAGCCTTTGGGTCCGCCCACAGGGAGTTGCGCCCCCTGTAACCCTGCAGCGGGATCTGTGGTGGGGTTGCCATCTGGGTCGATCGCATGGCCGGGCTCAATCTCACGACCCTCTGCGGCGGCGCGCACCAGATTCACCCGTGCGGTCGAGGCTGTGGCCATATCGATTACCAGCGGTTCATCACCCGCGCGCGGCGCGCCCATCGCGAAGGGGTTGGTGCCAAAGAAGGGCACCTTGCCGCCGTGGGCCGCCACGGCCTTGGAGCTATTGGCGAACATCAGCGATACCAAACCCTCGCGCGCGAGGCGTCGCACAAACCATCCCAGCACGCCCGCCGATGAGGACCGATGAATTGACATGAGTCCCACGCCCTGTGCGCGGGTCGTCTCAATGAGCCGCTCCTCGGCAATCACATACGCGCGGTGGCAAAAGCCAAAGTCCGCATCGACCACGGTGGTCGATTCCGAGGTTTTGACGATTTTCGGCGCCGCGGCTGGGTTCACTTTGCCGCAGCGGAGATGCTTGAGGTACAGGTGCAGGTAGCCAAGCCCGACATTGCGAATGCCCTCGGCCTCTGCGTCCATGATCTCTTCGGCGACGATAGCCGCCTGTTCGTCGCTGGCACCCGCTCGCTTCAGCGCATCAAAGCAGAGGGATTCAATCTGATCGAGGGTGAGTACGGGCATGACGGGCTCCTTGATTGAGCCCTGATTGTGTCAAAAACCCGCGTTACCTGCAGGAACGCACGCGTTTAGCGGCGTCATCCAACTCCGGCTGACTGAGCCTCGCCCAACTTTTGGACGGCATCGTAGAGGTAATGAGTCAATGCTTTGCGCCCCTTAATGCCTTCCAAGGCTTCATAGGGCAGGGTATCCCCGATTGTGACGTCAAAGCGGGTACCAAAGCGGGCCTGGGCTTCACGAATGAGAAGGGCCATGCGCAATGACTCTGATAAGTGCGAAGCGATATGAAAGGAACGGCTGTTCTGGCCATGGAAGAAGACAGGTACGACATTGGCGCGAGCGTCACTGATGAGCTTAGCGGCAAAGGTGGTCCAAGGCGCGTCGACTACTTGGCCTATCCCAAACCTGTTCGCGGTGGAAACAAATCCGGACGGGAAGATCAGCACTGGGATATCTGCAGCAATGGCCTCGCGGGCACGGCGCCCCATCGCCACGTTATTCTTCATGGCCGCTTTGCTTGATGAGAAATCGACCGGTAGAAAGTGCGGAGCCAGATCCTTGTCCCGACAGAGCAGTGCGTTAATCAAGATCCTGAAGTCACCTCTCGCCTGTGCCGCAAAATGACACAGGATGGTGCCGTCCATGACGCCAAAGGGGTGATTGGCAACCATCACCAGCGGGCCGCATGAGGGTATCTTGTTCAGCTGGTCACTGTCGTAGCGAAGATCGATGCGTGTTTGCGCCACAGCATCTTCAAAAAATCTATTTAGCTCAAAGGGTTGTGACTTTAAAGTGTCGTAAAGCTTTTGTACCTTGCGCCGCCCAAAGACGTTCTCGATAGTGCGAATCAGATGGCGTGCGAGCCAAGGATCTGTGGGCTCAGCATAAGTGAGCGTGGGGCGCTCTTCCAAAAAATGCTTGAAGAGTGGGTCGTTCAGCGAGATGGTCATGGTTCATACCCTCGGCCAACTTTCCCGAACGTATACGCTAAAAATGACAAAACGGTGTCAGTGCCTGTGATGGTTTTTTATATCGCTGTCCAGCCACCGTCTACCGAAAACAACATGCCGGTGACAAAACTCGAGGCGTCGCTCGCCAGCCACATGGCGGCTTTGGCCACGTCCTCTGGGGTGCCAAGACGGTTCATGGGATGACGGCTGGCGAGCTGTGCGCGATCGTCTTCTGGGATGGACTCCCTCAGCAGGGGCGTCTCGATGAAGCCGGGGCAGATGGCATTAATGCGGATGCCAGATTCTCCATATTCCACGGCTGTGTTGCGAGTCAGACCGCCAACGGCGTACTTTGATGCGACATACAGTCCCGCGCCTGGGAAGGTGGTTTTGCTCAACGCGGAGGCCATATTGATGATATGTCCTGAACCGGCAGGCGACATGACTTTGAGACTCTCGCGCATGCAGAGCCACACACCCTTGAGATTGATACCCATCAGCCGGTCGTAGTCGGCCTCGTCGGTTTCCTCGAGCGGCACCAGCGGTGAGCCGACGCCAGCATTGTTGAGCACGATATCCAGTGCCCCCAGCGCCTTCAGACTGTTGGCGAAGAAGTCTGCTACCGCTTCGGCGCTGGCCACATCACACAGCTGACCATAGTGGTTCCCGCCAATGGCGGTGAGCGATGCCAGCGCCTCGTCCAACCGTGCTTGTTCTACGTCACAGATGGCCACGTCTGCCTCCGCCGTTACAAACGCCTTCGCGCAGGCTAGGCCAATGCCCGCGCCGGCACCGGTGATCAGTATTTTTTTGCCTTTCAGTGACAGCTCCATGGCACCCTCCCTCAGTCAATCCGAGGCAAGAGAATACTCGGGTTGCTCCCCGTCCGCTAAGTGATTAGGCAAAGACCTGAACTTCCAATTAGACTTCCCGCATGCATTACGACGTGTTTAACGGTGACGCTGACGGCATCTGTGCGCTGTTGCAGTTGCGATTGGAAGAGCCGCTGGTTTCAACTCGCATCACCGGCATCAAGCGTGATATTGCCCTGTTGGAGAGAGTTGTAGCGGAGCCGGGTGACACGGTGACCGTGCTCGATATCTCCATGGTCAAAAACAAAGACGCGCTGGACCAGTTACTCGCGAAAGGCGTAATGGTCGACTACGTTGACCATCACGCCGCGGGGGATATTCCTGAACACCCCAATCTCACTGTCACTATCAGTGAGGCGCCCGAGGTGTGCACGGCGCTCTTGGTGAATGGTCGCCTTCGCGGTGCGCAGGTGGCATGGGCGATTACGGGTGCCTTTGGCGATAATCTTGATGAGCCGGCCAGCCAGGTGGCGAGAAAAGCCGGCCTCTCCGATCGCGATACCGCGCAGCTCCGCGAGCTAGGTATCTGTCTCAATTACAACGGTTACGGGCCGTCCTTGGAAGATCTGCATTTCCATCCGGCGGATCTCTATGGCGCTTTGTATGCGGCCCGGAACCCGGCTGCGTTTGTGGCGTCTGACGCGTTCAGGAAATTGCAGGACGGTTACCGCGAAGATGTGGCCGCCTCGGAAGCGCTGGCACCAGTGCATGTCCAGCCTGGTTTCGCCGTGTATCAATTACCGAATGCATCCTGGGCACGGCGTGTCAGTGGCGTGTTCAGCAATGATCTGGTACGCGCGTATCCGCACCGTGCTCACGCCGTACTGACCGAGCGGGATGACGGTGCATTTCTGGTCAGCGTGAGGGCGCCTTTTGAACGACGTACAGGCGCCGAAGCGGTTTGCTCACAATTTGAAACCGGTGGGGGTCGGGCGGCAGCGGCGGGCATTAATCGCTTGCCCGTTGGTGACCTCGATCGCCTGGTGAATGCACTGGCCGCCGAGTATGGCGGCCGAGCTTGACTGCCTCAGGCAGCGCTTTTGCTGAAGGACAGCTCCGGGAAGCCGCCGTCTGCTGACTCGCGCAATTTGTCGTAGTAGATATGCGCGCCGCCAAAGTAGACCAGTACGCGCGGCTTTCTCTTTTCGAGGTTGGCGCCCATCATCCACGAATTCACCTTGTCTCCCTGAGCCATCAGCGTCTGCTCGTGAATTTCGGCGGTGTGCGCTGACCACTCGTCTTCAGCCTCTTCGCTTGGCTGGAAGAGGTCGTAGCCGTCGGACTCCATCTTTTGGATGCAGTCCGTAATGTAGGCCACGTTTTGCTCGATGGAGGTTGGCAGGTTGGCGAAGGGGGCCTGAGGGCCTGTAATCATAAAGAAGTTGGGGTAGCCGGCGGCGTAGACACCCATAATGGACTTGGACTCTTCGTCCCACTTCTCGCGAAGGGTCCGGCCGTCGCTGCCCCGAATGTCGATCGCTTCCAGCGCGCCGGTGTAGGCTTGGAAACCCGTCGCCAAGACAATGATGTCAAACTCGTAGAGGTTCTCGGTCGTCTGGATGCCGGTCTCGGTGATCTCTTGGATCGGCTCGCGATCCTTGATGTCCACAAGCTTCACGTTGTCGCGGTTGTAAGCCTCGTAGTAGCCGTGATCCAGCGGCGGGCGCTTGGCAAAGAGCGGATAGCCTTTGGGCGTGAGTAGCTCTACTAATTCGGGGTCATCCACTTTCTCAGCGATCTTACTGGTGATGAAGTCAGAGGCCATTTGATTCGCCTCCGCGCTGCCGAGCAGGTCATCGAATGTTTCAAATACCCAGCGGAAGCTGCCTTTCCAGTGCTCTTCAAAAATACGCTGGACCTCCTCGGGCGGCGTGTCGACGGCGTTGCGCCCCGGAGGTTGTTCAAAGGCCATGCCAAACATGTGATTACGCGCTTTGGCGATGATTTCGTCGTAGTTGTCTTTGATCTCTTTTTCCCACTCAGGCGTCATGTCCTTTTGCATGGCGGGCAGTACAAAGTTGGGTGTGCGCTGAAACACCGTGACCTGTGCGGCGGTTTTCGCGACCTCGGGTAGCATCTGTACCGTCGTGGCGCCCGCACCAATGATGCCGACGCGCTTGCCCGCTACATCGAGGCCTTCTGGCCATCGTGAGGAGTGGAAGATCGGACCGTTAAATCGATCTTGCCCAGCGATGTTGGGTATCACTGGCTGTGAAATCATACCCATGGCGCTGACAAAGTACTTGGCGGTATGGGTTTCCCCGCCTTGGGTGCGAACGTTCCACAAGCCTGTTTCGCTATTGAATTCGGCGCTTTCTACTTCGGTGCTCAATTGGAACATGGGCCAGAGTGAGAACTTGTCCATGACGAATTTCAGGTAGTTCTGCGTCTCTTCCCAACCCGAGTAGCGTTTGCTCCAAGACCACTCCTGAAGGACTTCTTTAGAGAATGTCAGGCAGTAGTAATAGGACTCACTGTCAGTCGCAGCGCCGGGATATTTGTTCCAAGCCCACGTGCCGCCCACTTCGCTGGCGCGGTCAAACACTTTGACGTTGAAGCCCGCTTCTCGAAGGTGGTAGCTCAGCGATATGCCGGCAAAGCCTGCACCGACAGCGATCACGTCATAGTCTGCAGAATGTGAGGTGCTCATATAATTCTCCTGCTGGCGAGTACCCCTGCCTTGAGGCCGATACTCCAGTACACTCATGTCCCAGGCGGTCAGGCAGACCGCTTTTTTTATTGGCTGACTCTTCTCACGAATCAGTCTGAGCTAAACTTACTTGTGTTCAGCAAGTTGCGTGGGTCACTATCGCCAACGCCCTGAACCTTGTCAACGACCACGCCACAATAGAGGTTAAAACTATGTCATCCAATTCAAAACCGTCGATTGGTATTGTCGGCGGTACCGGAGATCTTGGGCGCGGCCTGGCGCTGCGTCTGGCGAAAGCGGGACACACTGTGCTGGTCGGATCCAGAAAATCAGAGCAAGCCGTGGAGGCGGCCGAGGCATTGACAGCAGAGCTGGCTCAGCGTGGTGTTGCGCACCCGCCTATCGAAGGCTTGGACAATGAGAGTGCCGCACAGCGCGGTGAGGTGGTGTTTGTCACGGTGCCCTTTGGCGCCCACACGCCGACGCTCGAAAGCATCAAGGGTGCCGTTCAGGGCAAAGTATTGGTGGACGTAACGGTGCCTCTGGTGCCACCCCGTGTGGCGCGGGTACAGCTCCCTCCGGAGGGAAGCGCAGGCATGATTGCGCAGACGCTGCTGGGGGAAGACGTGCATGTTGTGAGTGCCTTGCAGAACGTTGCGGCGGCCCATCTGCAGGCAGATATGGATATACCTTGCGATGTACTGGTCACGGGCAATGAAAAAACCGCACGGCAGACTGTCATTGATCTGATCGAGTCCATGGGCATGCGCGGCTTTCACGCGGGATTGATTCACAACGCGGCGGCAGCCGAAGCCCTGACGTCTGTGCTGATCAACATCAACAAGCAGTATAAAACCCATGCGGGGCTGCGCTTGACCGGCATCGATTGACGACGTGAAGGCAGCGCCACTTCACCTGACGCCGCTTCAGGGCCTGCCTGCAGTGGCGGCCGGCGACGCGCTCGGGGATCTTATTATCGCGTGTACCCAGAGCCAGGCTGTGACCGTGGACGACACGTCGGTATTGATCGTGGCGCAAAAAGTGGTGTCGAAGTCAGAGCGGCGGCTGGTCTGTCTTGATGACGTTCAGGAGAGCGCCGAAGCCCTGGCGTTGGCGGCCGAGACCGGCAAGGATCCTCGTTTGGTCGAGCTGATTTTGCAGGAATCGATTGCCATCATCAGAGTGCGGCCGGGTCTGATCATCGCTGAGCACCGCTCGGGTCATATCTTGGCCAACGCGGGTATCGACACTTCGAATGTCGGGGTGTTGCCGACGCACAGCGCACAGCATGTCCTGCTGTGGCCAGAAGACCCTGATGCGAGTGCTAAAGCATTATCTCGCGCCATGTCTGACGCGTTCGGCGTGTCGGTGCCAGTGATTATTAATGACAGCCTTGGGCGCCCTTGGCGGATGGGTACGGTCGGCTTTGCTATCGGAGTGGCGGGTTTGCAATCGGTCTGGGATCAGGTGGGCGAGCGCGACCTGGACGGCAGAGTGATGCAAGTCACAGCACCGGCGGTTGCTGATTCGCTAGCGGCCGCGGCATCGCTTGTTCAAGGGGAGACAAATCAGGGCACGCCGGTGGTGTGGGCGCAAGGCGTCGCGCTGAGGCGGGCTGCAGATGGGTCGTCTCGAGATTTGCTACGCGAGCGCGAGCAGGACATGTTCAGATGACGGCTCCTGAACGTGTGGCGGGCGAGGCTTTGCCCCTTGTTCTGCTCAGCGGTGGCGGTGGTGGCGCCAAGTTAGCCGGCGCGCTGTCGGCAGTGGTAACGGATCGACCCGTTATCGTGGTCACCAATACCGGAGATGATTTTGAGCATCTGGGCCTGCTGATTTGCCCAGACACTGACAGCGTCATCTACGCCGCATCGGGCAACATTGACTCGCAGAAAGGCTGGGGTCGCGCCGGTGAAAGCTGGGAGGTCTTCGACACGCTGAGCGCACTTGGCGGACCGAGTTGGTTTCAATTAGGTGACAAAGACTTGGGGCTTCACCTAGTGCGGTCCGACTTGCTCTCGCAGGGAGGTTCACTGGCGCAGGTGACGGCGCAGCTCGCTGGGCGCTTGGCGGTCCCGACAACACTCACCGTTGTGCCGGCGACCGAGCATCCGGTTCGGACCCGCGTGCAAACCGCAGAGGGGGAACTGGGTTTTCAGGAGTATTTCGTTAAGCATCGCTGCGAGCCCGTGCTCACGGGTATTCACTATCGCGGTATTGAGCAAGCTCTGCCCACTGCATCGCTCGCCGCACTGCTGGAGCAATACGGTGAGCGCGGCTTCGACGTCGTGCTCGGCCCCTCCAATCCGTTTCTGAGCTTGGCTCCCATCCTGGAAATTCCTCAGATGACGAAGGTGCTGCGTCAGCGCGCACGTTGCGTGATGGCTGTCTCGCCCATCATTGGTGGGAAAGCGCTCAAGGGACCGGCCGCAAAAATCATGACCGAACTAGGCCTAACCGTATCAGCCCAGGGATGGGTCGAATGGATGCGTCTGCGCTACCCGGATTTGATCGACACGTGGGTCTGCGATGAGACAGATCGCGCGTTATTTGAAGGGGGTGCGGCGGCGGATCTGGATGTGCGCCTGGCACAGACAGTGATGTCCACGCCCCAGCGTGCGCAGGCATTTGCACAGTGGCTTCTGGAGGCAGCGGGCGACAATGCTTGATGCAGTTGTGGCGCTGAAGTCACTCAATGAGGCCAAGCAACGACTGGCAACGGTTCTCGGTGAGCAGGCGCGCCGGGCGTTGGTCGAGGCCATGGCATTGGATGTGATGTCCAGCTTGTCGTCTTGCACAGTCATTGATGAAGTTCACGTGATTTGTGGGGCAGGCTGGTCTGATGCACTGCACTTGTCAGGTGGCATCACACTGTGGGATGAGGCCGATCTGGGAACTGCAGGTCTGAATGCCGCGCTGGAAGCGGTGGCGACTCGACTCGACACGCCCGCGCTCGTTTTTATTCATGCTGACTTACCGCTGCTACAGGCCGCTGACATCGCACAGATGGAACAGGTCGCCGCAGGAGAGTATGCCGTGATCGCATCGGATGCGGCAGGCGTGGGCACCAATGCGTTGTTGCGGTGGCAGCATCAAGCTTTGCCGCTGTGCTTCGGGCAAGACAGCTACGCGCGACACGCTCAGGCGGCATCGGCAGCGGGGATGTCGCTCAAACCAGTTGCCCGTGCCGGTCTGTTGCGGGATATCGATGAGCCAGGCGACTTGGGCTACTTGCATAAGGATGCCGGAGATCTGGGGTATCACACTAAACAGTGGTGCAAGCTGCATGCGGCTGAGTTGTCTCCGACCGCTACCCAAAGCCCACCTTAAAGCGTTAGAGTGGCGGCGGTATGGGGGCAACACAAGAAGAATGGAGCAGCACGTCATTGCTGATGGCGCTGACTGACGGCGGTGATGTCGTGGAGATGAACGACACGCTGGGCACACGTGCCCGCGCGCTCCGCGATGCGCATTACGGCTCCGCAATCACCTATAGCCCCAAGGTTTTCATACCGGTGACGCAGCTATGCCGGGATGTCTGCCATTACTGCACCTTCGCTAAAACACCATCGCAGCTATCGCCCCTTTACCTCGGCATGGAGGAGATTCTAAAGACCGTCCGTGAGGGTGCTGCCGCCGGTTGTTGTGAGGTGCTCCTGACCTTGGGCGAAAAGCCGGAGCGTCGATACCGAGCGGCCAGAGAATGGTTGGCTGACCACGGGTTCGCAACGACGATCGACTATGTGGTTGCGGTGGCGGAGCGAATCATTGAGCACACGGGGCTGTTGCCGCATGTGAATGCGGGCACGCTCAGTCGCTCTGAGCTCAAGAGGTTGCGACCGGTCGCCGCGTCAATGGGCTTGATGCTGGAAAGCGGTGCATATCGACTGTGCGCTCAAGGCGGCCCGCATTATGGCTCGCCTGACAAAAATCCCTTCCGTCGTTGGCTCACGCTGGCGCGCGCGGGGGCGCTGCGGATCCCGATGACAACAGGCTTGTTGGTCGGCATTGGAGAGACGCGGCAGGAGCGCTTGCGTGATCTGCAGAATATCCGAAGGCTTCATGAGCGCTACGGCCACATTCAGGAAGTGATCATCCAGAACTTTTGCGCCAAGCCCGGTACGCGCATGGCAGACGTCGACAACGCGACGTTTGAGGAGTTGCTGTGGACGGTGACTCAGGCGCGGCTGCAGCTGCCAGCGGAAATCAGTGTTCAGGCGCCGCCGAATCTGAGTCCCGGACAGCTCGGGCATCTTATCGATGCGGGGATTAATGACTGGGGGGGTGTGTCTCCGGTAACCCCCGACTTTGTGAATCCCGAAGCACCATGGCCCAGTCTTGAAGCGTTGCGCGCCGCAACGGCCACACGGCAGAAGCATTTAGTGCCCAGGCTGACCGTTTATCCCCAATATCTGCAATCCGACCTGTGGTTGGACGCCGCTGTAAGGAGCCGGGTGCTCGAGCAGGCTGACGCGACGGGGTTAGTCCGCGGCGATGACTGGCGCGCCGGTATCTCCGAGGCGCCGCCGGTCACCGCTCATGTTTGCAGCAGTGTTGCAGATCGTGCCCTTGCGCCGATTTTGGATGCCTGCCTAAGAGAGGAGGCTGTTGACGACGAGTCGATTGCGCGCCTGTTTACCGCGCGCGGCGCCGACATCGATACCCTCTGTGAGGCGGCGGATGAACTTCGCCAGCGGCAGGTCGGTGAGCAGGTTACCTACGTGATCAACCGCAATATCAATTACACCAACGTGTGCCAATACAGCTGCCAGTTCTGCGCTTTTTCCAAAGGCGGTGGTGAGGTTGCATCGGGACGTCAGGCTTATGACATCGATGGCGAGGAGCTGCGGCGCAGGGTGCTCGAAGCGGTTCAGCTCGGTGCCACGGAGGTCTGTCTGCAGGGCGGCATCCACCCTGATTACACGGGGCAGACGTACATCGATATTGTGCGCACCGTAAAACAAGTGGCGCCTGAGATTCATGTTCATGCTTTCTCGCCCCTAGAGATTGACCAGGGTGCGACGACACTGGGTATGGCAGTCGACGACTATCTGGGGCTTTTAAGAGACGTGGGTCTCGATTCGTTGCCGGGTACCGCGGCGGAAGTGTTGGACGCCGGTGTGCGGGACATCTTGTGTCCAGACAAGGTCTCGGCCGAGCGCTGGCTCGAGGTGATGGAAGCGGCACACGAGCAGGGTTTGTTTAGCACCGCCACGATCATGTTTGGCCATGTAGATACCCCAGATTCCTGGGTCACGCATTGGCAGCGCGTCATCGCGTTGCAGGAACGCACCGGCGGTTTTACCGAGGTGGTGCCGTTGCCGTTTGTCAGTGAGGGCGCACCCATCTATCGCCGAGGTCAGTCGCGCCCGGGGCCGACCTGGCGTGAGGCGCGTCTCATGCACGCGATCATCCGGCTGACGGTGGGCCGGGTCATTCCCAATCTTCAGGCGTCTTGGGTCAAGCTGGGCAGGCAGGGCGCGCTACAGATGCTCAACGCCGGTGCCAATGATCTGGGCGGTGTTTTGATCAATGAGAGTATCACCCGTGCGGCGGGCGCATCGCATGGCCAGAGTTGGGCGGCGCGAGATATAGAGCAGGCAGTACAAAACCTCGGTCGTGTCCCGCAACAACGCAACACCCGCTACCACCCGGTCTGTGCCGCACACCCCGTTGACGCTGAGCTGCAGCGCATCCAGTTGGTAACGCAAACTCCCGCAGGGCGCCAGGCGACTAACAAGCTGATTTTCTCTGCTTGAGCGCCGTTAGGCCTTGACGGCCTAGCGTGATTCTGGCTTGCTAGCGACAAGCAAGCGTGTTGCTCGTTCGATAATGATAGTAAAGAGCGGCGTTGCCGAAACGTCTTATTAACCAACAGGTTGTCGCGACTCACCGGTCGCCCAAAAAAGACGCGGCACTGCGCTCAATATTGGTGTGAGAGGGGTTTACCAATGAGCGATGAACTGCTGACGCGGTTGGATCGTCTTGAGTCGAGGCATGAGATCGAGGCTCTGGTGAGCAATTACTGCCACGGTTTCGATAAGCGTGATTACGCGCGTTTCTTGGCTATTTGGTGGGACGATTGCGTGTGGAAGATTGGTCCTCCGTTTGGTGACTTCTCTGGACATGATGGTATTCACGAGGCGATCAATGATGTGCTGTGGCCTGCATGGAGCCAGTCGCAGCATGTGACCTCAAACCTAGTGCTCGAATTCAGCGATGCTGATAATGCGCAAGGACTATGCGACGTCGATTGCATGGGCCTTTTAGCCGACAGCTCTGAGGCGACCTTTGTTGGTGCTACGTACCGTGACCGCTACCAACGGCGAGAGGGCGTTTGGAAAATTCTTGAGCGCGAGGTCACGATTCACTATTTCAATCAGTTCGCGGGTACCACTTTGAGTGCGCCCGAGGGCTAGCCCAATAAAAATAATGACGGCCACTCAAGCCGTCACAGCAAAACAACAACGTTAAGAAAACGAAAAGAGAGGTTTAAAACATGTGGGTCCATAACAAAAAATCGGTCTTGGGTGCAGCGGTGTTGGCGGCGGTGGTGTCGTTACCCGTTACGCCGGTTGTCGTGGCGCAAGAGGGTGTGTTGGAGGAGGTCGTGGTCACCTCAAGAAAGCGGACAGAGAACCTGCAGGACGTGGGTTTTGCGGTCAGCGCGCTGACCAAGTCGGAAATTGAGGGTCAGTTTGCGCGGGATATCACTGACCTCGCAAACATTTCCCCCAATATCGTGATTGACGATACCGCGCAGGGCCCTGGTGGCGTCGCTGCCATTTTTATCCGCGGTATCGGTGTAGCGGACGTTGAGAAAAACTTTGACCCGGCGGTCGCGGTCGTCGTGGATAACATGTTCATCGGCTCCAACGCGGGCAGCCTGCTGCGCAGTATCGACCTTGAGAGCATGGAGGTCCTTCGCGGCCCTCAGGGGACGTTATTTGGACGGAACACCATCGGCGGTGCGATCAACATCACTCGGTCCCGGCCGACCGGTGAGCTCGGCGGTAAAGTGCGCGTGGGGTATGAAAAGTATGACACCTACTATGCCGACGGCATCGTGAATTTTGGGCTGGGTGAAAACCTGGCCATCAAGCTGTCGGCAGCCAAGCGGGATCAGCAAGAGGGCTACTACGACAATGATTACGTGGGCCGCGACGTAGGGCGTAATGACTACCAATCTCTTGGATTGAACGCACTGTGGATGCCTACGGACTCCCTCGAACTTGAATACACAGGTCAGTTTGAGGAGACCGATCAGGATACGCCGCCGCTATTGAACACCGGCCAGAATCGGCACTTGTTCTGCTCGGCGTATGGCTACTGCTCACCGAGTTTGAGTTCCACCATCACTGGCAGTCGCTACAAAACCGCGAACGTTGGTTACATTCCTCCCGATCCGGGTGGTGAAGCCTTCGCGGCGTCGACGCCTGATCAGGCGCGTGAGGCCGAGATGCTGGCCACCTTCGATGCGGATACCCATATTATTGAAGCCCGCTGGCAGGCCAACGACGCGATCAAGGTGGACTACATCTTTGGCTCGTATGAGTCAGACGAGACGATCATCTCCAACTGGGACGGCACTCCGGAGTTTTTATACGGTACCGACCGGCCAGCGACCTACGAGCAAACCACTCATGAAATTCGCGTTTCCTGGGACAACGATGGCCCCATCAACGCAGTGATTGGTGGCTATCTGTGGGATTCTGAATACGAGATTCCGCTGCGCAGCTGGGTCGGCTTTGTGGTGCCCGGTACGATTCTCGATCTCCTGCAGAAGTCGCGACAGGAGAGTGAATCCCAGGCAGTTTTTGCAGACGTTGACTGGCGTTTGTCAGACAACCTGACCTTGAATTTCGGCGGTCGTTACACCAAGGATGATAAAGAGACAATGCAGACCGGCATGGTGAACGCGTCGAACGATGAATCCTGGAACGAGTTCACGCCGAGGGCCGGGTTGCGCTACCAGTTCTCTGACAGCCTCATGGCTTTTGCGACCTACTCGACAGGTTATCGCGCGGGTGGTTTCAACGGCCGGGTGAACTCGGTAGAGGAGGCGACGCAGCCTTACGATCCCGAGACGGTTGATAACATCGAGGTGGGCATCAAGTCTGAGTGGATGGATAGCCGTCTGCGATTCAATGCCTCTTACTTCGTCATGAATTACGAAGACAAGCAGGAGGAATTGCAGCTGCCCTCTGATACCGGCACGGGGCAGAAAACCGTCGTGACCAACGCGTCTGAGGCGACCATTCAGGGATTAGAGCTTGAGCTGCAGGCTTTGATTGGTGAGGGATTGTCCTTGCGCGCCAACCTTGGCTGGCTGGACACCGAGTATGACAATTTCCAGTACACCGACGCTGTGTCGCTGGAGACAGTCGATCTCAGCTACCTTGAATTCCGACGCGCGCCTGATATGACCGCCACCTTGGATGCGACCTACGAGTGGGATACCGCTTATGGCCGGGCTTGGGTGAGAGGTGCTTACCACTATTTGGGTGATCACTGGGTGAACGTGACCAACTCACCAGAGCTTGAAAACGACGCACAAAGTCTTATCGATGCCTCGGTGAACTTCGAGATGAACAATTGGCGCTTTGCGCTATTTGGTCGAAACCTGTCTGATGAAGACGGTTATACCCACGGGTATGACGTCGCCGGACTGTGGTCCTATGCCGCCGTCAGAGCGCCCCGTACCTTTGGTATCGAGGCGATCTACGAGTTTGGTGACTGAGATCAAATCGGCATCAATTGAAACTAACAGATCGGTTTGGCCCGCTACCGCGGGCCTTTCTTATTAGGAGCAGATAATGAGCAAGCGTTTGGAAGGCAAAGTCGCCGTGATCACCGGCGCCGCCAGCGGCATCGGTGCGGCGACGGCAAAGACCTTCGTCGACCACGGTGCACGAGTGGTGTTGGGTGATATTCAGGACGAGGCGGGCGAGGGGTTGGCAACAGCGCTGGGTGGCGCGAGTCAGGCCATTTTTCGACACTGTAATGTGACTGAAGAGGCGGAAGTGCAGGCGCTTGTGGAGGCGGCAGTTTCAGAATTTGGTCAGATCGACGTCATCTTTAACTGCGCTGGTATCGTGGGTGCAGTCGGCCCCATGTCGACCACGCCGGCCGAGGAGTGGAAGCTGACCATCGATATCATGGTCAACGGGGTCTTTTACGGTATGAAACACGCAAGCCGTTATATGAAGGAGGCTGGTTCGGGTTCCATTATCAGTATGTCGAGCACCGCGGGTGTCATGGGTGGTTTGGGCCCCCACGCCTACGCCGCAGCAAAACATGCCGTGGTGGGTATGACGAAGAATCTTGCAGCTGAAATGGGTGGCTATGGTGTTCGCGTGAACTGTATTGCCCCCTCCGGTATGGCGACGCCCATGGTGGCGGACGTCATGACAGGGGATCACCACAATCTCGAAGAGACGATTGCCACACTCGCCGCGCTGTCTCCCCTGAAGGGCCGGGCTGGTTTGGCGCAGGATGTTGCTAATGCCGCGCTCTGGTTAGCCAGTGACGAGTCTGGCTACACCAGTGGTTTGACCCTGACAGTCGATGCAGGCACGACCACTGGCTCCACCGCCGAGCCGCCCGCATTCGCCGAGTATGCGCCGATGGTGCGAGAGGCTGGCCGCAAGGGCGTCGACTGATGCCCGGACTATTGCGGCAGACTAAAAACGAACAGTCCCTGGCCATCCGGGGGCTGGTAGATATCGGGAAAGATCACTGCAGTTAGCGCACGAAACACACCGATGCCCGCTGGCACCGCCACGAACTGGCGCCCCTCGGCTTCATAAGTAACGGGATAGCCATGTGCGGGTGCAGGCAGCCGCGCCGACCAAAGCTGCTCGCCCGTGCGGGTGTCAATTGCCTGAAAGCGTCGATCCAAATCCCCGATAAACAAGACTTCGCCGTCAGTGGACAGTGCGCCGCTTAAAAACAACGCTGCCTGCTCTGTCTTCCATTTGACTGTCATCGTGCGCACATCAATGGCCAGCAATGCACCCGCTTTGTTTTCTTTGCCGGGCATGGGGTAGGTTGCAACATCAGCGCCGTAGCCGCCCCCACCGGGGCCTAGATCGACCTCTCGCGGCGTCATATCGGAACAAAGCTGGTGGACTGGCAAGAACAGCAGGTGCTTGTCAGCATCATATGATGCTGATTGCCAATTGTGACCGCCGTAGATACCGGGGCACGCTGTATAGGTATCGCCGATTCCCGCGCCGGCGATATCGTCCCGGTAAGTCAGGGTGCCTGTGGCTCTGTCTACCACGAAGATCTGCTGATCCATGGTGTCGAGCAGATCGATGTACTCACCTGTTGCGCGGTTGAGCTTCCAAAGGATGCCATCTTTGCCAACTGTCAGCAGTGTAGGGACTGCCTCGATGTCAGCCAAAATGCGCTCGAAGCCCACTTCCATGTCAATGGTCTCGCCGGGGATGTGTTGAAAATGCCATGCCAGCTCGCCCGTTTTCGGTCGAAGGGCTAAGGTCGAGTTGGTATAGAGCGCGGCATCGTCAACCGACATACCGCGGCTAGGCGCCGCCCAAGGCTTTGGCTGCGAGGTGCCGAAATACACCAGATCCAGATCGGGGTCATAGGAGCCCGTGATCCATACATCGCCACCGCCGCGCCGATCGGGTGCCACTTCACCCCAGCTTGCATACTCCGGCGTACCAGGCAGCGCGAGCGTCGAGGTACGCCACAGCTCTTCGCCTGTTTCCGGGTCATGTCCTGTGATGAAGCAGCCGTCCTCAGTAAAGAGCTCGCACCCGTTGATGCCGCTGACCACCACGTCGTTGGCAACGATCGGGCCAGCGCTGTGGGTAAACGCTTCGCGGTAATCCGCTTTCTCGCTTCGCCACAATTGCTTGCCCGTTCTGGCGTCAATCGCTACCAAGGCGGCGTCATAGGTGGCGAGGAACAAACGGTCTTGCCAGATTGCAATGTTGCGGGTGGGTCCGCCCAGCATTTTTGCAGCCGGCGGAAACGCGTATTGATACTCCCAGATCAGGTCGCCGGTAGCCGCGTCGATTGCCTGAATTTTATTGTGCGGATGGGTCAGGAACATCACGCCATCCCGAACCAGCGGTGTAGGTTGATTGCTGCCTGCGTGCATCGCCATCGACCAGCTCAAGGCCAATGCCGACACGTTGTCGCGTGAAATGCCCCTGAGTGGACTGTGTCCATGCCCGTCTGCTGTTCTGCGCCAGTTCAACCAATCCTTCGCGTCGGGTTGGTTGAGTTCGCTTTGCGCCACGCTTCGGTATCCGCTGACCGCACTGCCAGTAAAGCTGCCCGCGTTGCGCGCCATATCCATGACGCTGCCTGCCTCCGCAAATTCCACTGCTTCAGCGTCGTCTTGGGTGTCGCCTTGTGACGGCTCTGTGAGCTCAGTAGCCGATAGCGATAGCACTGAATCGGTGGGCAGTTGAGATTGCGCGATGACATACTGCGTGATCTCAGTATGTTGGCGGGCAGAGAGTGAGTGCGCAGTACCGGGTGGCATGGCGCTCATTTGGTAGTCACGAAGTGCCTCAGCTGACAAGGCAGACCACTTTTCGCTGAAGGCCGGACCCGTCAGTGCTGCCCCGTGAGCAGAGCCACGCAACGAAGCGGCATGGCAGCTGGCGCAGTGTGCCTCGTATAACGCAGCGCCTGATTCGGAGGCTGTTGTCACGGGCACGTATGCCA
>Ga0181593_10001703_pt1 | contig 20073 bp, 9 predicted proteins | sample 071ome_19_FD_133756 | JGI IMG/M metagenome (GOLD analysis project Ga0181593, IMG submission 133756) | Coastal salt marsh microbial communities from the Groves Creek Marsh, Skidaway Island, Georgia - 071413AT metaG (megahit assembly) | ecosystem: Environmental > Aquatic > Marine > Intertidal zone...
AGGCAATGGAAACGAGAGCATGGACTGAAGCTTGGAACAGTCCAGTGTGGTGTCCGGCGCCCGGGGTGGGCCTTGGTAGGAAGCCAGGGAGGTGGCCTGGATCAACGAGGGATCATGGCCCCACCGGTCGTTGAGCAGGACGCCAATGGCATGGCGTGAGAGGCGCTGGGAACCGCACAAGTGGTAAAGCCCACTCAGGCCTTTCTCGAGTATTTCCCACAGGGCCCTTGCCATGACCGTCACCGCCAAAGGGCTTCGAAACTCATCCATAAACAAGGGGATCGGTGCGCCTTTTCTGAGAGCCGCTCGTATTTGCTCGTTGAAACCACGGTCTCCGGTGGGCGAAATACCTCCATTGAGAGAAGTGCGAACGATGGTGTGGTGGGGATTGCCTGCGACCACCGCCTCTGCTTCCCATTTGGTGCGGGCGTAGGTGTTGAGGGGATGGGGGGCCTCATTCTCGGCGTAATGTCCTTTTTGGCCGTCAAAGACCAAGTCGGTGGAGAGAAAGATAAGAGGAATGGAATGGGCCAGCTGGGCCAGGTGGCGTGTTGCATCCACATTGATCGCTTGAGCTTCCTTGGGTTGGGCTTCGCATTGAGGGCTTTTGCTCATGGCGGCACAGTGGATGATGGCAGCCGGTCTACGATCCTTGAATTGCCTTTCGACAGCCTCAAAATCCAACAAATCAAGGTCATGGCGTAGCCAACCAATGACCTGCCTGTTCCCGGGGCTTTGCTTCACCACATGGTGGCCAATGAGGCCACCAGCCCCGGTCACCCAGATGGGACCTTTCCTCAGAGCCTGTCTTTCTGGTAAGGTGGATACTGTCAACGAGTCTGACATATGGCAAAGGGTCTAATGTTTGCAGCGTTTTGGGGGGTATTTTTCCTCACGAGGTGGGTCAAATCCTCGCTGTAGCACTTTTGTACAAGCCCGAGACTTGCAACCACAAGCAACTTAAAGCAACTTCCCTCTACTTCGAACAGTCCAACACCGGCTAACGGACGGGATCTTAACATGTCAGGATCCGCGCTAAGTAAGGTTTTTTTATATCATGCATCGACAGGTTCAGCCATGCGACCCCTTTTCGGCAGCGCATCACCCAACCGAAACTTCCATCCTTGGGAGGCTCTCCGGATACCCTTTAGGTCTTTGGACCTGTCTTGTGTTGCTGTTGGCCCTCGGCATTGGCTGTGGGAAGTTTGGCAAGCCCAAAGACAAAGAAGAAGCGGAAAAGGAGACTTCCATTCCCGTTGAGCTCACGACTCTTGAAAGGGGTGCGATTGAAAGTGTGCTGGAGGCTTCCAGTAGTCTCGAGGCGGAGCGTGAGGTGAAAGTGGTGGCGCGTACGGCCAACCGCGTCGAAACTCTGCAGGTAGAGGAGGGGGACTCGGTGGTGCTGGATGACCTGCTGGTTCAGCTGCAGAACGATGTTCAGATTCTGCAGGTGTCCAAGGCGAGTAATCAGGTGGAGGAGGCTCGGGAGGAGTTTGAGCGACAGACCTCCCTGCATGAGCAAAACCTGGTCAGTGATCAGGCTTTCAGCCAGACCAAGTATCAATTGCAACAGCTGCAATTGAACCTGGAAGACGCTCAACGCGAATTGGGATACACCCTTATCAAAGCACCCATTGGAGGCAAGGTGACCCAACGATTGGTGCGGGTGGGTGATCAAATCACCGCAGGCCAGCATCTTTTCACGATCATTGATTTTGATTCGATTGTGGCGCGGCTTTTTATTCCGGAAAAGGAGCTCAAACGCATCGCCGTTGATCAGCCCGTGCGGGTACGCTCGACCGCGTTCCCAGATCAGGTCTTTGAAGGCTATGTGCTTCGGGTGGCTCCGGTGGTGGAGTCCGCTTCGGGCATGATTAAGGTCACGGTGGGCTTCAAGGATGTGGGTCCCTTGCTCCCTGGCATGTATGTGGATGCTGATATCGTGACAGCTTCCCATGAGCAGGCTCTTCTTCTGCCCAAAAAAGCCATCGTTTACGATGGGGAACAACGCTTTGTCTTTCGGCTCAAGCCGGATGACACTGTCGAGCGCATTTTGTTGGCCTCAGGGCTCGAGGATGCCGACCATGTGCAACCGGTGGCCGTGCTTGAGGTAGGGGATCGCATCGTGGTGGCAGGTCAGACGGGTCTGAAGGATGGCAGTCAGGTGAAGGCACTGGATGTCGGATTGGCTGATGAAGCCAAGGTGCCCGCCGATGAAGTAGCTTCCCCTCAAAACCCCAACCAGTCCTAAAGGACGCGGTCTTTGAAGCCCATGCCTTCATGAGTCTTTCTTCTCCTCAATCACCATCCTCACATTTCACCACGGAGCGACCAGTTGCGGTGCTGATGGTGTTTGTTGCTGCGGTGGTCTTCGGGGCTTTTTCCTTCAAGCGGCTACCGCTGACCTTGATGCCAGAATTAAATTACCCGACTCTGACCGTGCGCACTGAATTTGAAGGGGCGGCGCCGGAAGAGGTGGAAAATGAAGTCAGTCGTCCCATTGAGGAAGCCCTGGGGGTGGTCAATGGGCTGAGCCGCATCAGCAGTGTCAGTCGGGCGGGTGTGAGTGATGTGTCGCTGGAATTTGTCTGGGGAACAGACATGAGTCAGGCGGCTCAGGATACCTTGGAAAAACTGGACCAGGTGTTTCTTCCCCGTGAAGTCGACAAGCCTTTGATTCTCCATTTTGACCCTTCCCTTGACCCGATTATGGAACTGAGCCTCTCGGGTGAGGGAGTTCTTTTTGATGGAGAAATTGGATTGAGGCGTTTGCGTCGTTTGGCAGAGATCCAGATCCGTCGTGCGCTCGAACCCATTACGGGTGTGGCTGCGGTCAGGATTCGAGGCGGTCTTGAGGAAGAAATTCACGTGATGCTGGATCAGGATGCCCTCAGGCGCACCGGTCTTTCTATTCAGAATGTCATCGGTCGTCTGCAACAGGAGAACATCAACGTTGCGGGTGGCCTGGTTAAGGAGGGGCGCTCCGAATACATGGTACGCACCCTCAACGAATACCTCAACCAGGAGCAGATTGAAGACACCATCGTGCGGCGAGACGCTTCGGGTGAATTGAGGGTGCGTGATCTGGCCACGGTAAGCCGATCTCATCGGGAGCGGGAAATCCTGACGCGCACCGGCGGGCGCGAGAGCGTGCAGATTGATATCTACAAGGAGGCGGATGCCAACATGGTGGCCGTCTCCGAGGCCGTACGTTCGGCCCTGGGCCCCATTGAAACGGTTTCTCCCAAGGGAATCCAAAAATGGATGTCGCGGTGGGGGCCTCCTGGTGGAAGGCGTAACTCCGACCGGCTGGCAGCCCGTCTTTTCAAACAGGAGGGGGCACGGCTCGAAGTGGTCGCCGATCGTTCAGTGTTCATTGAAAACAGCCTCCGTGAAGTTCAAAAGACAGCGGTGATCGGTGGCCTGCTCGCCGTTCTGGTTCTCTTTCTTTTCCTCAATGATTTTAAAAGCACGTTGATTGTTGCAGTAAGTATTCCCATGAGTGTCATCATGACCTTTGCGCCTCTCAATCTTTCTGAGGTGACACTCAACATCATGTCACTGGGTGGACTGGCTCTGGGGGTTGGCATGTTGGTGGACTCCTCCATTGTGGTTCTGGAATCCATCTACCGCTGCCGCCAGGAGGGGGATTCGATCAAGTTGGCTGCGGTGCGTGGAGCACGTGAGGTGCGCGGTGCCGTAACGGCCAGTACTCTGACCTCCATCGCGGTCTTTCTACCCATGGTTTTTGTGGAAGGTATCGCAGGGCAAGTCTTTGGGGATCTGGGGATCACCGTCGTCGTTTCCTTGCTCGCATCCCTGCTGGTGGCCGTATACTTCATTCCCATGTTGGCCAGTCGCCAGGCCCTTGAAGGCCAGACCCGTGTCGAGCCAGTCGAGAAGGCGCCCCATCGATGGGTCGCCTGGCACGCTTTTTTGCAGGACTACCATAAGGGTTCTCCTTCCTGGCGTTGGGTGTGGATGCCCTACGGTGGCTTGCGCCTCCTTTTAGGATGCGTGTTGGAATGCCTGGCAAAAGGGGCTGCAGGACTCTTGAGCTTGATCTTCGCGGCATGGGTTCGCGGTTTGTGGCCTTTGATGAAGACGCTGGGTGGTGCTCTGATGTCCCGCCCGGTGGTTTGGACTCAAGCCCTCATTGTGGGGCTTCAGCAGAGGTATCAACGGTTGCTCGATGCATCACTGGATCGACCCATCACGGTTTTCACCACCATCTGTTTGTCGCTTTTGCTCACCGGATGGGCGATTTCACAATTGGATAGCGAGCTGCTGCCTGAGGTACATCAGAGCGAGGTGACTTTTGAGCTGCAGCTTCCTGTCGGGACACCCCTTGAGGAAACGGTGCGGGTGCTGGGTCAGGTGGAGGCAAAAATTTTGGAGGATGTGAGCGATATCGAGACTGTTTTGACGACCTTTGGTTACGATATCACCAACATGAAGCGCTCGGATGAGGGAGAGCATTCGGCTCGCTTCAAGCTTCTGCTGCGACACGAAGGGCATCCCGTCGAAACGGAAAATCGAGTCCTTGAGCGCGTCAGAGCCCTTTTAGTGGATGTGCCGGACCTGCGTTTCCGAGTTACTCGACCTGTTCTTTTTAGTACACGTAAGCCCATCAGTGTGGAGATTCATGGGGATGAATTGGACACCCTCAAGGTCATGGCGCGTGAGGCCGAGCAGTTGCTTGGCGAGCTGGACGCCCTGGCCGACGTTGAGACCACCCTACGATCCGGTGCCCCTGAAATCCAAATCACCTACGATCGTGCACGGTTGGTGCGCTACGGATTGAATATTGGAAGAGTGGCTGAGTTGGTGCGCGATTTGGTGTTGGGCAATGAGGCCACCCAGTTCAATATGAAGGATCGGCGCATTCCCATCATCGCCCGCCTGCAAGTTCAGGACCGTCAGCGGGTGGAAGATATCGGACAGCTGACGGTCAATCCTGGTGAGCCACAGCCTATCCCCCTCAGTGCCGTCGCTCAGTATGAAATCGGAGAAGGCCCCAGTGAAATTCGAAGGATGGATGGAAAGCGGGTGGCGTTGGTTCAGGCTAATTTAGGTAATGCCTCACTGGGGGGAGCCGTGGAGGCGATCGAATCCGCACTGGATTCCCTGATCCAATGGCCTTCGGACATGACCTACTTCATTACGGGTCAGAGCGAAGAATGGCAACGCAGCCAGAACAGTCTGCTGATGGCCATGGCTCTGAGTGTCTTCCTGGTCTACGTCATCATGGCATCCCAGTTTGAATCGCTCCTTCAGCCCTTCATCATCATGTTCAGTGTGCCTCTGGCCTTTGTCGGTTCGGCGCTGGGTCTTTGGGTCACACAAACCAGTTTGTCCGTGGTGGTCTTTCTTGGGTTGATTATGTTGGTGGGCATTGTCGTCAACAATGCGATTGTCCTGGTCGATTACGCCAACTTAATGCGTCAGCGTGGGCTCACGGCTCGAGAGGCCATCACCCAGGCCTGTGCAGTGAGATTGCGGCCGATTTTAATGACGACTGCCACAACCGTTCTGGGTTTGCTTCCCATGGCCATAGGGCTGGGAGACGGGGCAGAGATTCGTACGCCCATGGCACTGGCGGTGGTCTTTGGTTTGCTCTCCTCCACTCTATTGACACTGATTGTGGTGCCCTCGGTTTATCACTTGCTGGAACAGTGGTTGGGTGGAAGAGTCTCCTCAGAATCTTCATAACCCGAAAAAGGCAACATCATGCATCCAGACCCCGATCAATGCTCGAGTTTTTCCAGTCGTCTGGCGCGGTTTTCACTGGACAGGCGGGTCACGGTGTTTGTGTTGGTCCTGACCATCGTTGTCATGGGGGTGATCGCTGCCATGGGTCTGCCCATGGAGTTGTTCCCACGTGGCTATGAGACCAAGTTTCTCAGTGTCTACGTACCCTGGAGCAATGCCCCTGCGGAGGAAACGTTGGAGAAAATTACCAAGCCCATGGAAGAGGAGCTCTCCACGGTCAAGCATCTGGATAGCATCAACTCGTGGTCGAGCCAGAATGGTGCTAACGCCTTCCTGAGTTTTAAATCCAAGACCGATATCGCGGTCGCTTACCGGGAAGTGCGCGATCGCATGGAGCGAGCCCGATTGCGCTTTCCGGATGACGTCGAGCGCTACTTCATCAGGAAGCACGATCCATCGGGGATCCCTGTAGCGGTGCTTGGAGTCGCCATCGATCCATCGATGGCTGACTACTACAACCTGGTAGAGAAAAAAATCATCCTGCCTATTTCCCGTATAGATGGTGTGGCCAAAGTGGATCTCAATGGTCTTCTGGAAAAAGAGGTGATCATCGAAATCGACAAACAAAAGGCCGATGCCTTCGGGCTGAATATCTTTCAGCTCGCCCAAGACCTGGGGCAGGACAATTTCACAATGACCGGGGGTGACGTGCGCTATTCCGACAAGAAGTTCATGGTGCGATCGGTGGCTACTTATACCACTCTGGAGGATTTTCAAAACCGACCGATCAATGATCGTGTCAAACTCAAGGACATCGCCACCATCAAGTATGAGGAGCCCGACCGTCGTTTTAGTGTGCGTGTTAATGGCAAGCCAGCCGCAGCCATTGTGATCTTCAAGGAAGGTGAAGCCAATGCCGTTGAATTAGGTCAAAAGCTCGATGCCATGATTGAGGAGATGCGGGAACGACCCCTGTTTGCCAGCATGGACATGGAGCTGTTTTTCAATCAGGGGCGGATGGTGCGATCGTCCATTTTCAATCTGGTGCAAGGTGGTCAGATAGGTGGCGTGTTGGCTGCCCTGGTGCTTTATTTCTTTCTTCGGCGTCTCCGTCTTACCTTGATTGTCAGTCTGTCGATACCCGTGAGTCTGCTCATTGCCCTCTCGGTGATGTATTTCTCTGGAGAGACCCTTAACATGCTGAGCATCCTGGGGCTGGTGATCTGTGTCGGTCTCCTGGTGGATAATTCGGTTGTGGTTGCTGAAAATATTTATCGGTTCATTCAGGATGGTATGAGCATCCGCCACGCCTGCATCCAGGGTGCGAGGGAAATCGCCCTCGCCATCACCATGGCCACTTTGACGACAGTGATCGTGTTCCTTCCGGTATCTCTGGTCGAAGGCGAGGGGCAGTTTTTCCTCATGCGCCTGGCACTGCCCATTTCCGTCGCATTGTGCGCTTCGCTGTTTGTGGCCCTGGTGTTCATCCCATTGAGTGTGTATTTGACAGCCGGATCCGGGGCGTCGCACTCTCAGGGTGGAGGGATAAAGTCTTCCTCTGATGCTTCGCAAAGTCGTTGGCATCGCCTGCTGGCGATCCTGTACCGAATGACCTTGGAGAGATGGCACGCTTTTTACAATCGCTCTTTGGCCTTTTTCCTCCATCGACGCATGGATCTGGTGGTCTTGTTGATGGCGGTGATGGGAATCACCTATGGTTACTTGATGCGGCAGATTGAATTTGCTCCTAACCAGGAAGAGGATCGCACTTCCTTCAAGATAGGCGTGGAAATGCCTCGCGAGGCGGTTTTTGAAGATACGGCCTCCTATTTTGTGGAAGTCGAAAAGGTGATGGAACAAAAGAAAGTCGAGCTGGACTTGAGTGGCTACATGGCCATGCACTTCAGTCGAGGGGGCAATATCGAGGGATGGTTGAACAAGGAAGTGGATCACGCGTTGACCGCCACGGAAATGGCCGAAAAAGTCATGAAAGATCTGCCCCAACGGGCGGGTGTGAAATTGAGAACTGGGCGAGAAAGCGAAACCGAAGAAGCGACCGGCAAGACGGTCCATGTCATCCACCTGGAGGGAGATGATGCTGCCATACTCGATCAGGTAGCCGAGGATCTAGAACCCATGGTCGAGGCACTTCCTGGGGTGATTGGGATTCGAAGTGGACGAGAGCGGGGTGCCAACGAACTGGCCTTGGTAGTGGATCGTGACCGCAGCGAATCCATCAACGTGAATCCTCAGTTTGTGGCTGGTGTGGTGGGCAATGCACTGCGAGGTCAGACTCTTCCGCGCTTCCACTATGAAGGGCGAGAAATACCCGTTCGTATTCGTTTTGAGGAAGCCGATCGCGAGCGTTTGAGTGAACTTTCCAATTTCCAAGTCCCGACTCGAGATGGTCGCCTGGTGCCCGTATCCTCAGTAACCGACGTGAAAATGCTCAAGTCACCCAAGGGCATCAATCGGCGCAACAAGCGGATCAGTCGCAGCTTGACGGTGGATTTGGATCCCAAGCAAGCCACCGAAGCCAAGGCGTCCATCATCGGGCTGACGCGTCAGATGCGTCTTCCTGAAGGGGTTCAATTTGGCACCAGTCTCAACGATGTGTCCACCAATGAAACGATTGTGAACCTTCAGTTTGCCGCCATCCTCTCCGTGTTGTTCATCTACCTTCTGATGGGCTTTTTGTTCGAGAGTTTCGTGCTTCCGCTTTCCATCATCTTGACGATTCCACTAGCTGGGGTCGGAGTGGTCTGGATTCATTGGTTGACCGGCAAGGATCTGGATGTGCTGGGTTTTGTTGGGAGCATTCTTTTGATCGGAGTGGTCGTCAACAATGGGATTGTTCTGGTGGATTACATCAATCAATTACGGCAGCAGGGGTTCTCCCGAACCGATGCGCTGCTCAAGGCAGCCGATCGCCGCTTCCGCCCTATTCTGATGACTGCCCTGACAACCATCATCGGCATGATACCTTTGACGATCAGTCCACCCACAGAGATGGGTCTCAGCTACAAAAGCTTTGGCTTAACCTTGATTGGAGGGATGACCACCGCGACGGTCCTGACCTTGCTGGTCGTGCCCATCTTCTACACGTTCTTCGACGATCTCCGTCGGTGGGTCGTGGAGCGGCTGGCCCAGTGGTTGCGTCCTTCGGCACCCGAAACCGCTCTCCAGGCAGGCTCATCCAAGGTGCCTTCTGCATGAGCAGAGCCGGGGTTCCCTCAAAACCGCATCGAAAGACCCAGGAAGGGGTTGGTATCAGGAGCGCTGGAGGTGATACCGAAGTTGCACCCGCCATCGAGTTGGATCTCCGAACTGATGGCGTAGGTCAGGCCGACATTCCATTGACCCTCCCATGGCTGACCGCTATCGAGATGCATCCTGGCCGCCCATTCGGTGTATCCTGCGAGATTACCTACAATCGCGTGGCCGAGAGTGAGTGTGTTGAACCATTGAGTGTCCAGGCCGTTCCCTTCATCCTCGACCCAATCTACTTCAGTTTGGGCCCCCAGACTCCACCCTTTTTCCAGTTCCATGGCAAAGGGTAGAATGACCCCTCCGGTGGTATGCTCCTGTCCAATGCTCTCAGAACCTGTAGGAAATGTGACAAAAGGCATGATGGCCATGGCCGTGCGGCCCCCATCATTGCCCCAGAGATTGATCTTGAGACGAGTGGTCAAGTCCCCCGTGCCCCTCTTGCGTTGATTTTGGGCTGCGGATGAGCTTTGGGTGCGCTGGTCCACATACATCGGAACGATGGTTTGCAGATCCACTTGATCGAGTAGTCCCACTTTGAAATTCAACCCTCCCCAGATGCGACTTTCGTTCGTGACGCTTTGTCCTTGTTCCAGAGTACGATCATAGGTGGCATTGAATAGATCGATTTCCCATTGGACGTGCCCGGCATCGACTGTGTAAGGAGACTCCGTCAGGTCGGGGCGATCCGTAGAAAGATCGCGCAACGCCTCCTTGGGCTTCGGATTGAAAAGATGATGCCATGTCTCCTTGGATATTTCCTCAGGCTGTGCAGCCTGAAGAGGGGGAATTCCTGCTGCCAGGGCAATCATGAAAAGATAGTTTGAAACTTGTTTCATGACTTTAGATTCAAGGAGTCCAACCAAAGCTACAATCAAAAAGTTAGCAATACCTAATAAAGTTATTTTAGGCTAATAAAAGGATTACCAAACCGATCAGGAGCTCCCTCGCAAGAAGAGTCCGGCTAACCTGACTTGAAGGCCATGGATCAAATGCCTTCTTAAGGTTTTCGCCGACAAGGAAGCTCAGTGCTTGGATCATTCACTTGCATGCTGCTCGAAATCTCGCACCGTTGCATAGAGAACTGGCACGACAAACATCGTCACGATGGCAATCATCATGCCACCAAAGGCCGGAATGGCCATGGGAAGCATGATGTCCGAGCCTCGGCCCTTAGAAGTAAGGATGGGCATCAGCGCCAGGACGGTCGTGGCGGTGGTCATGAGGCAGGGCCTCACTCGCCGTTGACCCGCCTCGACGGTGGCCCGAAGGATCTCTTCTTTGTTTTTGGGATGCAGGCGTTTGAAGGATTGATCCAGATAGGTGGCCATCAGGACCCCGTCATCGGTGGCGATCCCAAAGAGCGCCAGAAAGCCTACCCAGACGGCGACACTGAGATGGGTGGGCCCTACCTGAAAGAGCGTGCGCAGGTTTTGTCCCCCGATTTCCACGTTGAGAAACCAGGGTTGTTGATAAAGCCAGAGCATGATGAAACCACCGGCCCAGGCAACGAGAATACCCATGAATACCATGAGTGTGGTCGGAGTGGACCGAAACTGTAGGAAGAGAATGAGGAAGATGATCCCAAGGCAAAGGGGAACGACCACCATGAGCCGTTTCTCGGATCGTATCTGATGCTCGTAGTTACCGGCAAAGCGATAGCTCACTCCCGGAGGCAGGGTCAGAAGACCTGCCTCGATTTGATTTTCCAGAAAGGATGCAGCGGCCTCGACCGTCTCTCCCTCGGCAAAGCCCGGCTTTCGATCGAACATGACGTAGCCCACCAGAAAGGTGTCCTCGCTCTTGATGTTTTGCGGACCGCGTCGATAGTCCATGCGGGCTAGCTGTGACAATGGAATTTGAGTCCCGTCAGGGGCTGGGACGAGGATGCGACCTAGCATCTCGAACTGGTCGCGCAATTCGCGCATGTAGCGCACCCGCACCGGATACCGCTCACGGCCTTCCACCGTCGTGGTGATCCGCTTTCCGCCAATTCCCAGTTCGATGATCTCCTGCACCTTTGCCAGGCGAATGCCGTAACGGGCGATGGCCTCACGGTCGATTTCGACCTCCATGTAGGGCTTGCCGATGATGCGGTCAGCAAGGACGGCTGAAGACTGGACCTGCGGTACCTGCTTGAGCCACTTTTCCATTTCAACCCCCACTGATTCTATGGTTTCCAGGTCGGGCCCCTTGATCTTGATGCCCATGGGAGCTCGCATGCCTGTTTGCAGCATGACCAGTCTGGCGGCGATGGGTTGCAACTTGGGTGCTGAAGTGCTTCCCGGAACTTCCGCTGCAGCGACGATTTCATCCCAGATATCCTCAGGTGAGTGAATGCCTCTCCACGGCAGGCGGTCTGGATTGAGATCGGTGCGCAAGGCTGGCCGCCATAAACGAAAAGGGATGCCCTTCGCATCGGGAATCAATGCACCACTCGCATCCCGCTGGAATCGGCCTTGCACTTGATAGGGCTTACCATCGGGTGCGGATACGGGGTCTCCATTTGGATTGCGAAACAAATCGCTTTGAGATCCATCCCATGCGAAATGACGCCTCTTGCCATCTTCGTCTAGCAGAAACATCGAATGATATTGGATGATAGTTTCCACCATGGAAACGGGAGCTGGATCCAGTGCGGTTTCAGCGCGGCCTAACTTTCCGACGACTGTTTCAATCTCGGGAATGCCGCTGATGGCCATGTCTTGTTTACGCATCGCATCCATGGATTCACCGATGGAGGCATGGGGCATGGTCGTGGGCATGTAAAGAAAGGAGCCTTCATCCAGTGGGGGCATGAATTCACGTCCTAGGCCTGGAAAGGTATGAGCCAGCGCGACACCAGGGGCGCTCAAGCGTATGGACGAAGGCAACCATCCCAGGCAGCGTTCAAAGCCGAGCCAACTCAACAAACCCATCAAAACCAAACTCATAGGTAAACTCAGGAAGGTTTTGCGATACTGCAGACAGAGTGTGAGTAGACGGTTGTATCGATGCACGATCAGCTGAGCGATGCCCAGGATCCCCCCCACCAGGCATGCAATGAAAAGCAGGTTCCACCCCAGACCCGACGCCGGACCCATGGGGGACCAGAATCTTGCCAGGAGCAGGCAGACCAGCGCTACGACGATCCAGTGGCTTGCGAATGAGAGTCGGTTTTTCCCGGAGGTCTTTGCTTGCGATCGCTGCCCGGGCTTTGCCATCAGCAGGCGGGCAGCGACGGGAATCACAAACAGAGACACCAGCAATGCAGAGATCAGGGCAAGGGTCTTGGTCCATGCTAGTGGCTTGAAAAGTTTTCCCTCGGCCGCCTCCATGGTGAACACCGGTAGAAAGCTGATGACGGTGGTGGAGAGGGCTGTGAGGACCGCATGGCTTACTTCGCTGGTCGCCTTGAGAATGATCTGAGTCAGAGAAGTGTTTGGAGAGGCTTCCTGCTGATGTTTTAGAATGTTTTCACAGACCACGATACCCATGTCCACCATGGTACCGATGGCAATGGCGATACCGGATAGAGCGACAACATTGGCTCCAATGTCGAGCCATTTCATGGCGCCAAAGCACATTAAAACGGCCAAGGGGAGGAGTCCGGAAATCAGGATCGAGCTGCGAAGATGACGCACCATCACCATGACGACCAGAATGGTGATGAGGATTTCACCTACCAGGGCATGGTTGAGGGTATCGAGGGTTTCATGAATGAGTCCTGTGCGGTCATAAAAGGGGATGATTTGAAGTTGGCTCTTTCGACCGTCCTCTAGGGTGCGGCTGGGGAGTCCCGGTGAGATTTCCCGGATTTTCGCCTTGAGGTTTTCAATGGTTTGCAGGGGGTTTTCGCCGTGGCGAACGACGACAACCCCACCGACCGCTTCGGCGCCCTCCTTGTCCAGGGCCCCTCTTCTCAGGGCAGGGCCAAAACTCACTTTTGCCACATGACTGACATAAACGGGGACGTTGTCTCGGACGGTGATGACGCTTCGCTCGATGTCCTCCAAGGATTGGATGAAGCCAATGCCACGTATGAAGTATTCAACTTGATTGACTTCGACGCTGCGGGCTCCCACATCCACATTGGCCTGTGCGACAGCGCCGAACACCTCCTGAAGGGAAACTCCAAAGACGCGCATCGCATCCGGATCCACATCGATCTGATACTCTCGGACAAAGCCACCGACCGAGGCCACCTCACTAACGCCATCGGCTGAGAGCAAGCCGTAGCGGACATAGTAGTCCTGCACGCTTCTCAGTTCGTCGAGATCCCAGCCTCCGGTAGGGCGTCCATTTTCATCCCGCCCCTCCAGTGTGTACCAGAAAACTTGTCCAAGAGCGGTGGCATCGGGGCCCAGCTTGGGCTGCACGTCTTGAGGGAGCGTGCCGGGTGAGAGGCTAGCCAGTTTTTCCAGGATCCGTGAGCGTGACCAATGAAAATCAACCTCCTCCTTGAAGAGGATGTAAATCGAGGAAAAGCCAAAAACCGAGTAGCTGCGCACGGTCCTCACTCCGGGGACGCCCATCAGCGAGACGGTCAAGGGATAGGTAATTTGATCTTGAACGTCCTGGGGAGAACGTCCCGCCCATTGTGTAAAGACAATCTGCTGATTTTCCCCGATATCTGGAATGGCGTCTACCGGAATGGGGTTGCGTGGAAGCCAGGATGTTTGCCAGGCAAAGGGAGCGACGCTGATACCCCATAAAACCAGGGAAACAACTGCCAGAGTGACGAGCAGTTTGTTCTTCAGGCAATATTCGATACAACGATTGAGTCGTCCTTCTACCGGATGGTCATGGTTCATGGGTGACACTTTCCTGAGGGGTTGAATTGGATTCGTGGAGGGTCTCCTTGACCTCCCCACAGGCAAACATGCGCCCACCGTAATAAGGATTTTCTATGGCTTCATGTGCCTGGATCCAATCCGCACCTTGCCCCTTAAAGGCCATGGGGCAGTGAAGGAGGTAGAGATTGGAAGAAGAAGAAGAACCCCATCGCACGAGGGTCTCACTCAATGCTAAGGAGAGCGGGGAAAACGCCTCCCTAAATTTTCCCGGATCGGATGAGGACTCTGAAAGGGTTCGAGCTGCCTGGTGCATGCTGGCCTGCAGTGACTCCCAGGCGCTGACTTGTTCTTCGTCGATGGAAGGGGACGGCATGGCATCGATCGCCGAGTGCAATGCCTCTGCGAGGGCTTCCAGTCCATCGAAGGCGTCATGACTCAAGGCGTGTTGCAGCGGCAGATAGGCTTGTGTCACTGCCTCCAAGTGTTTCAGGAAGGCATCGGAGGACTTCCAGAGGGGAAGTGCCGAGAGGGTGCCCTCCGGAGGATTCATCATGCTGGGTTTGGCAAGGATTTGAATGGCACTGTCAATCTTGAAATTACCTCGGGTGACCACACGATCGCCTTCCTTGAGACCTCGTTCGACAAGGTAGTGGTCTCCTGCTCTGGGTCCCAAGGTGATGTCGCGTCCTTCGTAGATGCCATTTCCCATGTCCAGATAGACAACGGCTCGTTTCCCCGTGATCAGCGGCGCGCTGGCTGGAATGACCAGCGGCGCGGTGTCTTGAATGGCCTCGGCATAACCCAGGGATTGGGCGCTGACCAAATCCATGCCGCAGATGTCACAGGTGCCGGGTTCATCCTTGATGATCTCCGGATGCATGGGGCTGATCCATTTTCCTGCAAGTCCGGGATCCATGACCTGGCCTCCTTTGGCGATCCTTGAACGAACAATAGCGCGCACGAACATGTCCGGTTTGAGCTTGGACTGGGTGTTGGCCAAGTTGACACGCATTCTGACCGTGCGGGTGCGTGCATCGAGCACGGGATCGATAAAGGCAATTTGTCCCGTGAAGGTCTCTCCAGGAAAGGCCTCACTGGTGAATCGGACGGACTGGCCGTAATGCAGCCAAGGAAGATCCGATTCATAGGCTTCGAGCTCGACCCAAAGGTGGGAGAGATCGGCAATCGTGTAGATTTTCGAACCGGTTTGGACATACATGCCTTCGATGGCATCCTTGTGTACAACGACCCCTTGAACCGGAGAATAGAGGGTGATGTGGTCTTCGGCCGATCCGCGTTCGAGGATGGATGAGAGCTGGTCCTCATTCAAGCCCCAGAGCAGCAGTTTGTCGCGCGCGGCCTGAAAACTCTCCATCGCGCTCTTTCGCAGATATTCACTGGCACTGGGGCCCAATTGATGCACTGTGGATTGGGTTGTCAGCAATTCTTCCTGTGCCTCAAGCAGGGCCGGACTGTAGAGGTTTACCAAGTGATCTCCTTCGTTGACCTTGACTCCCGTATAGTCCACAAAAAGGCGTTCAAGGCGCCCGGAAACCCGGGCAGTGACATGGGAGAGGCGTGTCTCATCATAGGTCACCCTGCCGACCATGCGTAATTCAGTTTCCACATGCTTTCTTTCCACCCGCGAAGTGGCCACTTCAGCCAACTGTCGAGCCCGTTCGGAGAGGTGAATTTGACGTTCCCCAACTGCCGGTCCCTGTCCCTCTCGAACCGGAATCAAGTCCATGCCGCACTGTGGGCAAGTGGCGGGTGAGGGCTGTTGAATGTTGGGGTGCATGGAGCATGTGTAAAAGCGAATGTCTGATTCAGGGCTACCTGCGTTCGTTTCGTCATGCTGGTGGGCGGTACTCGGGCCTCTGAGTCCGTAACCCGCCCCAAAAGCCAGGAGCATGCAACAAGGTAAAAGAAACCATTTTGTTTTCATGAGAAATGCGATCAGTGTGTTTGATGAGTGTTTGTAGGTGCAGGTTTTGATTCCGGCGTTCCAAGGAGTTGTTCCAAGGTGGCATGTGCCAGTGCTTGATCGGTCTGCGCACGCAATAGGGAGAGTTCGAGATCCAATAGCAATTGGAGTGCATCGACCCACTCCTGAAAGGTGCTTTGATCGGTGCGATAAGCCTGCTCGGCCACCTTTAGAGCACTTTCGGCCAGCGGTTTGAGTGTATCCTCATGGAGGGCCTCTCGGCGAAGGGCATCGGAAAGAGCAAAGTGTGCTTCACTCCTCGCAGCATGGAGCTGATTGCTTTCCTCATCCAATGCATGTCTTGCGGCGGCTTCCTCAGCTTGGGCTTGAGCCACAGCAGCTCGATTTTTCTTTTCCCAGATGGGTAGATTAAACATGGCGCTCACCATCAGGGGATCCTTTCCAAGATCGGAGCCATCCATGTTGCCGGTGGAATCGGTCTGGATAAGATCCAGGCCAAGGGTGAATTGTGGCCGGCGCTTTTTGCGGGCAAGTTGCACCGCAGCCTCCTGACGCCGGAGGGCTGCCTGTTTCCTTAAAATGGCAGGATGCTCCTGCCATGCGGTGGTCGACTCAATGCTCTTCCAAGTTTCCGGAGACCATGACTTGGAAGGTTTGAGTGAAGGGAGTGGGGCGTCGGAAGGACGATTGAGCAATCCATTGAGCTGCGCCACAATCGGCTCTTTGCGATCCGTCCATTCAGTGACCTGTTCTTCCAATCTGGCAAGTGTGAGCTGAGCGTGCACAACGCCAAGCGCATCTTCACCTGATCGAAGCCTTGCCTGTGCCACTTGTTCCAGTCGCCGTACAAGTTGGATATTGTCCAGGGTAAGGGCCGTTGCTCTATCGAAGTAGTCCCAATCAGCCCACAAACTTCGAATTTTGTGCACCAACGCTCGCCTTTGGGTTTGATAGGTGGCCCAAGCCTCGATGGATTTTTCGTCGGCCATCGAAGTGGCAAACTTCCTCTGACCAAACCAGGGAAAGGTCTGAGCAACTCCAACGCGCTGTTGCTGGGGACCGACCCGGGTTTCCACTTCCTGGATGAAGTAACCGTAACGGATCGTCGGATCCGGTAGGGCAGAGGCTTGAGGGATGGCTTGACGGGATGCCTGCCATTGTTCCCATGTGGATCGGAGGCCTCGATTCTCCTCAAGAGCCCATTGAATCAAGCCCTCCAGGTCCTCAGGTATTTCGCGACTGGAGGGGCTTGAAAGAGCTTGTTCAGGAGAAGCGCTGTTGGCTGGTCTCTCCTTCGACACAGAATTTCGCGGGGGGGCGAATTCTGATGTCCTCACGTGGGCTTGTCGATGGGTAGAACATCCCGTTGCCAGTAAAAGTATTCCGGTACAGGCGACACGACTCCAATATTGCTTGTGGAGTGGTTCAAGATAATAAAAGCACCTTTTAAAATGGTATGTTGAACGTTTCATGCATTGGGAGTGGTGCGGCAAAGCACCACGACTTAGAATCAGAGTTGGCAAACCTGGAGGGCCTGCCTCCACAGTTCAAGACGCATCAGAGCCGTACACAATACGACCCTTCGATAGGGAGACTCAGATCAGGTATGAGCAGAAACGTTGGTAGGCAGGTCTGGCCGTACCATGGGATAGCAGCGATGGACTCAGAATGACGACGCGGATGGTGTCGCACCGGTTCAACCAAGTCTGAAGGTTACCGCCCACTGCGGTTGCGGAACACTTGAGGATATGTGTTGAAGCGGTTGGTAGGCTAAACGGTTCGGGTTCCTGACGATCGTCAGCCTCCACACAACAGCTTCCTTCTCCACAGTCGCAGCGCTCGCAGCTGGTCTGCGAGCCCTCACCCAAGACCTCTGCATGGACCGGGAGTTGCATCCCGATATGGGAAATCACCACGGTTAGCCATAGCAGCGTTTGGAATGCCTGTTTCAACACAATCGTAAATTTAACTCAAAATGCCTCCAATAGCGAATGGAAAGTTGTGTCAGGCATATCTCTCACTAAGGTCTTGGTTCACTTCGAATGCGGAAAAAGCCGCTCGGAGGGCCACCGACGTCAACAGTAAATGCATGCCTTCCAGTCTGTTGGGGAGAAATCCACACTTCCAATGGTATCCATGCCTCATCGGTCAGTTTGGCGATGGTCTCGAGGGTATAGACCCGGTTTGCCTGATGATCGAAGGTAAGGGTGGCACGCTGATTGTCGGAGGGGAGCAGTGCTATTTCCAGAGCCCAGTCTCCTCCCGCATCGCTTTCAGAAAAATGCCCGGGATCGCCTCCGGGCTCCCGACTTGCCACCCATGCCCGGGCTTCATCCCAGGCGTTCCAAGGGGCCGTTAAAGTACGAGCAGTCAGGGAAAAACCCTCTCCATCGGTGGTTGGATACCATTGATCACTGAACGAAAAGTCCAGGATGCGCTCACCGCCGGCATCTTCCAGTCGCAGGCTTTCTCCACCATTGTCCAATGCCCCATCAAAGACGCCTGCGATGATGGCCGAATCACCGAAGCGCGATCTGAAGGCGTCCTCATTTCGAACGATCACCAACGATTGACCGGTTCGCAGCAACATGGGCGAATCATCTGCAAACGCAAAGTCAATGCCTCGTGTGAATCGAATCCCCCTTAATTCCAGGGGGGATGTGCCTGCATGGGTGAGTTCGAGGTATTCAAACGCTTCGCCCTGATCAGAGAACGGAGGTTGAGGATTTGGGTGATAGAATATTTCGGTAATCCTCAATCCAAGCTGGGCAGGTGTGGGTTGCCCTTCGAAGGTATGCTCCAGGTGGACCCTGTCATCGGGAGATGTCAGGTGGAGCGTTTCACCACGAGCATCTAGTTGTCCCTGATAGTTGCCTTGAACAAAAAGACTTTCGCCTCCGCGAGGGGATTGGCGGCGAGACCGAAAAGCAGAGACGCGAGGCGTCAAATAGAGGGTGCTTTCTGCAGGGATGACCGTTCCTGGACGAAAATCATGCCGAACCCCTCCACTGAGTCGCCAGCCCGAAAGATCGAGCGCAAAGGGATGATTATTTTTCAGGGTCAGGTATTCCTCAGTCTGGTCGCCTGAAGCCGGGTTGAACTCAAGAGGGCCAAAGGAAGGAGCTGCCAAAGCGGGCTGAGATGCGGGAATGGTGCCTCTGCCAAGGCGGGGAGATTGTTCAAACAAAAACCGACGCCGCCCCGGTAAATGAAGATCGATGATGCGCTGTGCCTCGCGACGCATGGACAATCGATTTCCCCAGCTACCCCAGCGTTGAGTGTCTAGGTCAGCATCGCTGGTGCGGATTTCCGGGGGATCCATACGGTCCATCAAGGTCAGGATGCGTGCTTCGATGATGCCCTGGTTGCTGCTGACACCCGGTGTCTGCAGCCAGTGATCCATCACGGTACGCAGACGACGCAGCACCATGCTTTGAAAAGGGCTGGCCTGTTTGACGAGTTCGTAAAGGCGGTTTGTCGGTTTGTTCTGCTGGCTCGAATTGTAGAAATCCAGTTCGTTGTCCTGGTAAAGGGTGTCGTGGAAATAGCCTCTGGCATCGACCCAGTTTCGGCCCCAGGAAAGATCAACATCCCAAGGGAGAGGGGCCCATTCACCGGAGCCTTCACTGTCGCGGTAAAGATAGTAATTCTTATGCCCATGGTCCTGACTGCTGCATAAGGCTAGAGCGACAAAGTAACTGACCGTTTGGGGAAGATCCAAGACATCCCAAGCATCTCGAGTACGCTGGGCCAGGGGACGACTTTCACTCAAAAGGTTCACTAGGTCCTGGAGATCCTTTGTGTTTTCCCATCGCCGGGTCTTTTTTTCATTTCCGCCGGCTCCCCCCAGGTTGTTGTACATCTTGTAGAGGGCTCCCTCAGGATCCAGCCCCAGCCGCTCCAACCAGCGGTCATCGGCGTCCTCCATCATGTCCGCAATGCTGAAAAAGGATCCATTGCGTTGAACTCTTACGGGAAAACAAAAATGGCCATGGCTCCCAGCCTTCTGGATCATCTCATAGGCAAGGGTGTTTCGAACCCGTGATTTGTCCCCCCACTGCGTCATCAGGCGGATATCCTTCACACGCTTCGCATCCGACTGGTAAGCAAAACGATGATCCTGATTGAAATCCAGGTTGTAACTTTTTTTTGGAAAACCTCGAGAGCTCTGACCGTGAACACTGATGTGGATGTTATCGTAAAGTTCTCCGTCATGAAACAGAGAGGCTCGAGTGCCACTATCGGTGTCGGCCATGCTGGGGTTTTCCATGAACAGGTGAACCACTGGCAGCTTCGTTTGGATGGACGGGTCATGGATTACCAGACCCAGGTAAGCTGCTGAATCCCGCGGGTTTGGAAAGAGCGGCCAGCGCA
>Ga0181593_10001704_pt1 | contig 20069 bp, 16 predicted proteins | sample 071ome_19_FD_133756 | JGI IMG/M metagenome (GOLD analysis project Ga0181593, IMG submission 133756) | Coastal salt marsh microbial communities from the Groves Creek Marsh, Skidaway Island, Georgia - 071413AT metaG (megahit assembly) | ecosystem: Environmental > Aquatic > Marine > Intertidal...
CCAACTTTCGGCTTTATCTGTGGACCGGTAAAACCCTTTATTTGCGGGGTCCGATTCAATCGTTGCATACACCAAATTTGGATCTGCGGGGGTAACCGCTAAGCCAATTTTACCCATATCACCACGAGGTAATCCCATCGTTACCTCCTTCCACGTTCGACCATTATCGGTGGATTTATGTATTCCAGATCCTGGCCCTCCTGCCAAAAAAGCCCAAACTTTTCGTCTGCGTTCATAGGTAGCGGCATAAATTACGTCTGGGTTTGATGGATCAAACTCCAAATCCGTAGCTCCGGTTTTCTCGTCAACCACTAAGACCTGCGTCCAACTTTCTCCCCCATCTTCGGTTCGATACACGCCTCGCTCTCCACCCGCCGACCATAGCGGGCCCTCTGCAGCTACCAATACCACATCACTATCGCGAGGATCAATAAGTATACGCCCTATATGCTCACTCTTTGGGAGGCCCATTCGCTTCCAAGTCCTTCCACCATCCTGACTTTTATACACCCCATCACCCCAAGCTACGTGGCGCCCACTAACGTTTTCACCGGTTCCCACCCAAATCACATTCGAGTTACTCGGGTCAATTTCAATAGTCCCTATCGAATAGGGTGCCTGCTGATCAAAAATAGGTGTCCAAGTCGTACCACTGTTTGTGGTCTTCCAAACACCCCCTGATCCCACCGCCACATACCAGGTTGAGGGATGGTTCGGATCTACTTTAATGTCGGATATTCTCCCTCCCATAGTAGACGGGCCAATGGCTCGTAAGGCCAGACTCTTAGCCGCTTCTTGGTACAGATTTTCTCGGGTTGAAAGGTCTTGTGCCTGCGCCGTAGCAGAAAAAGGAGTCGTAAATAAAAGTATAGTACCTAAAATAAGGGCTGGTGTACTATTCAATCTCATGGCGGGAAAATTTGGGGTGAAATAATATGTTGTGTTGTGTGATTAAATAATAATCACTTTAACAAAAGAACCAAAAATTCCTTTGGATGTAGCTAGAAAAAATGATCGCTTACAAGAATTTATCGAATAACTTTGGCACTCTTAAACCAAAGATACAGGTAGGCCATCAACGGGTACAACAAAAAACATACGCTTTCAATGATTAAAAATTAGCTTCCAGCGCCACACCGACGGCATCTATCTTAATATACAGAGGCTCTAAATAACAGTCACTAGACACGTTTGGTGTAGAGCATTGTTGTTTTTGACCTTCGATGATGTACCCTTTGTGCTCGTCTGATGTTGTTATGGTGCGCCCATAATCATTAAAAAAAGCACCGTATGTGTTGAACCATTGCTCTTTGCCATTACGATCTAACTTTGTTAAGTATACGTCTAAGTTTCCATTCCCATAAGAGCTAGTATTTCCTAGGACCAAGAACCCGTCTTCGATTTCTAACACAGACTCAATGTAATCCCAAGAATTGCCGCCAATGATGGATTTCCATTCCAAATCATTGCCCTTTGTAAATTTTTCGATCACAATATCACAAGACGACCCGTCGGCAGGTAAACACCCTTCATTGTAATAGTGTAATACCCCACCGTCGCTGGTTTCAATAGAGGTAGTCGGATTGTTAAGTCCGGTGAAGAACAAACTGATGATAAATAAGACGGAAAGGTTCATAATGGATTTGATGGATTTGTTAAGCAGAACGTAATGCGGTCTTTCGACTTCTGCGATAGGAACATATATATAAGCATAAAGGAATGATTTTCATTCCTTTTTTTAGTTAACGTGAGGCGCGGGTTTGGTGGTATAAAAAAACCCTGAGAGTCAGAACAAATTGACTAACAGGGTTTTAAAATGGTTGAATCAGGGGAATTGAACCTTTGGGAAACGAAATATAGCTATTTTAGTGTCTCTTCCAGCCACTTGTAGAACTCACCATGCCAGATCATGGCGTTCTGACCGTTCAAGACCCAGTGATTTTCTTCCGGGAAGTACACAAGCTTCGATTTGATGCCCTGTAGTTGTAATGCCTGAAAGGCCTGAAGGCTTTGTCCGATAGGTACGCGATAATCCTTCCCTCCCTGATAGATCAACATAGGTGTATCCCAGTTTTGTACCCTATTTATAGGGTTGAACTCTTCATAGCTTTTCATTGCCGCTTTGTTTGAAGAATCCCAATAAGGGCCCCCAATATCCCAATTCACAAAAAAGAGCTCTTCGGTAGTTCCATACATACTTCTCAGATCAAACACTCCATCATGAGAGATGAATGTCTTAAACCGGCCTTCATGGATTCCGGCCAGATAGAATACCGAATAGCCTCCATAACTAGCCCCCACAGCTCCAAGGCGGCTCTTATCCACGAATGGCTCCTTAGCCATCTCATCAATGGCGGTCAGATAATCATCCATCACCTGTCCACCCCAATCCTTAGAGATTTCCTCATTCCATTCCACCCCATGACCGGGCATTCCGCGCCGGTTGGGAGCAACTACAATGTACCCATTGGCGGCCATCAATTGGAAGTTCCATCGGAATGAATAGAATTGTGATAAAGCGCCCTGGGGACCACCCTGCGCATAAAGGAGTGTCGGATATTTCTTATTTGGATCAAAATTCGGGGGATAGATTACCCAAGTCAGCATTTCCTTACCGTCGGTGGTAGGCATCATCCGTTTTTCGATCTTACTTAGCGCGATCGAATTATAGATCTCATCGTTCACTTTACTCAGTGGAATAAAACTCTCGTTGGAAAGGTTGTAAGAAAAAATCTCCGTAGCATGATTCATATCTCCTCTGGTCACAATTAGGTGATCCCCAAGATCTGCGACCACACCGGTCACATCAAACATACCTTCAGTAACTTGTTCCACCACTCCCGGTTCAGACAATTCCACCTTAAAAATCTGAACTGTGCCATCGACCGGAGCGCTGAAATAAATCTTTGATCCATCTTCTGCCCAGCTAAAGCTGTTCACGGTACCATCCCACGCTGCTGTTAAATTGGTTTTCTTACCATCTTGAAGTACAATCAGATCATTTTTATCGGCCTCATAGCCGTCCCGTTTCATACTCAGGTAAGCTAAAGTAGTACCATCGGGCCCATATACCGGATGGGTATCATATCCTTCATTCTCATCGGTTAGATTCACTGTCTCACCGGTTGCGATTTCATACTGAAACAAATCCGTATTGGTACTGGTGGCATATGCCGTACCGGTTTTTTGCTTGGTCACATAGACCACATATTTACCGTCGGGACGGATGATGTAGTCTTCCGGACCACCAAAAGGAACCGTTGGAGTGTAATAACGTTGCCCTTCCATGATGTCTGTACCTTCATCCCAACCGGAATCTGTTTTCCTTTGAACAAAAACATGATGGTAGGTTCCGTCCATCCATTGGTCCCAATGCCGGTAATGCAGAGAGGTATAGATGTAGGCATTCGACTCTTCAAAAGCGGGATATAAGTCCGTTCCGCGAACATCATCGATCTTGACAGATTTGTGCGTCACCTTCAACATCCCGTTTTCGGACACCTTTGAATCTTTCAGCAGTCCATCCACCGACTCCAGTTGAATAGGATCTCCGCCTGTTAAGGGTACCGAGTAATACAAGCGCTTAGAGCTATTATTTGGAACATCCGGGTAAGAGACAGAAAAGATGAGATCCGATCTATCCTCGGTGATACCCATGGGACTTACCCGTCCGAGTTTCCATAGTAGCTCAGGGCTCATACGATCCTGAGCAAACGAACTAACTGGGAGGATGATTACAAAAAGAAAGAGGAATAACTTTTTCACGACTTTTGGGATTTAATTGATTGGCTGTCTCAGAAAAGTACACAAATGAATGAGAAAATAAAGGGTCGTTTGTTGGGTTTGAGACGGGTGTTTTCTTAAATAAGTTCACAAACAAAAAAAACCCCGAACCAAATAAATGGCACGGGGCTTAATGGTGGGACCGGGCGGAATTGAACCGCCGACACACGGATTTTCAGTCCGTTGCTCTACCAACTGAGCTACAGTCCCAACCGAAAGGATGGCAAATATACACCCTTTAGCGAGCAGAAACAATACACAAGCCTAAGTTTCCTGAATATCTCGCAAATGAAGTTGAAGTGCGGTGTTCCCGTTCCAGGTATTTTCTTCTAATTCATAGGCAATATTAAACAGCTTTCCATCTCGAACTTTGGGCATAAATTCATGCATATTGAAACCTATAGCATCAAAAACGGGCGAATCCTCTTGTCGAACTCTAAGCTTTAGGTGACCATTTCCTACAATACTAGGCACACCTACTACCTTCAACCCGTTAGATACAAAAATAGGCTTGGTATTGGCGGGACCAAATGGCTGAAACTGATGGAGTAACTTCCAGAACTTCCCGTCTATTTCGGCGAGCTGAATTTCGGTATCTACCAATAACTCGGCTTCAAAGGAGTTTCCCGAGAGTTCTTCAATCGCCTTGCTGTTCATTCGTTTTCGAAATTCTTTTAGGGCACCGTCTTTTAAGGTAAGCCCTGCGGCATATTCATGCCCTCCAAATTGCTCGAGCAAATCCTCACATTCTCGGATAGCTTCATAGATATTGAACCCCCGAATGCTACGCGCCGAACCTTTAATCTTACCATCAACTTCACTAAGCATGATCGCTGGCCGATGATATTGATCCACCAATCGGGAGGCAACAATTCCAATCACTCCAAGATGCCAATTGGCGTCAAAAAGTACCAAAGCAGAGATACGATCCATATTTAACTGCTCTTCGATCTGCTGAACCGCTTCGTTCATAGTAGTGGTGTCGGTATCTCTACGCTTAGCATTGATGCCTTCCAACTCGCGGGCCATTAACTTGGCTTCTAGCTCATCGTTGGCAATTAATAACCGAACCGCGGTTGAAGCATCCCCCATACGACCTGCTGCATTGATTCTTGGTCCTATAGAAAACACAATTTTTTTGGTATCTAATTCGGCCTGTGGAAGGCGAATTAGATTCATGAGCGCTTGAACCCCTACCCTGGGCTCGGTACGTAATCGGTCTAAACCCGCCCACATCAAAATTCGATTTTCGTCAATAATGGGCACGATGTCCGATGCAATTGAAATAGCCAACAAGTCCAAATATTTATAGGCTACTTGGGCGGGTAGTCCCAAGCGCGCCAAGGTAGCTTGCACAAGTTTAAAACCCACGCCCGCACCCGAAAGACCATCAAATGGATACTCACAGTCTTCTCGCTTAGGATCTAAAACGGCAAATGCATCGGGTAAATGCTCACCAACGGTGTGATGGTCACAGATTATTAAATCCATGCCCAATGATTTAATTTCCAAGGCTTCTTCAACCGCGGTAATTCCACAATCCACAGACACGATCACATGCGCCCCAATCTCGTGAGCATATTGTATGCCCTCAGGATTTATACCGTATCCCTCTTTAAACCGATGAGGAATATAGTAATCGACTTCCACCCCAAATTCCTTCAAAAAGGAGTACATGATTGCCGTGGCCGTAGTGCCATCTACATCATAGTCTCCATACACGAGCACTTTTTCATTCGAGCGAATGGCCAATGAAAGACGTTCCGACGCGCGGTCCATATCCTTCATCAAAAAGGGATCGTGTAATTCGTTTAGAGTTGGTCTGAAAAATTGTTTTGCATCTTCAAAGCTTGAGATACCGCGAATTGCCAATAGTCGAGCTATGGACTCCGGAACATTGAGGACTTCCATTAAATTGGAGATGGCCTCGGCCTGTTCCGGCTGTGTAAACACCCAGCGGAATGACATAGTTATGGTTTCCTATATTTTTATTTTTATACATAAGAGGCCCAAAGGCTGTCACACCCATTAACCAGTTCAAACTATATTTGTTGTATTATACTTTTTTCCGCACTTAGAAACTAAGTAAACCTCCTCGCTTTTTGGTATATTTACAATTGCGAAAATTTCGAAATCACTCCTCTCATCACCACGTCGATTTCAACCCAATTATGTTCATCTATGAGCGAAGTCTCTAATACAGCACATCATTCTACTAACGATCTTTCCATTCTGCAGGCTATGGCTGCCCACGGTCATGAAAACGTTCAGTTTTTTCACGACGAAGAAACCGGGCTTAAGGCCATTATTGCCGTGCACGATACCACGCTTGGGCCCTCGCTCGGAGGTACCCGCATGTGGCCTTATGCAACGGAAGCCGAAGCGTTGCACGACGTACTTAGACTTTCGCGTGGAATGACCTATAAAGCTGCGATTTCGGGTCTTGCTCAAGGTGGTGGAAAAGCGGTGATCATAGGAAACTCTCGGACCGACAAATCGGAAGCCTTGTTTCGCGCTTTTGGTCGCTGCGTAAATCGAATGGGCGGGAGTTATATCACCGCAGAAGATGTGGGTATGGACGAGGAAAATATGGCTTGGGTTCGGCAAGAAACCTCCTATGTTACTGGGCTTCCTCAAGCCATGGGAGGCAGTGGAGACCCCTCTCCATATACAGCTCTTGGTGTCTATATGAGCATGAAAGCCAGCATGAAATACCGGACGGGTTCGGATAGCCTCGAGGGGAAAAAAATTGCCATTCAAGGGGCTGGTCATGTGGCTAGTTACTTGGCAAAACACCTACAAAAAGAGGGCGCTAAACTATTTATATCGGATATTTATGACGAAAAAGCCCAAAAATTAGCGGGCGATGTGGGGGCACAAGTGGTTCAACCCGAAAAAATTCTGTCCTTAGCGGTTGATATCCTAAGTCCATGCGCATTAGGCGGAGTGATTAACGATGAAACCCTACCCGATTTAGCCTGTGAACTCATCGTGGGTGGTGCTAATAATATCCTATGGGATGAAGTTTCCCATGGGCAGGCACTCAAGGATAAAGATATCTTATTTGCTCCTGACTATGTGGTAAATGCAGGTGGAATCATTAACATTTCCAATGAAATCGGGGGGTATAACCCCGAAAAAGCGACCGAACAAACCAAGGCGATTTATTACACCCTACTTGAGGTTTTTGAATATGCCTCTAAAAAAAATATGACCCCTAATCTGGCCAGCAATGAACTGGTCGAACAACGCCTTAAGGCTGCTAAAAAATGAGTATTACCAAAGAAGAATTTCAATTTAAAGACCGCATCATCAAGGGCATTACAACCGATGGAAACTTCAAGCTATCGGTGGTTAAAACGACCGCAATGGTTCAAGAAGCCAGAGATCGTCACGAATTATCGCTACTAGCTACCGTGATTTTAGGGAAAACCCTCACGGCGGCGGCGCTGCTGGCATCGGAACTGAAAAAAGAGGAGCGCATCCAAATCCGATTAGATGGAAATGGCCCTTTGCAGTATGTGGTGGCTGAGGCCAATAGTTTAGGTGAGGTCCGGGGCTATGTGGGTAACCCAAAAGCCGAACTAGCCTATGACAATCCCGAAGTATCCCTGTCGGACGGCATCGGCCTAGGTGTACTAAGCCTAACTAAGATTCTCTATAATGAAGCTGAGCCAAGAACCAGTTCTATTGAGCTGGTTGAAGGAGACGTAACCCGCGATATCGCCCATTATCTTGCGCAATCCGAGCAAATACCTTCGGCCGTTATGTTGGATATTGGCATTCAGGAAGACGGTTCCATTAGTGAATCGGGTGGGTTACTGCTTCAACGCTTACCAGGCGCGCCGGATGGGCAAATTGATATGCTTCAAGAGCGTTTAGCCTCTTTTCCTCCCATCGATCAGCTGCTCTCTGAAAAATTGTATATCGATGACATTATGCACCGTTCGGTGTCGCCCATTCAAGTGAAAGAACTTTCACGAAACCCGGTCGATTTTTTCTGTAGATGCAGCCGTGAGCGGTTCTTAGGAGCTCTTTCTATGCTAAGTCTTGAAGATTTAGACGAGCTAAAAGAAGATGGGCAGGAAATCGTCTGTCATTTTTGTAACAACAAAGAGTACATCTCCGCCGACGAAATTAGAACCATCATTACAGAAGCTAAGGCCAAAAGAAACTAGGTCTATTGGTGGATGAAACTGACCGGCTAAACCGCGAAGCTTTCTCCGCAGCCACAATTATCGGTCGCATTGGGGTTGTCGAATACAAAACCGCGCGCGTCTAAACCGTCGGGATAATCGATAGAAATGCCCTCTAAGTACACCAGATGTTCTTCTTTAACGATGATTTCGACTCCATAACTGGCATATACACGATCTTCATCGGTGCGATGATCTAATCCTAGTTTGTAACTTAAACCGGAGCAGCCACCCCCTTCTACCGCTACACGCAAATAAAGCCCTTCTTCCAATTGTTCCCGCTCTACTATACGGGCCACTTGCTTGGCCGCGCGTTCGGTGAGCACAATGGGTCGGGCATTCTCTAAGCTAAAATCCTCACGAACAAAATTCGCTTCCGCAGATTCCTGATCGGAAACTTCCGAAGCGGATGTAGCTGACTCCGCAGATTCCTGATCGGAAACTTCCTCATCGTCCAAATCCAATAAGGACGCAATTACATCGTCTAATTGTTCGTCGTTCTCTTGTTTCATGTGTTTGGTCTTTCTCTGCGTTTTTGAAATCCTAACTAAGCTGTTCACCTAATATAGCGTACTTTTCAGATCACGCTTTGGAATCTTAAAATTACGCAGTTTTTACTGAAAATGTATAATGCGCTTTGCCATCCCGTTCAAATAAGTCTAGAACCCCTGCACTTACCAGGTTTATTAAGATTTTAGACGCTCGATACGTGTTGATATAGGCAATATTGGAGAACTCTTTAACCGTGATTTCACTGTATTCCTTAAGGTAACGAAACAGGATCTGTTCTTTTTCTCCATATTCAAATGTAACGCCCTCGTCAGAAGAACCTTGTTTAAGCACCTCAATATACTCATCACTAGCCTCAACACTTGCATCCTGAACGCGTACATACACTTTACGACGTTTATGACCCTTCACATAGACCGGCTTTTGTTCGGCCTCTGGAACTTTCACAATAAGGATGTCTCTTTGCCCGTGCTGAAACAACTCTACCGTAATGTTCACCGGTGGAATACACTCTTCAGCCGCCGCTTTTTGAAGCCAAAACTCTTCTTCCAAATAGGTTTCTAGGCCGATCAATTCTCCGCGATCCCCTACACCAATTAAAATCATACCCCCATCACAATTGGCAAAAGCCGCTATTTCACGAGCCAACTTCTCTGGTGAGGCCACCTTTTGTTTAAACTCTACAAAGGCCGTTTCACCCATTTGCACAAGATTGTGCAAATCCGGTTTCGACATGTTACTTATGGTAATACTACCTGTCGATGACCAATAATCTTGATATTCGTTCATGAATAGATATCCTGAAGGCCCTCTTGTTTGGGGTCGCGATTCATCAAATCATTGAGGGCGTCTACCGGGTTCATGCCTTCAAAAAGGACTTGATAAATTGCCGTTGTGATAGGCATTTCAATACCGTGCTTTTTTGCCCAATAATAAACCGCACGTGTAGTCTTAACACCTTCGGCCACCATATCCATTCCTTCCACTACCTCGTCGAGAGATTTTCCCTTGCCTATTTCAAGACCTAAGCGCCGATTACGGCTATGCTCAGAGGTACAAGTAACAATCAAATCTCCCATACCGGTTAAACCAGAAAAGGTATCGGTATGAGCGCCGAATTGAACCCCCATTCGCTTGATTTCGTGCAGCCCACGAGTAATGAGTGCGGCTTTGGTATTATCTCCCCAACCGGCGCCATCAATCACACCGGCCGCTATAGCCATAATATTTTTAACGGACCCACCGATTTCTACGCCCAAAACATCATTGTTCACATAGATACGAAACATCGAAGTCATGCAGGTATTCTGAATATAGGTTGCTGTTCGGGTTGAATACGATGCGGCCACAACCGTCGTCGGTTTTTGATGCGCCACTTCTTCCGCATGACTCGGACCGTACAAAACTCCAATTTGATCGGAGGTAATTACCCCCTCCAAGGCCTCCACCAATACCTGTGACATGGTCATAAAGGTGTCTTGCTCAATTCCTTTTGAAACCGTAATAACCACTTCATCTCCCTTAAGCATTGGCTTTATGGACTCGGCCATTGTTCTCAAAGTATGAGAAGGAGTAGCCAATACCAGTAATTGCTGATTTTGAACGACTTCTTGCAATGTTTTTACGGCCTTCAACTCCTTGGGTAACTCCAGATCGGGCAGGTAGGCAGGATTATGATGATGTTGATTGATTTGGTCGACGATATCCGCTTCTCTGGCCCAAATCTGCACCTCATTACCGGCATCTATAAAAACTTTGGAAAGCGCCGTTCCAAAACTACCTGCTCCAATAATACCGATTCGCTGCCCATTCATTGGTTATATCCTGTGTTATTGCTTTGCCAAACGGGCTTTTTCACCCACTTTGCTTTCTGTGCCGTCTATCAAACGCTGAATATTCGACTTATGCTTATAAATGATTCCGAAGGCGATAATGGCGGCGAAAATAATCACACTGCCATCCACAAAGATGTCCAAACCGTAACGCATCACCAATAGGGTAATCGGATACAAGGCGGTAGCCATAATGGAAGCTAGAGAGACATAACGTGTTGCCCAAATAATGAGACCAAATAGTGCAAAAGATATTGAGATGGATACCGGCTCAATACCAAACAACATACCACAAGCCGTGGCCGCCCCCTTACCTCCTTTAAAGCCGGCAAAAATAGGGAACATATGACCAATCACCGCCGATACGCCACAGGCTATGCTCAAAAAAGATTCTACATCCCAATTGGGCGGAGCTAATGGGCCATTAAACCATAGAAAGGCTACGCTACTTAACCAGAACGAACTGGCAAAACCCTTCATAAAATCCAATACAAATACCGTTATACCAAAAGGCACGCCTAAAACTCGAAAGGTATTGGTTGTTCCGGCGTTGCCACTTCCATGCTCACGAACATCAACACCCTTCAAGCCTTTTCCCACCCAAATAGCTGAGGGTATAGAGCCTAAGATATAACTGATAAAGAGTACCGAAAGTGTTGCGGCCATTAGACGGTTGACTGATTAATTAGATCTAGAAAGAACGCTTTACACGTGACGCTCGGCATGATACGAAGAACGCACCAAAGGTCCACTCTCGACATGTTCAATACCCAACTTTTCACCAATTTCTTTGTATTCGGCAAATTGATCGGGATGAACCCATTCTTTCACCGGGTGATGCATTTTGGTAGGCTGCATATACTGCCCAATGGTAAGCACGTCTACTTTATGATCCACACAGTCTTGCATAAGCTCAATGACTTGCTCTCTGGTTTCACCCAGCCCTACCATAATTCCTGTTTTTGATCGAATACCCGCCTTCTTGGTACGAAGCAACAACTCCAATGAACGCTCGTATTTTGCCTGAGGGCGTACGCGACTATATAAGGCCGGAACGGTTTCCAAATTATGACTTAACACATCAGGTGGCGTATCCAAAACAATTTGAAGGGTTTCCCAATCCCCTTTGAAATCGGGAATCAAAGACTCTATGGTTACACCGGGTATCACGCGCCGTAGCTCGGTATGAGTGGCCGCGAATATGGGCGCTCCCCCATCTTTACGATCGTCCCGGTTAATCGAAGTAAGTACCACATGTTTCAAATTCATTTTGCGTGCCGCATCGGCTACACGATTAGGTTCATCCCAATCTAAATCTTGTGGAGGACGCCCTGTTTTGATGGCACAAAATGCACACGATCGAGTACAAACATCTCCAAGAAGCATGAAGGTAGCCGTACCTGCCCCCCAACATTCACCCATATTGGGGCAGCGAGCCTCGGAACACACCGTGTTCAACTTATGCTCGTTTATGGTGTCTAATACTTCTTTAAACTTTTGGCCTGAAGGAAGCTTTACGCGTAACCAGTCGGGTCTTCTTTGGGTTGTGGCTCGCTCCACAACATTCAATTCTTTAATCATAAGTTTGCTCCTTGCATGATAATGCCTCTTTATCTACTCGCCTCTTAGCGGCCTGTGCCCTTGAGGATCAACAGGCGCTTAAACAGACCGGGCAGACGCTTCCTATTCAGCCTTATAAAAATACGAAAATTTCTCTTCTAGTTCTTTCCTACTACCTTTTTGAATAGTCTTTACATTAAAAACCTTGTCGAAAGACTGCATCAATACGGTCTTAACCTCCTCCAATGAAGGCTTCGTTCCGGTTTCTTCATAGATGCTGGTGACCTGTTTATCTTGAATACCACAGGGTACAATGTTTGAAAAATAAGACAGATCAGGTTCAACATTCAAAGCAAAACCATGCATGGTCACCCAACGCGACGAACGGATACCCATGGCCGCGATTTTACGATCTTCTACCCACACTCCCGTTAGCCCTTCCGATCTACCTGCTTGAATACCAAAATGGGCAATCGTATGGATAATGACTTCCTCTAAAAATCTAAGATACTTGTGGATGTCCGTAAAATGGCGATCCAAATCTAGAATAGGATATCCGACCACTTGCCCTGGGCCGTGATAGGTAATGTCTCCGCCTCTATCGACCGGTACAAATTCGGCATCCCAATCGCTCAGCTCTTCTGCCGAGCGTAACAAGTGATCCACATTCCCACTTTTACCTAGAGTGTACACATGAGGATGCTCCACAAACAGCAGCATATCGGCTAAATCGTCAGGGCCATAGGCGATATGATCCGGACGTCTTTTCTGCTCTATGAGTGCATTTTGCAGATGCTTTTGCAAATCCCAGACATGACGATAGCCCGTATTCCCTAGATCGTAGACCTCAACAATAGGGGTGCCAGCGTTCATGTCATTGCCTGTGCATTATTTTTTTACCGGGGTTCCTAAATGAACACCTTCGTTATAGGCTTCAGCCACTGCTTCCATAACCGCCTCTGAAAGAGTCGGGTGTGGGTGCACGGCGCTTATTATTTCATGACCGGTGGTTTCCAAATCACGAGCCACTACCGCTTCCGAAATCATTTCGGTAACACCAAAGCCGATCATGTGGCAACCCAGCCACTCGCCATACTTTGCATCAAAAATAACTTTCACAAAACCTTCCTCGTGACCTAAAGCTGTTGCCTTACCACTGGCCGATAATGGGAACTTACCCACTTTGATATCGTAACCAGCTTCTTTGGCGGCCGCTTCGGTTAAACCAACGGAAGCGACTTGAGGCTCACAATAGGTACAACCTGGTATGTTTTCGTAGTTGATGGCTTTGGGGTTCAGTCCCGCCAATTGTTCTACCAATACAATGGCCTCATGAGATGCTTTGTGGGCTAACCAAGGTGCGCCAATAATATCACCAATAGCATAAATACCTTCGACTCCGGTAGAATAGTTCGATTTGTCGACGACGATGGCTCCTCGCTCGATAGACACCCCAATTTCCTCAAGACCTAAGCCCTCTACGTTTCCAGTAACTCCTACAGCAGAGAGTACCACATCCGCGGCAACTTTCTCTTCACCCTTTGGTGTTTTAATGGTTACTTCAACGCCTTTTCCTTTCTTGGTCACCGATTCCACTGTGCTTTCGGTGAGTACCGTAATACCTTTTTTCTTGTACAATTTGCCCAACTCTTTTCCGACGTCAGCATCTTCAACCGGAACCAAAGTTTTTTGCAGCTCAACTAAAGTAACGTCTGTTCCAATGGTGTTGTAGAAATACGCAAACTCCACTCCAATGGCGCCCGCTCCCACAATGACCATTTTCTTCGGCTGCTTTTCCACGGTCATCGCTTTTTCAGAGTCGATAATCATGGTACCATCAATGGGTAAACTAGGCAATGAACGTGGACGAGCTCCTGTAGCGATAATGAAATATTTCGCCTTAATACGCTCGGTTTCGTTACCTGATTCGTCTTGAACTTGAAGTTCACTCTTCGAGGCAAACACCCCTTTACCCATGAATACCTGAATTTTATTGGCCTTCATTAGGAATTGCACCCCTTTGCTCATTTTGTTGGCAACACCACGGCTACGCTTAACCATTCCGCCAAAATCAGCTTTAGAATCGGATACCTCTATACCATAATCCGCCGCATGCTGAATAGACTCGAGCACTTCTGCCGATCGCAACAGCGCTTTGGTTGGAATACATCCAATATTTAGGCAAACCCCTCCCAAATGACGTTTTTCCACGATTGCCGTAGAAAAACCTAACTGAGAAGCTCTAATTGCAGCTACATAACCACCAGGGCCTGAGCCAATTACACATACGTCAAATTCTTTAGCCATAATATTATTTTCTTCGATTGATTTGGTATTCGCCTTTTGTGATGGGGGCTTTGGATTCACAATATGAACGTATGAATCTACCCGACATTCAAGGATTTGTGAGAAACATTAATTAGTCTTTAAATATAAGGCTTTTCGAGTTGATAGTCACATTAGTTTGCGCCCAAAAGAACCCTCTCCAAAACCGTAACAGGTCCCAAAATTTTTTGCCCCCATGATCATTTCTTTGCTATACTTCAGCATCAATAAAAAACATGTAGAACCGTCCACTATGCACACCCCACAATCCCCTTTTACAGACGCTACAAAAAACAGCGCTGGGCATCGTATTCTGCACCTGTACATCGCTCTTTTATTTTTCGGGTTGAACCAGATCATCCCATCCCAGGCGGCGCTTTTTGCCCAAGAAGTGTCTTCAGAAGCACAGATGAGCGATCAAATACAAGCTCGCATTCAAAGTGTCGCAGGTGATTTTGAGAAAAAAGGGTATGATTTAGCGCCCCTGTTGGCAGACTCGAGATTTGTTTATATCGAAGGCATCACCCAAAAATTTACCCGCTCTGCCGAACGAAGAATCGAAAGTTTTGAGGACTACAAAGAAGTGCTCGCCTATGAGATTAAGAAAAATAAATTAGCCGAATTCTATTCGACCTACTCCGCAGAGCTTCAAGCCGCTGAAGAAGAGTTCGACATACCAAAAGAAATCATCATGGGAATACTGGGCGTGGAATCCGAATTTGGCACGTACAAAGGAAACTATAATCCTTTCAATGCCTACATCTCTATGATGGCAGAAGATTACCGGTACAGCTTTGCAGAAGCACAACTAGAAGAGCTTCTTAAGTTCTGCAAACGAACGGGGCTTGATATTATGAGCTTACAGTCCAGCTATGCCGGGGCGATGTCCTACGCCCAATTCATCCCGTATTCATTAAACAGATGGTGGAAAAATAGTGAAGGTCAAGGGCTGTACCATATGCCCGACAACATTCGTTCGGTGGCCAATTATTTGGCGCACTTTACCAAAATTGAAGGGAATGTCGAGGATGCCATTTTGCGCTATAACACCAGTTCGCTGTACCAACAGGCCGTACTTTCCTTGGCTGAAGACGCGAAGCAGGTGATTCCTTAAAGACCCTTACCCTTGCTTAAACTTGAATAAGTGCTCGGCACCTACTTTTTCTTCGGCTTGTTGAAGGGCATACATAGAATCGAAGAGCACAATGGGATTCTCCTCCATGTCTTTGGTCACATGGGTGGAGTATGCGGATTCTAGTTTGGATATAATATCGGGACGGTCATTGGGTAACCAGCGCGCGCAATGGTATGCCACGGGTGTTTTCACCAATTCTACATTGTATTCTTGGTTCATTCGATGCTCTACGACCTCGAACTGTAGCACCCCAACCGTACCTAACAAGAGTTCATTACCTACGCCATTGGGTACCTCAAAAACATGAACCACCCCTTCTTCGGAAAGCTGCTGCAAACCTTCTCTTAGCTGTTTACGCTTAAAAGGATCTTTAGTAGCTACTTTTTGAAAGTGTTCCGGAGTGAAAAGAGGAATAATGTCGAATCTAACCGGATTTTTAGCATAAACCGTGGTTCCTATCCTGAAATCTCCTGGATTAAAGATGGAGACTATATCACCCGGATAAGCCTCCTCGAGAAGCTGCCGCTCATCCCCCATTAAGGTATGGGGGGTCGCCATTTTTAATTTCTTACCCGTATGAGCGACCACCACTTCTTGGCCTCGTTCAAACTTACCCGAGGCTACACGAATAAATGCGGCACAATCTCGGTGGCCTGGATTCATATTGGCCTGCATTTTAAAAATAAACCCAGAAAAGGTGTCTCCTAGCACCCTGATTCCTCCTTCCGCCTGTTCGTATCCTTGCGGCGAAGGGGCTAGTTGATGGAAGTAGTGAAGGAATACATCTAAACCAAAATTATTCAAAGCACTTCCAAAGAATACTGGGGTACTCTTTCCAGTATTATATAGCTCTGGATCCATGCTGTCGTACATATCATCAATGAGCATGAGTTCTTCTCGGAACCCGTCTTTTTCTAAATCCGATAAATTACTTTGGGCTAGGGCATCTTCTGGGTCTAATTCTTGAGTGATCGCTTTTTTAGCCCCATGATCGGCTTTTTCATAGATGTGCACTTTTTTAGCCTGCACATCATAAATGCCCTGAAATTTTTGACCATAGCCCATAGGCCAACTGGCCGGAACAGCTTCAATACCCAATTTTTGCTCTATGTTGCTTAGTACCTCAAGGGGCTCCATCCCTGGGCGATCACATTTATTCACAAAGGTGATTACGGGTACTTCTCTAAGCTTACAAACTTCAAATAGTTTTTCTGTTTGCTCTTCCACCCCTTTGGCAACGTCAATAACCATAAGTCCAGAATCGGCGGCCACCAAGGTCCGTAAGGTGTCTTCCGAAAAGTCTTTGTGGCCAGGGGTGTCCAATAGATTATATTTTATGCCATCTTTTTCGAATCGCATTACCGAGGAAGTAACCGAAATCCCTCGTTCTTTTTCTATGGCCATCCAATCCGAAGCCGCATGATGTGAAGCTTTCCTAGCACGTACCGATCCTGCCTCGTGTATCGCTCCCCCATATAGGAGTAACTTTTCGGTCAAGGTGGTTTTCCCCGCATCCGGGTGAGATATAATGGCAAAGGTCCTTCGTTTTAAGGCCTCTGACTGTATGGTTGAATCGGCGGTAGCCGTTGAGCTCATATTGGTAAAATTTATCTAGGCTGGTAAAATACGACCTTTTTCAACCGATTTCATTTTGTTTCACAACTAAGAAGCAGTTGATTGTTCCACCAAAGCCAATAAATTTTTTAAATCCTCGACCCGATGAGCATCTTCACTGCGCTCATAGCTATGCATCAAATTTCGAATACATCGGGTGAGGATGTCTATGTCCGCTGCCATTTTGAAATGCTCTGGTCGCGGAGTCACATTGTTTTTTTTGAGAAAGAAATAGCATTGATCATAACTGACTTCTGCTCCTTGATCATAGGGATCGATGAGCTGCTCTTCTTGTGCCCCTACAAATATGAGCATAAAATGGATCGGCATATTAACCCCAAATACGGGTAGTTGCAGCCTTCTGGCAATAAAAATGGCCACCAAACTCAAGGCGATGGGTAAACCTTTTCGGCGATCAATCACCTGATCTAAAAAGCCATTGGCTGGATCATGATAATTTTTGTTGTCCCCTTTAAAATTCAAATCCTCAAAAATGAATTTCATCAAAATCTGCATTTTATCACGTTCATTACGCTTATAACGCAGACTTGGGCGAATCATATCGGCAAAATGGTCTAAGGTTTTTACGTATTCACTGGTCCGAAGAGTTGGGTTCCCAAATCTTGCAAGTAACAACACCGCCTTTTCCAATTGGCTTCGGTTTTGAATACCCTCGGATAATAGCTCTGCAAACTCCTCTTTTAGGGTTTCAAAAGTGAGTTGATGAAGGACGTCTTTAATTCGTTTTTTTTCATCCTTGTCCTTGGATTCTACCCGAATCTGATCTAGCAGCGGAACGGCTTGCTCTCCGAGTTCTTGGAAACGAAGATGCACCTGTTCCTGCACAAAAGGATCGGGATCCTCCATCAAAAACATGAGCGATTCTATTTCGGAACGTGTAGACATGGGCTAAAAATACTAAAAGAAGGTCATCAATTCCGCTTAATAATGGCAAGAGTAACCACTATATTTGAGTAACCTTTGTTATGCATATAACTAACCAAGCTATGGCTATCAACGTTTCTTCAGAAGTCGCTCGATTAAAAAGTGTTTTAGTACACACTCCTGGGCCAGAAATGTCGTTGGTACGCCCCGGATTGAAATCCGAATTACTATTCGACGATATTATTTTTGAAGAAGATGCCCGCGCCGAGCATTTGGATATGCTGGAAGTGTTTCGAAAAATAATGGGGCCCTCATCTACTGTATATGAAATTCGTTCGGTTTTGTTGGAGTGTTTTCAACAATCCGAAGCTCAGGAATACTTTGTAGAAGAGCTTATACGAGCCTTTTCTTCGCAACCTTTAGCCTTGTTGAAACAGGAACTATTGCACTTAGCCCCAGATGAATTACTGCGGTGGGCCATAGAGGGATCGGCCAGCATCTCCCACGAAAAACTTGCTCAAATTCAGGTGCATCCCATTCCGAACCTGCTCTTTACCAGAGATCTGGCCGCTGTGGTGGGACATCAGATTATACTCTCACGCGCCGCTACTCCGGCTCGATTACGAGAATCCATTCTTATGGATACACTGGTGCATTTTCATCCGTTGTTTGAGTCATTACGCCATTCCATTATTCGATTACCTGCCGAACAATCGATTGAAGGTGGGGATATCCTGGTCGCTTCGGACCGTTTGGTGTTGATGGGGATTAGTGAAAGGACTAGTTTTGCGGGGGTGCTTCAGGCCGCAAAACCCCTATTGACTGGAGGAGTCGAAACTGTTTTAGCTATCGACATACCTAAACAACGCGCTTCTATGCACCTGGATACCATCTTTACCTTTGCAAGTGAAACCGAGTGTGTGGTATACCCACCTGTGATTGAGCATACGGCTAATAATGTGGTGGCGCTACGGCTCGTTGGGGAGCAGGTCGTGGTGGAATCTCGGTATCATATAAAAGAGGCTTTGGAGGAATTTTCTGGCAGGGAGTTTCGGTTCATTGCCTGTGGGGGGAGTGAGCGGGTGCAGCAAGAGCGGGAGCAGTGGACGGATGGCGCCAATGTGTTTGCCCTAGCACCTGGTGTTATCATGGGCTATGATCGAAATACCTACACCTTTCAGAGTTTGCAAGAACATGGATATACCTACATGAAAACCCAACAGTTTTTGGAGGAATATAGACATCGGGAATTAGACTGGGCAGCCATTGAATCAGGAGCACTCAAACTGGCCATTGGGTTTGAGGGGCATGAACTCTGTCGTGGTAGAGGGGGGGCGCGCTGTATGACACTTCCACTTGAACGGATTCAACCCGGCAAAGAAACTTGAGTTTTTTTCATGAGTGATCAACTAAACAACGACGATTCATCACGACGTTTCGAGCAATGGGATTTTTCATCTGAGTATATGGGTGATATAGAGCAAAGGCCTCGTACGTGGCCTTCAACCCGAGAAATTATCAAACATAGCTTGCTCTTCATGCTCACCTTTGCATCGGTGAGCATCGTTAGCACCTTACTAGTAGGTAAGGGCCTTGAGATTCGATCTTGGGCTGGTGTTCAATTTCCCTTTCCGAGCCAAGAGGATTTGGTAACGGGCGCCCTTTTTGCCAGTCTTTTACTTTCATTTCTAACGGTCCACGAGTTTGGACATTACTTCGCCGCGGTATATCATCGAGTGAAAGTAAGTTTACCCTACTTTATACCCTTACCTGTAGGTATTGGAACCCTGGGCGCCGTCATTCGCATTCGGCAGCGCATACAAACGACCTACAGTTTGTTTGATATTGGAGCCGCGGGCCCCATTGGTGGTTTTATTGTGTCGTTGGTGGTTCTAATTGTGGGGTTTATACGCTTACCCGATCCTAGTTTTCTCAATGAATTTGGGGACCACCAAATGCTTATTGATTATTTGAATCAATTTGGGGAATACCCACCATTGCCCACCTTAATGGAGGGTCAAATGGTTTTCGTTTTTGGGGAGACCCCTTTGTATGCATTTATTTCATCCTTTTTTCCTGCTGCACCACCCATGTATGAAATTATGCACTACCCCTTTCTCTTGGCAGGGTGGTTTGGCCTGTTTTTTACGGCGCTCAATTTGATGCCTGTTGGTCAATTAGATGGCGGTCATATATTGTATAGTCTTGTTGGCTATGAAAAGCATCGTA
>Ga0181593_10001705_pt1 | contig 20069 bp, 17 predicted proteins | sample 071ome_19_FD_133756 | JGI IMG/M metagenome (GOLD analysis project Ga0181593, IMG submission 133756) | Coastal salt marsh microbial communities from the Groves Creek Marsh, Skidaway Island, Georgia - 071413AT metaG (megahit assembly) | ecosystem: Environmental > Aquatic > Marine > Intertidal...
GATTAAAGGGCCTGTCTATGGAAGAAGTCTGGGGATCTCTCAGACGCAAGGGCTATAACAATCAGTTTGAAAATTTCGCGGGCACTCAGCAAAACGGCTGGGACATCCTGCATCCCGACCAAGCAATGACGGGGCGAGCTCTGACCGCGCAGTTTATGCCGCTGCGCCCAGATTTCAACGGCTACGTGCAGCGACAGGCCGAGCGCGAAGGCACTAAAACGCCCGTAACCAACTACGCGCCGATTATCAAGCTGCAGAAAGGCGATATTTACATCGCCGACAGCTATGGAAAAATAGTCGATGGCACGCTGATAGGCGATAATCTGGGGAATGCCATATACGCGGCCAGCAAGCGCGGCGTCATATTTAACGGATCGGTTCGCGACGTGGAGGGCCTGTCCGAAATAGACGGCTTTAACTTCTGGATTCGCGGTTCCGATCCATCGGCCATCCGCGAAATGATGGTGGCAACGATCAACGCGCCTATACGAATTGGACGTGCAACCGTTCTCCCGGGCGACGTGATCTTAGCCAAATCGACGGGCGTGGCGTTTATCCCCCCGCACCTCGTACAGGAAGTCGTTCTACGCGGAGAGTACATCGCTCTGCGCGATGCCTACAATTTTTTCTGTATCAAAACGGGTAAGTATGAGTATGTGAACGAAGCATTCGTCGTCGAAGCTGAGGTATTCGAGCGCGATTTCCGCGCTTGGCTAGCGCAAAAGAAAGACTTACCCATGCCCAGAGAGGAACTCGAAGCCTACTTAGGCCAGCTCGACGCAGAGAAAAAAGCTAGGCGCTGATAGGTAGTGCAGAACGAGTGGACTCTCAGGGCAGAAACTGGTTGGCCCGCTCTAACTTCTCGGGAAGGTGCGGCACGCCAAGCAACAGACCAAGACTGATTCTCACTTGATACGTACAGTTTTTTTTGCAGTAATTTGTAGAATACCAACATACTTGCACTCTTCTCAATAAGAAATACTCGGAAATTCCGACAGTGAGAAGCACTGCACACAAAGACACTCTGCGAAACGAATTCTCTATTTGAACTCGAAGACAAAGACCTGGCTCCTGCGCATCCTGCGCGCAGTCGCAATAGTCGCCCCTTTCGTTTGGATTTATGCACAGCTCGACTACGTCGAGTTGAAAGCGGTCTTACAACGCGTACCATATTGGGTCTTAGCTATGGCCCTTCTTTCGCCCCTACTGCCGATGGCGATGCAGGCATTTCGCTGGTGGATCTTACTTCGCACTGCAGTAACCGACTTATCTCTATGGAAAACTATAGAATGCCACTTTGCAGCTTCTTTCTACGCTATGATCCTACCTGGAGCCAGCGCTCAAGAAGTGGTGCGCGCCTTCATATTATCACGGCAGATAGATTATGCAGTTGTTTGGGGGTCGACTTGGCTATCTAAACTCCTAGGCCTTGCAGGTTGGATGGGCATCGGTCTACTCGGCATTGCGTTTGAAAAACAGCTGCTCAACTTGGGCTCTTTTAATACACATATCCTATTGCTTGCATCTGCAGCAATTCTCTCTCTCGCACTAATCGCTTCATTCTCCAAGCGCCTAACGCGACCCGTTCGACTTTTAAGCGAGCGTTTCGTACCAAAATCTCTGCTAAAAACGCTGACAGTAATACGAGATGCCGTATATGTTTTCCGCACGCAATACCGTGCATTAGCATACGCGACTATTACCACGTTTTGCATTCAGTTTGCTCTTATATTTGGAACCGCGATCGTAATCTACGGCGTTAGCGGCCAGTTCTTCTTTTGGCCATTTGCCGCGATTTTAGCGCTGATTGAGGTCACCATTGTCGTATTACCGCTGACGCCGGGGGGAATAGGCCTTCGGGAAGGGCTTATGGCTCTACTCTTTACGCGCATAGGGATAGGAACTGAGGAAGTGGGCGTGTATATCGCACTAAGCTTCTTAGGAACGCTGTCTCGATTAGTCGGCGGTATACCTGTGGTTCTGGGCCGTGTTTCACAAACTACCCAGAAGTCCGCACCCATCGAATAAGTATGGTAGCCTCTACCTACGAACCGCTTCAACGCGATGGATACGTATGCAGAAACTATCGCGGCATAGAGACCGTGGTTCGATTTTTCGCATAAATCCCTTAGCCTATGCGATCTTTTGACGCAATAAACGTATAACAGTCGTATATACGTGCATAGCGGGTATCTCTGAATGTAGAAAACGCAACTTCGGTCTGGAAACCGATATCTTCTAGAATATCAAAGAAATCCCGCCCGAATCTATTAAACGCTGGAATGTGGCCGCGTATGCTATCACCGTGGTATTCTACGGGCAACACAATAGGCTTCCAAGTGCCCTGTTCAAGTCCCCAAAGTGGCTCAGTTTTTCTGTCGAAAAAGAACGGCACAGTAAAGACAAAAAACCCTCCTCTTTTCAACACGCGATAAATATCAGACAAGGCCCTCTTATAATCTTGCACATGTTCCAGAACATCTTCCGTTATTATCAAATCGAATGATTGATCTTCAAAAGACATTTCTTCGATATTCTGACATTGGATGCCGTCCCTCCACTCTCCAGACTGACATCCGTCGTAATATTCTGATGTAACAACGCATTCAAGATCGCGAATAGTCGAAGCTACAGCGCCCGAAAATGCCGAAATGTAAACGCTAAAGTCCTCGATTTTATCTATATCTTTTATACGTCGAACACCACGATCAGCATAAAGTCGCTCTACGACCCGTACTAAGTGGCGATTCCTAGAAATGCCACGGCAGAAAATACACTCTAAGTCATCGCGTAAAGTACTGTAGGACTGCGTATGTAAGAACACTGTCGGCATTCTGCAGATGGTGCAATATCCCAATCTATTACGCCACAAGTAGCGCCCGTATCGATAAAACGGTTTTCTCACAAAACACCTCCAACAAGTTATGCTATCAAGCTTCCAACCAGATGCTACGATCGACTCATTTTAAAACAAATAAGTCTGGGTAATTTTATCAGCAGCAATCGACAAGGGGTTTAGAATACACAATAAAAACCCAATGCCATTTCTACATGGCGTACAAAAGTTATGCCATTAAATAATGCACAGTTACTCAGGGCAGAAACTGGTTGGCCCGCTCTAACTTCTCGGGAAGATAGGTATCGATTACGTGATTTAAGTCGTGCACCGCAAAAGCCTGCTGCTCGGCGCGATAGCCCATCTTTTTGAGCTTGAGCAGCGCGTCCTGCCATTTCTTATAGTGCTGAACAAAGGGATCGTTTTTGAGCGCATCATCAATTCGCTTTATATCTACTTCCGTCATCTTATGCGTTGGAAGGCCATATTCTTCTATATCATCCGGCGTCACGCCCAGAAAATGCGCGCGCGGAACGCAGAAAGCTTCATTGATATGCGCGGCGTTCCCCGATCCGACCTTTAGCGTTCGATAAATATTGCATATGCCGTAGGGATCACAGTCGACAAAAGCATAGGTCGGAATATCGAGATCTTCGCTCATGCGCCGTATAAAACGGCGGGTAGCGCGCGTTGGAACGCCTCCCATTGAGATCAGAATGCAGTTTGCAGTACGCCAATAGTTGTGTTTGACCAAGCGTTGAAACATACCGGCCGTTTCGATGGCAAGAATAAACTGAGCATCGGATTCAAAGCGCAGATGCTCTACGGAGATGGGGATTGAATACGCACCCGAACCGAATTTAGTGCAGTCTATAGCCAGTTCTTCATTGCTGTCTCGATCGACGTCAAACACGACCAGGTTTCCAGCAACCTCACCGCCCTTTTCTTCTGGAACAAAACCCAACTGCTCGCGGTTAACCGAGAAAAAGGCCTCGACATCATCGAGAACGGCGTCGGACTCGGTCTGCTCACCAAAGCGAATTTCTTCCGACCATCCCTTGGCCACATAATAGGCTTCGCGCTTGGTCGCGATGTCGTCAGTTTCTATCAGATTTTTTGACAGCGCAATCATTTTCAACGATTGCGCAAAAGTCTTTACCGTAGAGACGGCTAAGGAGCGCTCTTTGGTTTTGCGACCGATCTGAAAAAAACCCGCTTTCGGATCAAATCGGACGTTGCTCAAGTTGCGCAGCGGAAACTTCATGGACGGCTTTTGTTTGCGCAATATCTTGTCGCGAATGCTTTTGGCTTCTTTGGCGATCTGTTTTAGTAGGTCTTCATTCACGATCGACTCCTCTCCAACAAGCCCTGTAAATTCTTTTCGACGTTCTGCGTTTTTCGATCGCCGTCACCCGTTATTTCCTGCAGCGCAGCGGCAATATGGCCTATGTACTGGGCAATATAATCCTTCTTGCGAGCCGCTTCCGCCTCTCGGCGCATCTTGCCAATGTGCTCTCCCACCTTGCGACCACACTCCTGCACACCAAGTCGTATCTCCTTGATAATTTCGTCGTAGTGGGCAACGGCATCTTTACTCTCTGATGTAAAAGGCACCCACACTGAAGCCACATGTACCATTACGACGAGGGGCCCTGTAGGCAGTGCGTTATTACTCTGACTGATCCGATAGTTTCGCCAGTCGGTATCAATCAGACTCCGCGTTATCGCGCAGGCAGAAGGCTGGTAAAGCAGCGGAACGCGGTTGGCAAAGCGCATCAGCTTCACGGAACCTTCTGGGTTAATATCGCCACCGTAGGCAACGGCCACTTCTATTTGAAACGGATTACCTCGGTAGACCGCTGGCGGTCGCGTTGTCGATGCGTAAAAAGCCGCTTGAACGTTGGCCTGGAGAGAGGCGGTGAGCAGGTCTTCACCAATAGGAGCAATGCAGTCTGTAGGTGGACGCATCAGCTTGGTCGCGTTGATTGCCTTGAAAAGGCGATCGCTCTCTTCTCGCGCAATGCTTTTAGGACGTCCATTCGGTTTGAGGTCTGCTCTAGTACAGATATCTTTGGCAACCCGCACGGAGACGCGGGAGAACTCCTGTGTGAGAAAACCCTGCAGCGTGCGGTGCGGCGTTCCCTGCAGCATCTTCATCAAGACGCCCAATTCAATACCGTGAGGATGAGGCTTAATTTCTTGGGCCTCTTGAGGCATTTCTTCGCTACTACGCTCATAGAGCTCTTCTCGGCCATCAGGTGCCGTATAGAGCAGCTGTAAATGCGGGTTCGCCAAGGCCGTCTGGCGCAGATATTCATCTACCGACTGTCGGCCGCGCTGGTACCGCGCTTCCATCTCTATCTCGACCTGCGTGCCCTGTTTCTGGTCCCATTCGCACGGCTCTTCACGCACGATCTGCGGCTTGTTGCGCGCCGTATCGATTTGCATCTCGTAGTAGTGGGCTGGCCGCTTGGCTCCAGTGCGCGAAATGACGCGCGTAGCTTTCCCCGTAGTTAACTGGCCGTACATACTCGCCGCAGAAATACCAATCCCCTGCTGGCCGCGCGACATGCGTAAACGGTGAAACTTTGAGCCATAAAGCAGCTTCCCAAAGATGTTGGGAATCTGACTTTTAACGATGCCAGGACCGTTATCGCAGACGCGCATTATGTATCGATCATCCGCAACCTGCGTTAACTGCACTTCAATATCGGGCAGTATACCCGCCTCTTCGCAGGCATCTAAGCTATTGTCGACCGCCTCCTTTATACCTGTTAGCAACGAGCGGCGCGGATTGTCAAAGCCCAGCAAGTGGCGATTGCGGCTAAAAAATTCGGAGACGGAAATCTCGCGTTGGCGCGCAGCCATCGATTGCGCATTCACCTTACTGCTACGAGCGGCGCGAGACGAAGATGACGACGCCGAATCGGCAGACAGCAAATCCATCTGGGTATCTTTTTTCTTACCCATCTACAGTCCTTTTTCGGGAGAGCGAAAAAGCCCCTGCGCAGGAAGGACCTACGAGGGCATCACACACTATGATCTGGGAGAAACAGGAGCAAAAATGTAAGGCGCGTAAAGAGGGGTTGTCAATAAGATCAGGACTCTAAAGAACCCTCATTTTCAGATGCGTACGTTGACAAAAGGCTCTTTGTGGACACATTCCTCTCTGCGCATATCCCTCCTGTGGGATGCGTTGGTTTCACGTCAACTGATCCGACGCATCCCACACCCATACACCGACCCATTCAACACCCTATTCCGTAGAGAAAAGTAGTCGTATTACTGCGCCATGAGGCGCGGAAATCTTCTCCTTCCGCGCGCGCAGCATGTGCAGTATATCGCTCTTATCAAGTCCTTCGTCACGCATGTATTCAATCAGAGGCTGATTGCGGTCGTCCGGCGTTACTCGATCTATCACCGCATAGAAGCTTTCCAGCAGTGATATCGTATTCACAGACGGTGATTGGACACCTGTGCGGTCTCCCATTCCACCGCTGAGCAGGCGCTGAGCAGACTGAAGTATGGTTCGGCGCTGCGCATCTTTGGGGTCTATACTCTCGACGATCTCACGGCAGGCAGCAACCGACCGCTCCCCAAGGCTGGCAACCTCTGCGACGAGTTCGTCATAGCAATCCATCCGATCTAGACGCAGCAATACCCCAGCTAAGAGAGTTAGCAGGTCGGGATTCCCTCCATCTAATCTTCTGCGCTCAGTAAAAACGTGCCATCGTGCGCGCACGCGCTGAGGATCATAGGAAAAGCGCGCCGGATGCTCCGGGACGCGGGCAGCCAATTCGTCTATGATTTCGCGCGCGTGCTCTCCAACCACGAGCCTCCTCCCTCCAGTCAGCTGAGTATACTGCGGTAGGAACACGTCGTGATACCGCGGATGGCGATCGAGCTTGCGAATAATCTCGCTGAGTAGAAAGCCTGAAAAATCTGGGGATTCTCGATCTAAACGCAGGTAATAGTCCCAGATAATCTCTATTAGACCGGAGAGTAGTTCGTCATCGTTTTCCGTGTAGGACAACAGAGCATCGCGTTCAATCATGAGCTGCATAACGTCGTGCCCGCCGCCTAGTTTAAGCAAGCGAAATCCCAATGACTTCTTCTTGCGAAAAGACAGGTGCTGGCAGTTGTTAAAAAGCCCCTGTAGATCTTCGAGCGCCTTCACGTGCAGTAACTGACGAAAGTCTAGCGCAACGCTCCCGTATTTGGGCTCTTCCGGACTGCTCGAATAGCGCATCAATTTCTCTTTGAATTCGACTGTGGGATAGTAGCCACCTCCCCAGTATTCTCCTTCGCCCCATCCGATCTCCGCAAAGCCCCTAATCCCAGGCGCACCGAGTTCAACAAGCTGATCCATCAGTCTATCACCCTTGATCTGCGCACTAATGCCAAAGCGCCCCGCATCCTGTAGATCGTGCTGCAAATCGGCCACGCCCTCCGGTTGGGTTGGCTGTCCCAAGCGCTCTGCCGCGGCAAACGCCGCAGGATGTACAATATCGCGATCGATATCGTAGAAGCTCGGATACCCCAAGTTGTCCCGCGTGGTAAAGAGCTTTAGCCGCGCCCATTTGCGTTCGAGCCCTTCGTCAAAGACGCCGTCAACCCAAGCATACGGATCGCTGTCGTCTTCTCGCCGGATCGAGTATAGGTGTTCCTCATACGCGTTATAAAACAGATTGAACTCGCATTCTGGATCCTCGGAGCACTTCAAGTGCTGGTTCAACTCTTCCATTGTGCTACGCACAAAGTGATGACCCAGCGTGTAGTGGGAATGTAGATGTAACCGCGCGCGCCGAACGAATGACAGCAGCATTAAATAGTTCATCAGAGGCGTAGTTTCTGCTATCATGGTCTCGCTGATCGCCCAGTAATCATAGCCTTTATTATGGGCCTCCTTGAGCACCATCTCCGGCATGTAAACGGTTTTGCGCGTATATCCAACGTGGAAAGACTGGTGGGCACGGCAGTGGTGAAAAACGAGCAGGTCCGGACTCTTAACCATCGTCACGCTAATGCCCCAGTGAAGCAGTGCGTCCACGTAGGATTCGGGCAGCTGACGAATGGCGCCATAGAAAAACTTTACCACATCGTGGCCGGCATGGTAGCGCGGGAGCTTGTCGTCGGCCATAAGTCGGCCGGCGCGCAGGCGGTTTTGCTGGCCAAAAACTATGGTCTTTTCGTGTCTGCGCAGGGACGCATTCACTTCGGCGTGCGATATAGCTCCTTCGCGCAAACCGCTGTTGGGACGTCCTTCGCTCGTAGACTCGGCATGCAGTTCATCGCTCATACCAGATAATATAAAAATCCCGCCGATCTTCGGGATCAGCGGGACTCACCTGTGCGCGCACTCACGAGAAGCACGTACCTATATACTCTACGCGCTAGCCGCGCCCGACGTAGTGCTGCTCAGTGGGCAGTACGATCGCTTCGAGAAAGTTGACGTGCGGCGGTAGCGCAGCCATATGCAGGCAGGCATCGGCTATCTCTTCCATGCTCATCATCGGCTCTCCACCATCCGAGACCATACCACTACCGGCCGTATTGCTACCTTCGTTCATGCGTCGCTCGACGCAAACATTGCCCGGATGCAGCGCTGAGACAACGATCCCATGGTCTCGTCCCTCCAAGGCAGCAGCTTTAGTTAACCCCCATACCCCGTGCTTTGTTGCCGTATAGGGCACCGAGTACATTCGCGGCATCTGCGCCGATATGCTGCCTATGTTGATAATGCGTCCACCCCCTTGCTCCTTCATCGTGCGGAAGGCCGCCCGCGTGCATAGAAAAGGACCCGTTAGGCAAGCACCTACCACGTTGTGCCACGCCTCCATGGTAATATCTTCAATAGGCCCCCCGTCGAAGGCCCCCGCATTATTGATGAGAATATCAAGGCGACCGTGCCGGTCTTGGGCGCTTGCAAAGAGCGCGTCAACCTGCGCTTCGTCTGCTACGTCCGTCGGCACATCCAATACTGCGACGCCAAATTCAGAGGCTATTTCTCGCGCCGTCTGGGCCAGCGCATCGGCTCCGCGCGCAGCGAGCGTCAGCGCAGCACCTTCTGCGGCCAGCGCCCGGGCAATCGCTTTTCCGATGCCGCGATTACCCCCTGTTACCAGCGCGACTTTACCATCCAACTTACCCATCTTTGCTGCTCCTTTGCTCAATGCGCAGCAGGTGAAAATCACCCGCCGCAAGTTCCAGCTCAATACGATCTTTTACCTGATCATACTGCACGCCAGTTAGGGCATCAAATGCCGCAGACTCACTCAACTGCAAACGCACTTTCTGAGCCGCATGCGCCCAGCGATTGACCACTAGGATGTGGCTTATGCGCTTACCATCGCCGAAGAGACCGACTTCAACCTCCCCATCGATGCGTCTAATCAGGCTGTTTTGCAGCAGCAGACGCGAGGAAAGAGTCCCGTGAAAATGCAGCAATTCCAAAGCCGGGCTCAGCGTGCGCAGATCGCCATTTATCTGCTGCACGGCCGCATAGCTAGACGTCGGCGCGCCGCCCGCATCAACGAGGCCCTCATACACGCGCGTTTCTACTACGCGCCCCTCGCCGTTTCGCAGTTCTTCAACCCCTGAACTGTATAGGAAATACACGATACCCGACGCCCCACGCGACAGGCCCAAGCCAACCTGCAGCCGTATCTCAGCAGGCGTTGGCTTGCGATAATACACCTGAGTGCCGCGCACTTCGCTCTGCACTTGCACAATCGCATGCCACCGCCCCGAACGTCCTTCAAGACCGCGTGCGACTTCGTCAAACCCATCGGCTAACAAGCTAATTCGGCGCTGAAATGAACCGCCCTGTGAGGGCACTCCGCCGCGAAATACGTAGTGTTCCTGCTGAAACACGTTGTCTCTACCACCCGAATCAAAGAGCGCATCAAAGAAGGCGTGCGGATCTTCATAGTCGCGCAAACGCCCTACGCTGTAAGCGGGGCGTTCCGCATCGATCTCGGCGAGCGCAACGACGACGTCAGATAGAGAATCGTACTGCTCTCTCCGATAGTCTTCGTGTCCAATCAAATATCCAGCAAAAGCCGGAGTAGCGTTCCATTGGCGATATACGCCTTCCACGACAGCACGCAGTGAATCCCCGTCTAAGCCTTCTCCACGCGTGGCCCAGTTATGCAATTTGTCGTATGGACTGTAGTTGCTCGGCTCGTAATAGGCCAACATGTGCCAGCCCCGATCAGAGGCAAAGCGCATCAACTGCTCTTCAGCCGTTCCCCGATCGTCTCTGTAACGTTGCAGCCACTGCACAGCGTTGACGCCGAGATCCGCTAAGTAGGCGCGATCCTGCTGGCCAAAGCGAAAGTCATTCATGCCAGCGGGAAGCCATGTCGCAATCCAAAGCGGCCCCGTCGGCAGCGTGCTCGGCGTATAGTCAAGACTAGCGGTCGGATTAACGGCGCTGCAGGAAGGGCCCATTAGAATCAATGCACATAGCACCGCAAACCGGCTGCTCGGAAGCATGGGGTGCTACTCGCTCTGTAGTTTGGGATTATTTGCGTGGCGGTCGCGGTCGCGACGCGTTTTCTTGTCCATTGCCCGCGCGAAGGCCTCTTCGAGGTCGACACCCGTCTGATTGGCCAGACAAATGAGCACAAAGAGCACGTCGGCCATTTCCATCCCGAGATCCCGCTCTTCGCCCTCTTTAAAACTCTGATCGCCATACGTCCGTGACATCAGGCGCGCCAGCTCGCCGACTTCTTCCATCAGCACCGCCGTATTGGTCAACTCGGAGAAATAGCGCACGCCAATGGTTTGGATCCACTCGTCGACTTCGCGTTGGTATTGGGTTAGGGTGCGTTCAGACATGGCGTATAGTTCAGGTGAAGGAGGGCACGCTCACGACGATGCCTTCGCCTTTACAGGCGCTCCAGTTTAGCGCCCAAGCTTCGCAGGCGATCCTCGAGGTACGCGTGGCCGCGATCGAGCTGATACAGGTTGTGGATACTTGTGCGCCCCTCAGCTGCCAGACCTGCCAATACACAGGCAGCTCCCGCTCGTATGTCGAGCGCGCGCACCTGCGCCCCCTTTAGGCGAGCCGGGCCGTGCACGATCACTAGGTTATCTTTTTCCGGCGAGAGTTGAGCGCCAAAGGCGCGTAAGTTCTTAATGTGTCCAAGACGATTCTCAAAGACGGTCTCGCGCACGTAGCTATCCCCTTTGGCAACGCAAGCAAGCGCCATGATGCAGGGCTGCAGATCGGTCGGAAATCCGGGGTAAAACGTGGTCACTACGTTGATGGGCGACAGCGTCTGTGGACCCTGCACGCGCAGCCAGTCTCCGTCTTGCGTAGTGTGCACGCCCATTTGTTCCAGCTTGGCCGTAAAGATACCCAGGTGGTCTAGCTCTACGCCCTGAAGCCGAATATCCCCGCCGGTGATCGCTCCTGCCATCATGAGCATGCCCGCGTCTAAGCGGTCGTACATCACTTCGTGTTCAGCTCCGCGCAGCTTCTTTACGCCGCGAATGCGCACAGTGCGCGTACCCGCTCCCTCGACGTCAGCTCCCATCTTTTGCAGCAGGTGGACAAAGTCGACGATCTCGGGATCTGAAGCCGCATTTTCTATTACGGATTCACCTTCCGCTAGCGAAGCAGCCATAACCAAGTTTTCTACACCCGTATGGCTGGGAAGGTCGCAGTACATATACGATCCAGCGAGTCGCTCAGCTACGACGTCAAATCCTCCCCCCGCGATGCCCTGCACCTCGGCTCCGAGTCTTGCAAACCCGCGATAGTGGTAATCAGTAGGGCGCGATCCGATCGTGCACCCTCCCACTTCGCGTATCCAAGCGCGACGGAAGCGGCTCAGTAAGGGGCCGACAAAAAGCACGGAAGCGCGAAAACGCGAAGAAAGGTCTTCGGGGAGCCTGTGCGATATGTCCCCAGACGCATCTATTACCGCCACACCGCGCTCCCCATCATATTCGACGCGCGCACCAAGCTCGCGCAAAACCTGCAGTGCGACCAATACGTCTTTGACCGGTGGAACCCGATGTAAAACGGTCTGGCCTTCTGTCGCTAGGAGTGAAGCGGCAATCATAGGTAGAGCCGCATTCTTCGAACCCTGAACAACCACCTCTCCGCGCAGCGCCTGACCACCTTCTACATACAGCACTTCTTCCGAAGCCATTTAATATCCTGGATTAACGATTATTGGAGAGGAATTTTCGGGGTGATTTCAATGTAAGGGCAGCCCCCCCTACGCGTCAAACACAAAACCGCCTAAGAGCTTATCCGCTTGACAGATACGTCCCCCTATCTATATTCGAATCCATTGAAAATTAGCAATAAATTACGCGTAAAATTAGCTAAACTCAACACAGGGGAAAGGACTAACAATGGCTGAAGCCCCAACAATCGTAGCCTATTTGAAGCCCGTCTGCGGCTGGAGCAACAGCGTGCGCGAGACGTTCGCGAAGTACCAGCTTAAGTACGAGGACAAGGACATCATTAACAATCCGGATATTTACGCAGAGATGGTGCAAAAAAGCGGGCAACCGCTCTCACCATGCGTCGAGATCAACGGACAGATGTTAGCCGATGTTAGCGGCGAGGAAGTCGAAGCCTGGATGGTCGAAAATGGCGTCGTTGAGTCGACTGCCGCTTAGCCCACTTTAAAACATAACGAGAAATGGCCGACCGCTGCATAATGCGGTCGGCCATTTCTTGTAATACCCTTAGTCCTAGCTGCTCAATATATCACTTAACTCCAGGCGCATAGCCTCGCAAATATTGGGCTGCTCGTGGTTGAGCGGACCATCTGCAGCCGAACGCAGGAGCGTCAGCGCGCCCAGCACGCCGCCATCGCGCTGGCTCAGCGGTAAAATATAGTTGAATCCCGTACTCCCTTCCGAGGCTCCATCCAAAAGAAAACCCACTACGCCTCGGGGCAAATCACTCTCTTCATCTGCGCTGGCCTGTCCCATGACTAAGAGGGCCGATTTCTGCGCGATTATAGCCTCTGCGAACGATCCATTAGACTCGTTGAGGACCGACTCTAGGTCAGAAGCGCGGCGGCCTAGCACGCACTGTAACTGCGGCTGCCCCTCTGCATTGACCCGCTCGTACACCATGGTTTCTGCAGCCTCGATCTGCATGAGCAGTTCCATGCCTTTTTTCACCGCCTCGTCCGGATCCATCGCCCGAAGCGCGTCGATTATGTGTGAGGGAATTTCTGCCGGTGCCGGCATGCTAAACGGGATGAGCGCAATGGGCATTTCGTATCCTTGACAAGATTATGGAAGCTACCTAATTTAATCGACCAATTCGGGTGGCTCTTTAGCTCAGTTGGTAGAGCAGGGGACTGAAAATCCCTGTGTCCCCAGTTCAATTCTGGGAGGAGCCACCATCTAATTATAGGCAGGGACTCAATGCACACAAGCATCGAGTCCCTGTTTTTTTTATCCGCTCGTCTAAACGAGAAACGTCGCGCATAGGCAAGCGACACGCGTCTGCAATACCTTCTTGTGCCAAATCAATTACTTTGGTCTATTCTCAATGAGACCCTTCCGCACTAAAAACTCATCGGGGTGACAATTATGCCAAAAGAAAAACGCATTCTTCTAACGGGGGCCGCCGGCAGCATTGGAAAAACGCTGTATGAGGCGTGGGAGACACAAGAGCAGTATGAACTGACGCTCTGCGACCTTCGCTTGCCCGACAGCCAACGCTCGCGCTGCACGGTCGCCGACGTCCGCAATTACCAGCAGATGCGTGCACTGTGCCAAGAGCAAGATGTGCTTGTTCACCTCGCATATGTGCCGCAAAAACACCTGGGCAAAGAAACCGGAGAAATAACAGACATCGGCGCTTCCATGCTTTTATTTGAGGCTGCGCGCGAGGCCGGAATCAGCAAAATAGTCCTAGCCAGCACCAACCACGTGACCGGCGTTAACGAACGTCGCGTTCCGGCGCGCCTGTCTACGGGCGATCAATTCCTACCCGACGGCTGGTATGGTGCAATGAAAGGCATGGCGGAAATAGCGGGCCGACACTTGGTAGAGAACTGTGCGATGCGCTTTATCTCTATCCGCATTGGATCTTTTACCGGTCGCGATCGGGCCGATAGCCTGCGCACCTCCAGCACGCTGCTCACGCCGCGCGACTGCGTTCAACTTTTTACGCTTGCAGTCGACTATGAGGGACCGGAGCGCTACCTAGTGACCTATGGCACCTCCGGCAATTACAGCACGCATCATCCGGGCTTTTTAGACCTTAGTGCTGCGATAGACATATTGGGCTATCAGCCGCAGGACAACGCACTGCGAGATTCAGGCGCAGACCTGCTACCTACGATGTCTGAAGAAAAGTAGCTGCGCATTCAATCTCTGTAGGGATCAAACTCATCGTCTCCCGCCATACATACCCCAATCGGCATCAGCGTATGCTCAACCTGCAGGCTGTCTGCGTGATATCCCAAGACGTCTTCTAAGCGCTTATAAACGTGTGGACTTTCGTCCGTCCCTGCACCGCGTAGCTCCACGTTGTTAAACGTGCGAATCCATTCCAGCATCATCTCACGCGATATACGACCCTCCGTGTGCTGAACCAGTGCTCCCTTTTTCCAACGACGCTTTCCAGCCGCTTCTGTGCGCGACATAACACGTCCCGCACCGTGCACCGTCGAGCAGAGACTTGCAGTAGATTCCTCCGATTCCTTGCCGCAAATAATCACCGATATATCACCCATAGATCCGCCAACAAAGCTGCGCTGTCCGGGAAAGCACGGTGTAGCCCCCTTGCGCACAACCCATAAATCGCGATCATCATGTCGCTCGCGCCAGGCAAAATTGTGGTGATTATGCACGCTGTCCAATGCCTGTGCCCCCAAGATCTCAGCAACTTTTCCGCACACCCAATCACGTCCCGCATAGGCATAGCGACCGGCCAGCTGCATGCACGCTATATATTGTTCACCCAAATCGGATTCAGCCTGCAGGCGCACCGGCTCAACCATCATACCGTCGCGTCCACCCCCGGCGCGTATAAAGTGTGATGCCAGCTTGTGTCCCAACCCGCGCGAACCAAAATGAACCCCGCACCATACGCGCTCTCGTTCATCGACAAAGAGGTCGACGTAGTGGTTGCCCGACCCCACGGTGCCCAACTGACGACGCGCCAGATCTTTGAGCTCAGCTGCCACCTCTATATTCCACGCTGGATCGTCTTCAAAGAGATCGGCCTCGACCCGCTCCCGATTTGAACGCCCCATGCCAAAAGAGATTTGCCTCTGTATGTCATCCATGATGCGGGAGATATTTTTTCGCACTTCGCCTGCCTCCACATCGAGCAGAACGGCCTTGTTACCGCATGCGATATCAAACCCCACGCCAGACGGAGAGATCTCTTCCTCATAGGCGACGACACCGCCGATGGGCACGGCGTAGCCCAAGTGATGATCGGCCATCAGCGCGACTCGAGCAGCCGAACTAGCACAGGTTTCCATTTGCGCAACGGCCCCCCTGTCTGGAACGCCCCATACGGGTATGGATCCAATGCTCTTATAGGTCATTGCGCGTGCTCTACCTGCCGGCCGGCGCATGAGTAAAGTAGCGATCTAAGAGTGCTTCAGGAGGCCAAGCCTCTAGCCTATCCAGCGTCTGACGCCATGCAAATTTGTCCAAGAGCACTTCTATCTCCTCACGGTGCTTGCGCGGCTCAGGGCGTCCTGCAGCGTTGGCGACCGCACAGACGAGTTGGGCATTGATCGCAGCGCATTCCGTCAACCCCGCGGCATATACCTTGTCGGCCGTATCGGCCCGCGTATGCACATACCGACCGGCGTCGGGATTGACCTGCTCGCAGCCAATCGCAACGGTTGGCACGCCGTGCGCCCAAAAGGGGAAGTGATCAGAAGCCCAGCCGGGATTACCTACTTCGACCGCTAGGGGTGATTGAACCTCAGCGACGCGCGCCCGTTCGGCTACTCCGCTAAGCAGCGAACGAACGCCTTCGAATCCCGCGCTAATCAAACGCACGGGACGACCGCCAACGTCGTTGTTTATCATCAGGACGGCGCGGTCCAGTTCGTTCATATGCTGATGCACGTAGGCCCACGAACCAACCAGTCCCAGTTCTTCAACGCCAAAAAAGATGAACCGCACCCCGCGACGCATGTGCATTTTATGCTGCGCTATACCACGGGCGGCTTCTAAGACGGCAACGACACCCGTCCCATTATCTACCGCCCCACTTCCCACGTGCCAAGAGTCGTAGTGACCGCCAAGAGCGACGTATTCGCGCTCTTCTTCCCTCCCGTTTATCAGTCCGACGACGTTCCAAGAGGTCCGCCACGCAACTGCGCTTTCGAGCGAAAGCCGCAGCCGCACCGAGCCCTTCCGCTGCGCCAAACGCTGTAGATAAGCCCCATCCTCACGGCTTATAGACGCCGTGGGTATGTCGCCAATTCGGTTAAACGCGCAGGTGCGTGCCGGCTGCAACCCACCGGCCATGCTGCGCGACTCGAGCAGAGCTACGGCACCAGCGCCCGCAGCGATCGGCATTTTCACCTGACGCGGAACGGGATGATACGGTGCAACGACCATTTTCCCTCTAATCTCTTCCCTTCGCGCTTCCACTTCTTCCTCGTCGCATTTTTTCAAGAACACAAGCTCCGCTTCGAGCCCGTCCGCAGGGGGAGATAATCCTGCGCAGCGGCACGCGATCTCGCGCTGTACGGGCTTCACAACCGAGAGCGCCTCTCCTTTGCACTCCCAACCCAGATGGGGAAACGGCTCCACGTTCACTCTGTCGACCCCGTAGCGGTTGAGCGTTTCTACAAGAAAGTCTCGTGCTGCCACCTCGCCATGACTGCCAGCAAGCCGACTGCCTATATCGTCGGCGAGTACCTGCATATTGTCCCACGCCTCAGAGGCGGAGAAGATTTCATCCACTACGCGCTGCTCTATCTCAGTATTCACGTATCTCGTTCCACGGTAAAAAACTTGACATTACGCTACATTTAAGGGTATATAATACACACTTAAAGAAACGCGTGTACTGTAATGCTTCGTCCAACGGATCTACAAGACAATTTTTCTAAAGCCCCTATGGCTGCACGAGAGCAGCATGTGCAGCAAACGCGGCCAGATCAGGCGCAGCACAATATAGCTCGTCAGCAAGACCAAGAGCGCGTTCTTGATCACAGCCGCATACGCTCCAACGAGAACGCCGAACCAAGCGAAAATCGCGTTGACGACCGGGCCAAAAAACAGGAAGAGCCAAAGCGTAAACCGCGAAAGTCTCTCCCTCCAGTAGAAGAGCAGGACAACGAGGGAGTAAAGCCTCAGCCCCGCATAGGAGGCGCACAGCTAATTGACATCACCATATAAAAAGAGCCCCGGCAGCGCACTGCCGGGGCTCTTTTTATTGGGATATACCTGCTTTATTCCCCCGGATACTCGTCATTTTCGTCTGCGTAGTCGCTGTCATTTACGAATTCTTCTTCGTAATCTCCGTCATCACCGTCATCATCGTCATCACCGTCATCACTGTCGTAATCATCCTCTCCCTCCAAGAGCGAAATGCGTCGCTGCAGCGCATCGTTGCGCTGGTTTGTAGCGGCCATGCGCTCACATAGTAGTTCGACAATATTTTTCATGATGGACATATACATGACGGCATTAGAGGCAAGGACCGCATCGAGATTCTTCTTCGTAATGACCACGGCAACGGAAGGTTCAATGGCCGAAATATTAGCCGAACGCGGCTGGTTTGTCAGCACCCCCATCTCGCCCGTTGGCGACCCAGGTAGAATTTCGCCCAGTTGGTCTCCGCCAGCGGTCGTGACCAACAGACGCCCGCGCAGCAGCACCAACATCTCATCGCTTGGCTCTCCGATTATATAAATCCGCTGTCCGACTTCGAACTGTTTGGACACAGCCACGCGCAAGATGCGCTGGATGTGCTCAATCTCCAAGCCCTTAAACACGCCGATCTTGCGCATAACGAGCATGAGTTGATGCTGTTGCTTGTTCATCTACTCCCCTCTTAAACCCTTCTCTTGCTCATAATTAGAGCACTTTGATCTTTTGTAAAAAATGATCTCTTTCTCTATTAGCCACATCAATAGCGTCTTCCCCGCCCAATACAGCCACAATGCCTTCTCTGGCCCCCCTATCAAGGATATCGGCAAAAAAACGGAAATCTTCCGCAGTTGTTCCCAAAATTTCCTCGCGCATACGCTGGCGGTAAACCTCATCGATGCCTGTCAGATGGCGCATCATAGACGTATACCCCTTGGCATCCGGCAGCTGGTAGCTGTCCAAATCGCCGATTGTGCCTATGATTGCTTTACTTAATTCGTCTTGCGTTATATCGAGTTTACGGAGAAATCCCCCGCTTCCATCGTAATTGTCGAGCGTGCTCAAAATATTGGGATCCCGATACGAAGCGTAGCCCAAAATACCCGAAAAGGGATCAAAAGAGCAAAATGCGCCATAGGCGCCTCCCTGAACGCGAATGCGATCCCAGAGCCAACTCGCCCCCAGATAGCGCGACACGACGGTGGACGAGCCGTGTAAGACGTATCCCAAGTCATACAGATTAGCCGCTTTTCCCACGTAGTTGACCTGAGCGGGAATCAACAATCCTTCATTGCCCGCACGTTCTGCCTGAGACCAGGTCTGCTTCGCCCGGTCGACGGCGGGCAAGCTGGAGAGCATCGCGGCCAATTCTCCATCGAAGTGGGATCGATCATCCCCGCTGAGCGTCACATTACAGAGGGCACCGGAGCGGCTAAATAGCAAATCCCGCATTTCTTCCAGTCGCTTCTGCACAGACGGCCAGTCCTGATCGATATCGACAACCAGCTGACGCAAAAAGAACAGATAGTCGACCCCACGCATCTGCTCAGAAAGCCAAGCGGCCCTATCAAAGCGCGAGCGCAGACGCAGCGAGACTACGCGATGTCCTCCGGGCACCAAACCCGATTCTTCACCGGCCTTCTCTTCCAATGCCATTTGCAGAAAGCGCGCGCGATCATCGAGCCTACCGCGGCACAAGACGTCACGCAGCAGCGCCATAAGCTCCGGCGCGCGGGTAACGGTCGATTTGCCGCGGAGAAATAGATAGGCGTGTAGTGCATCGCTCTGACGGTGGCCGCTCAGCACCTGCTGCGTCCACAGACCGCCCGTCTCCGAGCCAATCCGCTGCTGCAGCTGAACAAAGCTCTCATCCTGAGTTCCCATCTCCAAGAGCGCGCGGCCAAAAAGCGGCACATAGGGCAAGTACTCCTGGGGCAGCACGCTCAAATCAAACCCAATATCAAAGTAGGCGATTCCATTGGTAAACAGGTCATGGTGCAGTGTTTTTACCCCTTCAACATCGGTTTCTTCAAGGGGTATGGTAGTGATTTCCGGCTGAAGATCGCTCAGCTCCAAACGAGGCAACTTGGCTAAGTCCGCCGGATCGTCAGGCCGTTCCTGCGCTTCCTGAAGCGCGCGCGCTGTATCGGCAACTTCCTGTAGGGCACGATCATCCATCTGAGCATGCGCGGCGGCTAAACGCTCCTCCTCGGCTGCTTCCTGGCGCGCACCCTCTTCCTCATCGGGACGAAGAACAACGGTTGTGCGGTGCCTATTTTCGAGCAGGTGGCGGCGTATCAGCTCCGGCAAATAGCGGTCGTCTTCGCCGATGCGCTTACGCAGGCGGGCAAGGGAATCTTCAAAGCGCAGCGACTCCAGCGGATCGCGATCATACAGCCAGTGTGCCAAACTGCGCAGCATGAGGGCCAGGCCGCGTGGAAACGATCCCGTATTATTTTCACGCAGGCGAAACTCGGCCGTATTGAGAGCGGCAGCGACCATACCCGCATCAACGCCCTCTTCGGCGACTCGTTCCAGCGTGCCGACCACGAGCTCTGCAACCGCATCAATATCTCTTTCGTGCACGCCTTTTAAACCGGCGCCAAAAAAGAGCTGCTTCATCTCCGTCTCCAAACCGCTGCCCGTTACGTCCTCGCCAAGTCCCGAATCGATGAGGGCTTTGCGCAGCGCAGAGGCGGGCGTGCCGAGCAGCACGTAATCGAGGATCTGCAGTGCTCGCCGATCGTCGAGGTCAATCTCTCCGTCGAGCAGCCAGTTAACGGTCACAAAAGAGGCCGCTTCTTCGCCCTCGCTAGCGTAGACGTGCTCGAGGCGACGAGGTTCTGAGAAACGCGGCTGGTCACCGATCTTGGAATCAACCGCACGGGGCTCAAAA
>Ga0181593_10001713_pt1 | contig 20033 bp, 20 predicted proteins | sample 071ome_19_FD_133756 | JGI IMG/M metagenome (GOLD analysis project Ga0181593, IMG submission 133756) | Coastal salt marsh microbial communities from the Groves Creek Marsh, Skidaway Island, Georgia - 071413AT metaG (megahit assembly) | ecosystem: Environmental > Aquatic > Marine > Intertidal...
AACGATCTGTGTAAGTTCGTCTCGACGCCAATCGAGCAGCGGCCGGAGCACCGGGAGTTCACTATCCGGGACCTGGCCCCGCTCACGCACACCCGCGAGCCCTGCAACGCCGCTGGCACGCGCCAGGCGCAGCAAGAGCGTCTCGGCCTGATCGTCGGCATGGTGGGCAGTGGCCAGCGCGGCGCGGCCGGATTGCTCTGCCCATTCTGCAAGCGCGCGATACCGGGCCGTCCGCGCCTGCGACTGAACATTGCCCGGCCCCACCGAAACCGGCAGCACCGCATGGTCGACGTGCAACACCGCACACAGATCTGCGACAAATTGCGCTTCGGCGGCGCTTTCAGGGCGCAGCCCGTGATCGACAGTCGCTGCAGCGATCCGGCCCGGCAAGGCTGAGGCCGCGAGCAACAGGAGCGCGCAGCTATCCGGCCCGCCGCTTACCGCGAGGCCAAGCCGCAGATCGGCCCGATCTGTTCCTTCCGGCCAGATTCGCGCAAGCCCGTCCAGCAATCTCCCGACCGACTCGCTATCGGCCGGCAGCAGGTCAACTCGGGCAGGACAGACCCCGACGGGTGCCATCGTATTGCCCCTTCAGCCGTCCGGCGGCTTCGGCCGCATAGGTCTCGCTGAATTCAGCCAGCGCGATGCAGGCGCGCTTGTTGTCCTTCAGCTGCTTCATTGCGCCTGCCAGGAACAGCAGGCTGTCCGGCGCGCGCGCGCCGCGCTTGTCGGCCTGGTAGTTTTGGAGAAACCAGCTGGCGGCTTCGGTCGGCTGACCGTCATCGAGGAATGCGCGGCCCAGCAGATTGCGCCCCCAGCTGATGCGGCTGTGACGCGGATATTTCTCGACAAACATCTTCAGCTGCTGACGCGCTTCAGGATAGAATTTCGCGTCCCACAGGCGGAAGCCATAGCTGTATTCGTCGTCGCCGGGATCGCCAGTCTGCGGTTTCTCAATCGCGCGCACGGCGGCCAGGCGACTGGCTGATGGTCCTGCGGCGGGCTTGGCCGAGGCGCCCCCGGTCATCGCGTCGAGATTGGCTTGCGGTGCCGGTTTGGGAGCAGGCGCTGGCGCCGGCGCGGGGGTCGTGTCGCTTGCTGCCGCCGTCGCAGTCGGTGCGGGCGTTGCACCAGTCGCGGGCGTGGTCCGAATGATGCCCGCGCGCTCTTCGAGCACGCCGATCCGGTTGGCATTCTCTTCGACCTGTCCGGTGAGCCGGGCAAGCTGCGCCTCGATCGCGTCCATCCGGGTAAGAATGTCGGTCACCGCCGAGGTCGACGGCGCGGCAGTCCCGGCCTGGCCTGAAGTCCCGGTCGACACCTCCGGCTTGAAAAAGCGCTCGTCACCGCCGGGAAACACCTTGCGCTGCAATGCCCGTATCTCGGATTCGATCTTGCGCAGCCGGACTTCGGAACCTGCATCCTGCGCCGAAACCGCGCTGGCTGAACCTGCCAACAGCGCCGCGACCACCAGCAGCGAAACCGGACCCTTTCGTCCCGTCCGCTCGATCCAAGCCCACATCGTTTCCGGCCTCCTCAACATTTCAGTCGCGCCCCACCCTGACAGGGACAGCCCTTACCGCTGATGAACCGCAGCCAGGGCGAATTCTCGCAGACTTGCCCAAGCAGGCCGGTCCTGTCGAGATTCTATGGCTCCGAAACAGTGGAAGTTTCGTCCGTGCTGCCCGTTGCGGCAGGTGCCGGCGCAGCCTGCAGGCTCGCTGGCGCCAGCGAGACATCGCGCAGCACTTCCATTTCCGGACGCAGCGGGCCAAGCACCTTCGTTCCCACTGTCACCTGCAAGGCATCGGGACGCGCGGTCGTCAGCACCGCCCCCTCGGCATCGGCAGGAACGGTGTAACTTTCATTGAGCGCCAGTATCTTCTGGATGAGCTGTTCGCCGTCGGCATTGCTGACCTTGACCCAGACCCCATCGATCGTGGCGGTCAGGCGGACTGCGCCGGTTGCCGCAGCAGGCCTGGCCGGAGGTGCCGCCTTGCTTATCGTCCGCTCTGCCTGCACCGCTTGCGGCTCTTCCTGGACAAGATCGGGCATCGAACCCGCCGGAGAAAGGAAGCTGCGCCAGAATACGAACAGCAGCGCGAACAGCAGGATGAAGCCACCGCCCGCCATCCAGGCGAGCGACCGCGACGGCACCCGGGCGGGATCGCCGGGCTCGAAATTCTCGCCGCGCGGCTGCCTGGGATGCAATTCCTTCTGGCGCGCCAGTTCATCGCGAACATCGCGGACAATCGCGTCTTCGTTGAGGCCGAGCGCGCGCGCGTAGGATCTGCTGAATCCCACGGCATAGGTGCGGCTGGCCAGATCGGCGAAACGGTCTTCCTCGATCGCCTCGAGATGACGCCGGGAGACGCGCGTACGCGCCGCGATTTCCTCAAGGTCCAGCCCCGCAGCAAGCCGCGCTTCCCGCAACTGCTCGCCCGCAGTCAGCAACGGCAGCGAATCGTGCTGATCGTCTTCGTTTGCCATCCCAATCCAAAACCGCTGGTCTGCAGGCGCAAACCGAGCGCACAAAAGTATGGAACAGGCTCAAAGTCAAATATGGGTAGCTAGGTTAGGGTCCAAAGTTCGCGCTTTTCTGCCAGAGCGTTGCCAAGCCGCGCCGGAATGATCAATCGAGCGCTATGCGATGCGCTTGCGCCCACTGTGCGAGTGCTTCGCGCATGTCGGGCGGCGGAGCGGCAAGCCAGCCCGCCATCGCCTTTTCGAGAGCCTCGACATCCAGCGAACAGATCAGCTCCTTGATCGGCCCGACGGATGCTGGCGTGATCGACAGCCGGTGAATACCGATGCCGATAAGCGCCATAGCCTCCAGCCGGCGACCTCCCATTTCGCCGCATACGGCGACATCGATCGGGTAGTCGCGCACGGCATTTACGGCGCGGCGCAGGAACCGCAGGATCGACGGGCTGAGCCAGTCATAGCGCTCCGCCAGCTTGGGATTGGCGCGGTCGGCGGCGAAGAGGAACTGCGTCAGGTCGTTGGTGCCGATCGACAGGAATGAAATGTCGGACGCAATCAGATCGAGCTGGTCGGCCAGCGAGGGCACCTCGAGCATGACGCCGTATCGAACCTTTTCGGGCCGTGGCTTCTTCTGCTTGCGCAGGAAATCGATCTGTGTCTCGAACAGGTCCCTGGCCGCTTCGAATTCCCAGGCCTCGGAGACCATGGGGAACATGACGTTGAGCACCCGCCCTGACGCTGCTTCCAGCAGCGCCCTGGCCTGCACCTTCAGCAGCCCCTCACGTTCGAGCGCGAGGCGCAGCGCCCGCCAGCCCATGGCCGGGTTTTCCTCCAGGTCATCGCCTTCCTGTCGCAGGTAGGGCAAGGTCTTGTCGCCGCCGATATCGACCGTTCGGAATACGACCGGCTTGTCGCCCGCCGCATCGAGCACCTCGCGATAGAGCCGGGTCTGGCGTTCGCGCGCGGGCAGTGTCGCGGCAACGAGGAACTGGAACTCGGTGCGGAACAGGCCGATGCCGTCCGCCCCGGTCAGGCTGAGGTTGGCTATATCCTCGCGCAGGCCCGCATTGATCATGACGGTGATGCGCTTCCCGTCATTGCTGACGGGCTCGACATCGCGCAGCGCGGCGTAAGCGGCCTGCCGTTTGCGATATTGGGCCGTACGTGCCTCGAAACCGTCGACCATTGCCGGAATCGGCCTGACCGTGACCGAGCCCTCACCGGCATCCAGCAACAATTCCTCGCCCTCACGCACCAGCGCGCGCACGCTGCGCACCCTGCCGAGCACCGGGATTCCCATCGCGCGCGCGACGATCACCACGTGACTGGTGAGCGAGCCCTCCTCGAGAATAACGCCCTTGAGCCGGCGGCGATCGTATTCGAGCAGTTCGGCCGGGCCGAGATTGCGCGCGATCAGTATCGTGTCGCTGCGCAGGCCCTTGCTCGCGGCAGTGCCAAGCTGCCCCGAAACGATCCGCAGCAGCCGGTTGGCGAGATCCTCCAGATCGTGCATCCGGTCCGCGAGCAGCGGATCGTCGATCTGGCGCATGCGCATTCGCGTATGTTGCTGCACACGCTCGATCGCAGCTTCTGCCGTGAGGCCTGAATCGATCGCCTCGTTGATGCGCCTCGCCCAACCTTCGTCGTAGGCAAACATCTTGTAGGTCTCGAGCACCTCGACATGCTCGCCCCCGACGCCGAATTCGGCCTGGCTCGACATCTTGTCGATCTGCTCGCGCATGCGGTCGAACGCGAGCAAAACGCGCTGGCGCTCCGCCTCGGTGTCTTCGGCGACGACATGCTCGATAGTGACGCGCGGCTGATGATATACAGCATCTCCGATGGCCAGACCCTTGACCAGGGTGAGGCCGCGCAACACCTCGGGACCCGACTGGCCGGCACTGCGAGCGCCGCTGTCCTCCTCGTCGATCAGGCCGGCGCTGGCGATCAGCTCGGACAGGACCATCGCCACCGTCTGGAGAGTCTCTATCTCGACTTCCTGGTAGCGGCGCGGATCGACATGCTGGACCGACAGCACGCCCACCACCCGCTCGCGGTGGACGATGGGAACGCCCGCAAAGGAATGAAACTTGTCCTCGCCCGTTTCCGGCCGATAGGAGAAGTCGGGATGGGCCGCCGCCTCGGCAAGATTGAGCGTTTCGCTTTCCTGCGCGATCGTGCCGATAAGACCTTCGCCTATCCCCATGCGGGTGACATGCACGGCTTCCTGCGCAAGGCCACGCGTGGCGAACAGTTCGAGCATGCCTTCGCGCAGCAGGTAGATCGAGCAGACTTCGCTATCGAGACATTCGCCGATCACTTCCACCACGGTGTTCAGCTTGACCTGCGCGGGACTGCGCGAGGCCATGACTTCGTGAAGCCGCGTGAGAATATTTCGCGATGCCGCGATCGCCGTCGTGTCCATGCGCCAACTCTAGCGCATAGCGCGGTAAATGGGAACGCGAACGCTACGAGCCGCGCTTAAGCAACTCGCCATTTTCGAAGTGCGGATCAGCCGATCAGTGTCGTTGCATCTGTTCCTTGATCCGCAACTTGCGCTTCTTGAGGTCCTGGAGAACTGCATCGTCAGGCTGGGGCCGGTTCATTTCCTCGTGAAGCTGACGTTCGATGCCGGCATGCTTGGTTTCGAGGGCGCTGAGATGCGAACTATCCATGGATGGTCCTCCTTAGATTGAGGCCGAACCTTCCTGCCGACTCGACAAGTCATGTCCGGCGCGAGTGTCATAAAAACATAATCTGCAATGATTGCGAAGACCCTTACGGCCCTGTGGATAAGGCATGCCACCGGCAGTGCTATTGCCGCGCCGAACCGCGTGGCTTATTGGCGCGGCACGGCTGGGAAAGGCGGCGCCAAGCGTGACCGAAGAAGAAATGCGCAAGCGCCTCGGCGCACTCAGGATCGAGCATCGCGACCTCGATGCCGCGATCGACGCGCTCGAATCCTCCGGATCGACCGATCAGTTGCAGATTGCGCGGCTCAAGAAGCGCAAACTTCTGCTCAAGGACCAGATCGCCCAGATCCAGGATTACCTGATTCCTGACATTATTGCCTGAATCCGGCACCTGCTGACGGCAAAAACCGTGCCGCTTTCGGACAGTTGAAAATCTCAGGGCCAGATTGCCTTCTGTCCGGTTGCACCGATCCCTGCATCGGCATTAATGCGACCGGGATGGGCGAACCAGCAAGCATAAACCCCCAGATCGTGGAGGTCCTTTACTGTGAGGCGCTCGTGCTCGCGGACGAGATTCGTGCCGCCTTCTCATTGTCGCGCAAGACCGAAACCGCGGACGACGACGAGGATCTGATACGGATCGCCTTGTCCTGCGAGGGGCTGCGCACGACGACCCGAATCATGCACGCGCTTGCCTGGCTGTTGAACCAGCGCTCCTATTTCATGGGGGAACTGACCGACTATCAGCTGCGGCGCCACGGCAAGCTGGCGCGCAATCTCAAGGAGCCAGACCAGGACAACCTGGCGCTGCTGCCGCCCGAAACGCGTGAGTTGGTGGCCGAGACCCAACGATTCTACCGGCGGCTTACGCGCCTTGACGCCGAATGGCGACAGAGCCCGCCGCATCCACCCAGTGCGCTGGAAGCGTTACGCTGGCGGATCCAGAGACAGGCGTAGCAGCATTCTTGCCCGGACTGGCAGAGGCCGCTCAGCTCACTGCCGCTATCGCCTCGCGCCAGCTGGCAAGGCGCATGTCCCTCACCTCCTCCGCCATCTCCGGCGTGAATCGTGAAAGCCCACCACGCATTGCGCTGCTGGCGTCCTCGAGCGACGAATGCAGCCCGCATCCGGCCGCCGCCAGCATCGCCGCGCCCTGTGCGGTCGTCTCGACCATCTGAGGGCGCGCAACCGGCACGCCGGTAATGTCGGCGATGTCCTGCGCCATCCAGTCGTTCGCGCTCATCCCGCCGTCGATGGCAAGCTCCGTCCAGCGGGCGCCATCTGCCGCGAAGGCCTCGGCCAGGTCTTTTGTCTGGTGGGCCATGGCCTCGAGCGCGGCCCGGGCGATCTGCGCGCGCCCCGCGGAAAAGCTGAGTCCCGAAATCGTACCGCGCGCCTCGGGCCGCCAGTGCGGCGCGCCGAGGCCAGACAGCGCCGGAACGATTACGACGCCGCCGCTGTCCGCAATCGAACGTGCCAGTGCTTCGGTTTCGTCCGCACTTTCGACCAGCCCAAGGCTATCGCGCAGCCATTTGACGAGACTTCCCGCCACGAAGATCGAGCCTTCGAGCGCATAGCTGCGATTGCCGCCTGACTGGCTCAGCACTGTTGCCAGCAAACGGTGGTTCGAGGCAGGCGGCTCGCTGCCCATATTGGTGAGCACGAAGGCGCCGGTGCCATAGGTCGCTTTGGTCTGGCCGGGAGACAGGCACCCCTGACCAATGGTCGCCGCCTGCTGGTCGCCTGCCATGCCAGTAATGGGAATTGCCCGCCCAAGCAGGTCCGGCGCAGTCACACCAAGTTCGCCATGGGTATCGACCACTTCCGCAAGCGCCGCCTGCGGCACGCCGAACAGGCCGCACAACGCTTTGTCCCATGTCTTGCCTGCCAGCGGCAGCAGGCAGGTACGGCTGGCGTTGCTGGCATCGGAGACATGCGTGCCGCCGGTGAGTTTCCAGACCAGCCACGACTCCACCGTGCCCAGTGCCAGACGTCCGGCGCGCGCCGCTTCGCTGACTGCTTCCTCGTTGTCGATCAGCCAGCGCATCTTGGTCGCGGAGAAATAGGGGTCGAGCAGCAACCCTGTCCTTGCCTGCACTTCGCTTTCGTGGCCCGCCTCGCGCAGGCGCGCGCACGCATCGGCTGTGCGCCGGTCCTGCCAGACGATTGCATTGGCCAAGGGCTTGCCGCTCTCCTTGTCCCAGGCGACCACAGTCTCGCGCTGGTTGGTGATCCCGGTCGCGGCGATCCGGTTCGGCCCGCCGATCTCTTCAACAACCTGCCGAAGAGTTCCGAGTGTGAGGCGCCAGATTTCATCGGCATCGTGTTCGACCCAACCCGGCCGCGGATAATGTTGCGTTATCTCGGCCTGCGAGACAGCCAGCACCGCACCATCCGGCGCGAAGGCGAGCGCACGGGTGGACGTCGTGCCCGCATCGATCACGAGGATCACATCGCCCGATTGCGCCATTGCCGCTGCTCCCGCTCCTGCCGCGCGTCTCGACATCGACGCGCGCACGGCCCATATCATTGCCATGGATACTCAGACTGACAAGCCACCCTATGCCTATGCCGAGCCGATTGCGCCCTTCGTGCGGCGGGTGCTGGCGCGAAACCCGTCGGCCTTCACCTATTCGGGCACGCAGAGCTATCTGGTCGGCACGGAAAACGAACTCGCCGTAATCGACCCCGGCCCCGACGATGCCGATCATATCGAGGCTCTGGTCGAAGGTATCGGACCAGCGAAAGTCGTGGCAATCTGCTGCACGCACACCCACCGAGACCACTCGCCTGCGGCCGCCAAGCTTGCCGAAATGACCGGCGCGCGCATCTACGGCTGTTCGCCGCTTTCAATGACCGACGAGGGGCCGCGCATGGATGCCTCATTCGACGAAAGCTACAAGCCAGATGGCGTGATGAGCGACGGCGATGACATTGGCGGTGACGGCTGGACGCTGGAGGCCGTCCACACACCTGGCCATACGTCGAACCACCTTTGTTATTCGCTCAACGGCTCCGAAGCGCTGTTTACCGGCGATCACGTGATGGGCTGGTCGACCACCGTAGTCTCCCCGCCCGACGGTGACATGACCGCCTATATGGAAAGCCTCACCAAGCTCTACGAGCGCGAGGATGCGGTCTATTTCCCTGCGCACGGCCCACAAGTCGACAAGACCCGTCAGTTCATTCGCGGCCTGATCGGCCACCGCCGTCAGCGCGAGAACCAGATCCTGCGGCTGATGGGCGAAGGTGTGACGAAGATCCCCGACATGGTGCCGCAGATGTACAAGGGCGTCGACAAGGGGCTGTGGCCCGCTGCCGAACGCTCGGTTCTCGCGCACCTGATCGACCTTGAGCGCAAGGGCAAGGCCGCGCGAGGCGAAGACGAATGGTCGATCCTGTGAGTACACCGCCCCCGCCCGAACCCGCTGAAATGAACCTCGCCCGCGTGCAGGCGGTGCCATGGCTGATCGTGATCGCACTCATCGCGCTGGCAACCGGGCTGGGCATGAAGGCATTCGGCGAGAACGACATCGGCGATCCGGTCGCCGCGACGCTTACCGCTTTCGAAAAGCAGAACAAGCTCACCGTATTCAGCGCCGAGCTCGCACCGGTCGTCTCGGCCGAAGACAGCCGCCTCCTCGGCCTCGTCAATTCGCGGCAGGTCGCGGTCATTCCAGCGCGGGTGGACTACACCCTCGACCTGTCGGAAATGGACGCGTCGCGGCTTGACTGGGACGCCGATGAAAAGGTCCTCACCGTGCGCCTGCCGCCGCTCAAGGCGAGCAAACCGAATCTCGACGAGGCGCGCGCGCAATACCTGCGCGAAGGCGTGCGGATCAGCCGCGACGCGCAGGACAGCCTCAGCCGCAAGAACACCCGGGCCGCCGAGAAGCTCGCCCTCGAACAGGCGGTCAATCCGGTGCTGACCGGCCTTGCACGGTCCGCCGCGAAGGATGCGGTGCGCCAGAACCTGGCCATCCCGCTCGAGGCCGCCGGGGTGAAGGATGTGACGGTCGAAGTGCTGCTCGACGGGGAAGAGCCGGGCGGCTGAATCCCGCTTCCACAAAGTCAAACTTAAGCATATCAGTCTTGTCGGTCGCGTCGGGGGGGACTGTAGATGGCGACAACTTTCGGGTAAGATTCGAACCTGGATAGCAGCGACGGACGCGGCTTCTACCTCGTCATGGCGGTGCTCATGTCCGTCACGATCATCGCCGGATTCGCGATGAATCTGGCAATGGGCCGTTCGACCTTCGCGGTGCCGGCAGTCTACCACATCCACGCGGGCGTCTTCTTTGGCTGGGTTGCGCTCTATTGTGCGCAGGCATGGTCGATAACGACCGGGCGCATCGCATTACACCGGTCGCTGGGCCGCCTCGCCTATGTCTGGGCGCCGCTGATGGTGGTGATGGGCTTCGCGATGATGATCGCCTCGATGCGGCGCGCGGGCGGGCCGTTCTTCTTCGACCAGAACGAATTCCTGGTCAGCAATTCGCTGCTGCTGGTCTTGTTCGCCGTTCTCGTCATCATAGCCTTGCGACGTCAGCGCCATACCGGCTGGCACCGACGGCTGATGCTGGTGGCGATGTCATTCCTTACCGGACCTGGGCTCGGCAGATTGCTGCCTATGCCGTTGCTGATTCCCCATGCCTGGCGGATCATGATGGTGGTGTCGCTGATCTGGCCGATCATCGGAATGATCCGCGACCTGAGGCGCGACGGCAGGATTCACCCGGCCTATTTGTGGGGCGTTGGCGCGATCATCGTGGTGCAGGTTATCGCCGACGTAATCGCCTACAGCGCGCTAGGCGTATCGCTTACGCAGTCGATTCTCGATGGCTCTCCCGGCGCCGAACGGCCGATGCACGCCTTCCTGCCGCCCGGATTTTCGATGTAGACACAGCGGTCGATCCTTGATCCTGCGAGTGCCCAAGGCCATCTAGGCAGGAACGAGGAAAGGAATCCGATGACAATTCAGCCGCGTGAAGACCTGACCGGGCTCGACCTGCTTGCCGAGATCGACCGCCTGCGCAAGGAGCGCAATGCCGTCATCCTCGCGCACTATTATCAGAAGCCCGAAATCCAGGACCTCGCCGATTTCGTCGGAGATTCGCTCGAACTATCGAAGAAGGCAGCGGAAACCGATGCCGAGGTGATCGCCTTTTGCGGCGTCAAATTCATGGCCGACACCGCCAAGATTCTCTCGCCCGAGAAAATCGTCGTGCTGCCCGATCTCAATGCCGGATGCAGCCTTGAGGATTCCTGCCCGCCCGAAAAGTTCAAGGCTTTCCGCGAGGCGCACCCCGATCACATCGCGCTGACCTACATCAACTGCTCGACCGAGGTGAAAGCATTGAGCGACGTGATCGTCACCTCATCGAGCGCCGAGACGATCCTGAGCAAAATTCCGGAAGACCAGAAGATCATTTTCGGGCCGGACCGGCACCTTGGCGGCTACCTGTCGCGCAAGTTCAATCGCGAGATGCTGCTGTGGCCGGGCGTGTGCATCGTCCACGAAGCTTTCAGCGAGACGGAGTTGCTCAAGCTCAAGGCCCAGCATCCCGATGCGCCGGTCGCCGCCCACCCCGAATGCCCGCCGCACATCCTCGACCACGCCGATCATGTCGGCTCAACCAGCGCTATCCTCAATTTCGCCAAGACCTTCGAGGGCGACACGCTGATCGTCGCGACCGAGCCGCACATCATCCACCAGATGGAAAAGGCCTTGCCGGAGAAGAATTTCATCGGCGCACCGGGCGCGGACGGTCAGTGCGCCTGCAACATCTGCCCCTACATGGCGCTCAATACGCTGGAAAAACTCTACCTCGCGCTGCGCGACCTGCAGCCGCGCATCGAGATCGACGAGGAGCTGCGGCTCAAGGCCAAGGCCAGCCTCGACCGCATGCTCGAAATGGCGAGCGATACGGTGGGCAAGGGAGACATCGGCAAGGTCCACATCGAGGACGTACCGAAGGAAGACGTGCCGGACGGCGATTGATAGGGCGATCCGACCCGCCTCAACCCGCAACAGTTGGTCACTCGACGTGCCGGCCCTTCGACCTGGCTCTGTACATGCTTGCGCTGCGATGACGGCACAGGATTAAACTCAGTTTCCTACCGGCCGGAAACCTGTCAGCCTGCGTGCAGCCCATTCCCTTCCCTGCGTGCAAAGCCAATGATCCCCCTGAATCTGGTCAAGTGTCACCCCGAGCCATTTTCACGACTGTTTCTAGATGCTTGTTCTGCGGACACGGGGGCGGACAGGGTGTCACTTGTGTCACCCTCGCAACGTGGCGCCGTTCGATGCGTTATGTGTACGAGTAACACAGGGGAGTGCCCTCGATGACGCGGCTTCGCTCAATCTGGGACGATATCAATTCGAACTACTGGTTCTATCCGGCGCTGTTCGCACTGACCGCTTTCCTGCTGGCGACGTTCACTGTCTCGCTCGACCGCAGCGGCTGGTCGCAATGGCTCGCCAGCGAGGAATGGGCGCATCCGGCCCGCCCAGAAAGCGCGAGCAACATGCTCACCATCATTGCCGGATCGATGATCGGTGTCGCCTCAACTGTGTTTTCGATCACGATCGCCGCAGTCGCCTATGCCAGCGGTAACTGTGGCCCGCGCCTGTTGACCAATTTTATGGAAGACAAGGGCAATCAGCTGAGTCTGGCGACTTTCCTCGGCACGTTCGTTTTCGCACTCACCGTCCTGCGTTCGGTGCGGACAAGTAGCGAGCAACCGATGATCGAACTGGCGGGCGTGGGGACGCAAATTTCTGGCTTCGTGCCGCAGCTATCCCTGCTGGTTGCCTACGGTTTGATGGGACTTTCGATTGCAGTGCGGGTGTTCTTCCTCAACCATATTCCCGCATCGATCCGAATAAACACCGTGCTCGAAGGGATCGGCACGCGCCTGATCAACGACATTCGGGAGATGTTCCCCGAGCCCGCCAAGGGCGAAGTTGAAATGCGCACTGCAAGCGGCAAGGCCGTGGAAGCGATCGACACGGGTTATGTGCAGGCGATCGACCTGAAACGCCTGACCCGGGCTACAGAGGAAGCGGGCGGTTGCCTTGCCGTTTCGGTGCGCACCGGCGATTTCGTCCATCCAGCCGTGCCGCTCGCGCACTGGGGCGAAAGTCAGCTGCCCGAGGCCCTGCATGATGACGAGGTTCGCGCCTGCTTCGTGCTCGGCGGCATGCGCACTCCGGCGCAGGACCTGCATTTCCTGTTCGACGAGCTGGTCGAGATCGGCCTGCGCGCACTTTCGCCAGGAATCAACGACCCGTTCACGGCGATTACCGCGCTGCACTGGCTGGGAGCGGCCGTGGCCGAGCTTGGCCAGCGCGACCTTGCCCGCACTTTCGCAGACGCCGATAGCGAGTCCGGTGAGAGTCTGGTCCTGCTACAGGGCGATTATGCCCATTTCGTCGATAGAAGTTTCGGAGCGATCCGCACCGCCATCGCGACGAGCCCGGCTGCGGCCACGGTTACCCTGGAAACCATGATCAATGCGGGCCGCACGCTTGAAGATGAAACGAGAGGGAAAGTGCTTCTGACGGAGATGGATCAGCTGGTCCGGCAAGCGCGCTTGAAGCTGACTGGCCCCGATCTCGAAAAGGTAGAAGCCCGATATCAGGCCATCAGGGCAAGATCCTAGCGGGAAACTGCCCGTAAACCTATGCCTGCCTATTTGTCCCGGAGCCGGACGACTTTGACGACCCGCGCGCGTCCAGTCGAAATTTCTGCGAGAATAGAGCCATGATCCAGCGCCTTTTCCCTTTGCTTGCCGCAACCGCCGGTTTGGCGCTTTCGGCTCCGTCCGCCGCCGCACCCGCTCGCTATGCCAATGGCCTTGCGCCTTACACCGTCGTCGAAACCGGGCGCATCTATGAACGGCTCCAGGACGCGGTGAACGCGATTGGCGGCGGGAAGGGCACGATCCGCTTCGCCTCGATGCGGTTTGCCGACTGCGCCGTGCAGAAGGCGGGCGACATCACCTATAAAGCCGCAGTGCCGGGTGAGGCGATCCTCGAAGGCGTGACCTGTGAAGACAAGGCCGCACTGGTGCTCGGCGGGCGCAGCGCGCGGATCGAAGGCATGGTCTTTGCGCACATGCGGGTCCACGACAAGAACGGTGCGGGTATCCGGCTCGAACGCGGCAACCTGACGGTCGTGCAGTCATGGTTTCGCGATAGCGAGCAGGGCATCCTCACCCATGACGATCGTTCCGGGGCGATCGTGATCGACAAATCGACCTTCACCCGGCTCGGCACCTGCGAAGGCAGCGGGTGTGCCCATTCGATCTATATCGGCAATTATGGCTCGCTCACTGTGACCCGCAGCCGTTTCGAGAAAGGCTCGGGTGGCCACTACGTAAAGCATCGCGGGGCAAAGGTTTCGATTACCGATTGCAGCTTCGACGATACCGGCGGCAACTACACCAATTACATGATCGACCTGCCCAATGGCTCGACCGGACGGATCGCGGGCAACCGGTTCGTCCAGGGCATGAGCAAGGACAACAGGTCGGGCTTCGTGGTCGTGGGCGCAAACGATAGCCGCCACACGTCGGACGGGCTCACCATCGAGGACAACGATGCCCGCCTCGCGCCTCAGGCGGACTGGTCGAGCAACTTCGTCGCCGATTTCACCGGGCAGAAGCTGGTGATGCGCCGCAACGCGCTTGGCGCTGGCCTGAAACCCTACGCGCGCTACTGACGGCGTCAGCCGAAGGCAGAGGCATAACGCAGCGTGCCGCTGGGTGGCTCGCCGGCCAGCACCATCGCCCGGAAATAGGGCGCGTCATGCTCCGAACGAGGAGACAAATTCGACAATTTGGTGAACCCGAACCTCTCATAGTATCCGGGATCGCCGACCACCGCGACACCAAAAGCGCCACGTTGGCGCAACTGCTCGATGCCTTCGCGGATCATAGCGCTGCCGATGCCCTGACGCTGAAAATCCGGCTCAACCGAAACCGGGGCCATCTGGAACCAGCCGCAATCCGACTTGTCGATTGCCGCCGGACTGAATCCGATATGGCCGACAATCGCTCCGGTCTCGTCGAGCATGACCAGCGATAGCACCAGTTCGCCGCGTTCCCGCAGCAGGTCGACAAGGTCCTGCTCGTCACCGTCCGAGAACGACATGGGGGCGAAGGCGCGCTCGACAAGCTTGTGGATGGCGCGCTCATCGCCCGGCGCCTCTGGCCGCATCGTCCAGCCAGACATCAGAGCAAATGCCCCGATCGATCCCGTTTGGTTTCGAGATAGCGTTCATTGTGAGGATTGGCGGGCAACTGGTGCGCGACCCGTTCGGCAACAGTGACCCCTTCGACCACAAGCGCTTCGACCTTGGCTGGGTTGTTGGTCATCAGCCGGATCGTATGCACACCCAGCAAGTTCAACATTCGCGCGGCGACTGGAAAATCTCGCGCCTCGGTTGGCAGGCCGAGCCGGTTGTTCGCGTCCACGGTGTCGAAGCCCTGATCCTGCAGGCGATAGGCCCGCAGCTTGTTGATGAGGCCGATGCCACGCCCTTCCTGCCTGAGGTAGAGCAGCACGCCCCAGCCGCCCTTTGTCGCCTCGTCGGCCATCGCGTGCAGCGCCGCATCGAGCTGCGGCCCGCAATCGCACTTGAGGCTGCCGAGAATGTCGCCGGTGAGGCATTCGGAATGAAGTCGCACCAGCGGCGTCCGGTCGCCCCGCTGCTCGCCGATCACGAGTGCGACATGCTCGCGCAAGTCGTCGGAGGAACGGAATGCGACGATCTCGGCCTCTTCACAGGCTGTAACCGGCAGCCGCGCGCGCGAGGCGATCTTTAGCCGGGCCGGATTGCGCCAAGCGGCAAGATCGTCGGACATGACTGCCTGCATCTCTCCAGCCGGCGCGAAATCGACCAGATAGGCCGGGAGCACACCCGCCAGCCGCGCAAGTTCCATCGCGGTTTGCGCTGCGTCTGGAGCATCGATCGGTTCGGCCAGAAACGGCCCCTTCATCGGGAATTGCAGATCTAGCGCGGGGTCGGCGAGCGCACGAGCCAATTCCAGATCGAACGGCTCCGGCCCGCGGATCAAGACCGGAGCATCGGGCTGCGCTGCCTCCCGCTGATTGGCGAGTTTGAGCGTGGCCGCGCGTGCTGCCGAGATCAGCATGCGCGGAGCACTCGTTCCCGGCCCGAAACCGGTTTCGGCGGGCAAAAGGCGCAAAGCTCCATCGACCTCGATCGCCCAGCCGTGTCGCAGTGCGTCGATAGCCAGCGCCACGCGCCGCGCCGGGCCGGCTGGCGGGCTCTCGCTCAGAGGTCGAACTCCGTAATCAGCGGCACATGGTCGCTCGGCTTTTCCCAGCGCCGCGTCTCCTCGACGAATCGGTGCGCGCGAGACTGCGCCGCCAGTTCGGGCGAGGCCCACATGTGGTCGAGCCGCCGCCCGCGATCCTTCTCCTGCCAGAATGTCCGATACGACCACCAGGTCCAGTTGCGCTCGGGCGCCGGGATGTGCTTGCGGCCCAGATCGACCCAGCCGTGCGCGTCGCGAAACCTGTCAAGCGTCTCTACTTCGATCGGCGTATGGCTAACTACCTTGATCAGCGCCTTGTGGTCGTAAACGTCGCATTCAAGCGGGGCGATATTGAAGTCGCCCGCGATCAGCGTGGGCCGGTCGATCTTTTCAGCCCAGCGGGTCATGCGCCCGAGGAAATCGAGCTTCTGGCCGAATTTGGGGTTCACCTCGCGGTCCGCCACGTCGCCACCCGCCGGGATGTAAACGTTCTCCAGCACCATGCCATTCCCGGCCCCGCCGAGCTCGACACCCACGTGGCGCGCCTCACCATTGTCCTGCCAGTCATGGCGGCTGAACTCGGTTGCCGGCAGGCGGCTTACCGTCGCGACGCCGTGGTAGCCCTTCTGGCCATGGACGAAGCGGTGCGCATAGCCGAGCCGCTCGAATGGTTCGTGCGGGAACTTGTCTTCGGCGCACTTGATTTCCTGAAGGCACAGCACATCCGGTTCATGCTCGGTGAGGAAGCGTTCGACCTGTTCGATGCGCAGGCGGACCGAATTGATGTTCCAGGTGGCGATCTTGACCATGGGTCATGGCTTTAGGCACGCAAGGAGGGGATTTCCAGTGCGCAGCGCGGTCGAAGGTGGCTATGACGGCAATGGCTAGCCGCTAAAGAAAACCCTCGTCCCGGGGGCAAGTGGGACGAAGGTTCCTTTGAGCGTTCGTCACGCTTGTCCCGAAGCGACCTCTTCTAGGAGGCGCGGGCAACAGGGGGGAAACCCGCCTCGGCCGCTCCGGTATCACACAATTTAGGGATTTCCCGCTGTCTGCCAAGTGAACGCGTGCGATTCAATTGTAGTTATTTGTCGCAAAACCGGCACATGTTGCGCCGACTTGCCCCGCATCATCGACGAACCTTCGGACGCGGGTCACGCCACCTGAAAATGCTGTTGGACACGGGCGACCCATAACGGTGATTCGCCAGCCGAATCGTAGTGCGCCTGTTTTGCGAGTCGAGCGCTACCCAGCTCGCCAGTTCAAGGCCGCCGGGTGCCGACCCCTTGCGCGTGAAGATGAGGGTGATGATCCCGTATTCGGGATGCTTGCGATCACGCACCTCCACGCTGACGACATCGGGATTCCCGGTCGGCCTGAGCGTGCCATAGCGCTTCACGTCGCGACTGGGATCGAGCAAGGCACCAAGCGGACTGTTCTTTATCGGCCAGCGCTGCACCTGGCGCACGTCGTAGTCGACCATGGTGAGCGACCTGCCGTCGCTGACCACCACCATGTTGACCGACTCCTCGTACTTGAAGAGGATACGGCCTGGACGCTTGAGGGTGAGCTTGCCGCTGACGACCTGGCCGTTGCGGTCGGCCTGGGTAAAATCGGCGGTCAGCGTCGAAATACCGCGTAGCGCAGCCACCGCCTGATCAAGCGTTGCACTTGTCGTCGCAGCGGCTGGAGCCTGGGCGAGCGCCGACACAATCGGCATCGCAATACCGCCGAGCACCAGCGCAGTGACGACAATAAAGGCGAAGATTAGTCTCATCGGTTTCATGACCTTTGCGCTACCAAAGCGGCCTTGAACCGATAGTGAACCCGATCAGGTTCCAGCAAGACCGGCGATCCCGGTCATGCCCGGATTACTTGATCTTGGCTTCCTTGAATTCCACGTGCTTGCGCGCGACGGGATCGTACTTGCGAAAGCTCATCTTTTCGGTCGTGTTGCGCGGGTTCTTTTTGGTCACATAGAAGAAACCGGTGTCGGCAGTGGACACCAGCTTGATCTTGACGGTTGCGGGCTTTGCCATTGCTGAAGTCCTGAAAACACCAAGAGCGGCGAAATGCGCCGACCTTCAAGGCTGCGGCCATTGCGTCAGACAGCTGCGAAAGTCAAGCGGGAGCTTGGCCGGCCGCTTTCAATCCACGCGATAGGGCGCGATCGGCTCGATGACTGTGTATGTTTCGTCGAGAGGCACATGTTCGAGCGGCGGAAAGTCGATTTCAGCCTGCTCGACATGGGTATCCGGCAGCCGGTCGAGCAGATTGCGGACCAGCGTCAGCCGACCGACCCGCTGATCGTTAAAATCCACCAGCGTCCAGGGCGCATGCTTGGTGTGGGTTGCTGCCAGCATGGCCTCGCGCGCCTCGGTGTACTCGGAATATTTGCGCCGCGCCTCGACATCGATGGGCGACAGTTTCCAGCGCTTGAGCGGGTCTTCGAGCCGCTCGGCAAAGCGCTCTTCTTGCTGCTCCCGATCGCAGGTGAGCCAGCACTTGAACAGCAATATGCCATCGTTCACCAGTTGCCGCTCGAAGGTCGGGACCTGTTCTAGGAACGCTGACACCTGCGCGGATGTGGCGAAACCCATCACTTTCTCGACGCCCGCCCGGTTATACCAGCTGCGGTCGAACAGCACGATTTCGCCCGCGGCGGGCAGATGCTCGACATAGCGCTGAAAATACCACTGCCCCAGTTCGCGGTCGCTGGGTTTGGAAAGCGCCACCGTCCGGCATTGGCGCGGGTTCAGCCGGTCCGAAATTGCCTTGATCACGCCGCTCTTGCCAGCCGTGTCCCGGCCTTCGAGGACAACGAGAATCCGTGCGCCGCTCGCCTTGGCCCAGCGCGCCATGCCGACCAACTCGTGCTCCAGCGGCTCGAGAAGGTCCTCGTATTCCTTGCGTTTCAGCTTGCCCATCGCCCGGAACCTAGAAGAACACCAACAGTGCGCAACCCATCGCAACGCGATAGATTACGAACACAAGCATCGACGCGCGCTGCAAAAACTTCATCAGGAACGCCATCGTCGCAAAGGCTGTAAGGAATGTCAGCGCGCCGGTGATCAACGCCTCGAACGCCAGCGCACCGCCCGCCTCGAAAATTTCCGGTACGATCAGCACGCCTGCCCCGGCCACGGCGGGGATCGACAGCAGAAACGAAAAGCGCGCGGCTTCGACGCGTTTGTAGCCCAGGGCCCGCGCCGCAGTCATCGTCACACCAGAGCGGCTGGTCCCGGGGATGATCGCGAGAGCCTGCGCGATCCCTACGAGCAGTCCGTCACGCCAGGTCATGTCCTCGAAACTCTTCTCGTCGCGACCCAGGAAGTCTGCGAGGCCGAGAAGAAGGCCGTAAACAATGAGGTTGACCGCGATCAGGTCGGTAAAACGAAGAGAGGCCATCAAGTCTTCGTCGGTTACGGTGATGCTAAACCATGTCTCGGCGACCTCGTTGAAAACGCCAAGCTTGATCGCAAGCCCGAAAGCCACCGCCGGGATCGTTCCCAGTACGATCCACCAGAAGAGCCGGCGCTGCTCTGGCGCCGTGCCGATCCCGACTGCGGCGAAGCCACCGCGCGCCAGCATCACGACGTCGCGAAAGAAATAGGCGACGATTGCCAGCAACGAGCCGACGTGAACCGCGACATCGATAAGCGGTCCCTGGTCGGGCAGGTCGGTAAGGTAGGGGATCAGGATCAGATGACCCGACGAGGAGATCGGCAGGAACTCGGTGATCCCCTGAACGACCGCAATCAGGAGCTGTTGGAGGAACGTCATGTCGGGCAGCAGATCCGTTGGCGCTTCCGGGCAGGCCGCAGGACAAGCCGGACGAGCGCTGGCAAGTCAAGGCATGCCGGGCGTTTTTGCCGATTTCCTACCAGATTCGCACGCGCTGATCGGGCGGCAGATACAACGCATCGCCCGGTTTCACATCGAACGCGGCGTACCATTCGCCAAAATTGCGTACGATGCCGTTAATACGGTATTTCGGCGGCGAATGCGGATCGGTGGCGAGGCGTTCGCGCGCCATTTCCTCCCGCATCTTCGCGCGCCACATTTGCGCAAACGCGAGGAAAAAGCGCTGATCGCCCGTAGTGCCGTCGATCACGGGTGCTTCCTTGCCGCCAAGCGAAAGCCGGTAGGCGCGATAAGCGAGGCTTAGACCGCCCAGATCTCCGATGTTCTCGCCCATGGTGAGTTCCGGATTTACGCAAGTCTTGCCCTCGTCGAACGGACAATAGGTGGCGAACTGTGCGCCCAGCCGCTGCTGGAGCTTCTCGAAATTGGCCTTGTCGCTGGCAGTCCACCAGTCGCGCAGGTTGCCCTCGCCATCGGACTTCGAACCCTGATCGTCGAAGCCGTGGCCGATTTCGTGACCGATAACCGCGCCGATTGCGCCATAATTCACCGCCGGGTCGGCAGTCAGGTTGAAGAACGGGGGCTGCAGGATCGCAGCCGGGAAGGTGATCGCGTTGGTCAGCGGATTGTACTGGGCATTCACCGTATGGGGAAACAGGCCCCATTCTCCGTGATCGACGGGCTTGCCGAGCCGCGCCATGTGGAAAT